>ERZ857922.1794-NODE-1794-length-24336-cov-4.320827_pt1 | contig 24336 bp, 14 predicted proteins | sample MGYA00519579_ERZ857922 | MGnify/ENA primary metagenome ERZ857922 (study PRJEB31778, sample SAMEA3449375) | human gut metagenome | biome: human gut; feature: human-associated habitat; material: faeces | place: United Kingdom | collected 2010/2012 ... | reverse complement strand
ATGGTATAACTGGTGCTTTCTTACGGCAAATCCAAACCGATACGGGTCTTCGAGAATTTCTTTCAATACCAACGCCCGAAAAACGTATCTGGAGGTTTCTTCATTTAACCAAAGATCAAATGAAGAATCGTGTTGTTGCTTCACCAGTTCTTTCGAAATTCTCCCCATTCCTGCATTATAAGAGGCCGCAACAGTAGTCCAACTACCATATTTGGCATAAGCCGATTTCAGATAACGACAAGCCGCCTCTGTCGACTTTTCGATATTAAACCGTTCATCGACATAATCGTTCACCTCGAGTCCTGCTTCTTTTGCTGTAGAAGGTAACAGTTGCCACAGTCCCGCAGCTTTTGCAGGAGAAACTGCACGAGGATTTAAATAACTCTCAATAGCTGCTAAATAAATGAAATCTTCAGGAATACCGTTCTTTTTAAGAATTGGTTCGATAAGGGGGAAATAACGATTAGCCCGTTTTAAAATCAAGAGCGTATTCGAATGCATATAACAAAAACTTGTCAGCTCCCGATCATACCGTTCTCTCATATCGAATCTGTCCAAATCAACTCTCTCGCCTCCCCACTCTACTTTTACAGGAAAATCCGGTATAATATTAACGATAAGAGATGATGTAAGCAGATCTTTTTGCGGAGTTTTAAAAGAAACGATTGATAATATCGTCAATAGTGGCATAATCCCAACTATCGACATGTAAATATACTTTTTTTTCATTTTTTTACCCAATATACCCGGTTCTAAAAACCTATTTAAATTTTTCGATGAGGAAAGAAACAGACTCTAATTACGAGGTCTTAAAATATTTATATTCCCTTTTAATTTATAATTCTGGTTATCAGCTCCTTTTGCTTCTATAATATAATAGTAAACTCCGGGTGGGACTAATTTCCCTTTATACTTTCCATCCCAACCTTGTGCCGGGTCACTAAAACGGAAAATTTCAACTCCCCATCGATTAAATATCCAACACTTAAACTGAACTATCGATTTATAGGCGACTTTCCACTCGTCATTCACACTGGGACTTGTTCCGGGAGAAAAAATATTCGGAGCTTCAAGGCGAGACTCGCCTACCGTTATAGTAAAAGAGGTATCTCTGCTGCAATATGAATTGGTCGCTTTAAGCCGGACATAAGTCGTTCCCTCGTCCTTGAACGTGTATCGCAATATTTTATCCGGATATATAGCATCTACAATAGGATCATCCACCTCACTCGGATTCTCCTGCATAAACTCCCATGCATAATAATTATCTCCGCTTACATAAGCTTTAAATTCCATTTCTACAGGAGCTGAACCACCGAAAGATCCATCTTCCGGAGCTGTATTCCATTCATTTTTTGCATCTCTTAATTGTTGAGAAACTACAGCTTTCATTAAAATTGCCCGAGGTTCATATTCATCAGATGTCGAAAACGTTTTTATAGCACCGTTCCAACCTTTATACGGAATAGAATCGATCACTGTAAACAGCGTTTTTTCATACGGTGCTGGAGCATACAAACTGACGGTTTCCCCACTCTTTGAAACAAGACCTTGTACCGTATCTTCTACCATTTTCAAATCTTTCAATGTGTCATCCCATTTCCAAGTTTTATAAGCGACTGCACGATTTACTCCCTTCCATTTCCCATTGATTGTATAATAGGCAATATCAAGACCCGTTCCGGCCAAACGAACATCTTCACACTGATTAGCGTACTCCTCATCCGGATACAAAGAAGATACTTCTTTATAAGTAGATAACCAAAGATAAATAGAAGCATCTCCTTGTTCGATGACATACCCATAATCTTTCTCTGCAGATGAATACGTCAAAGAATAGGAGTTTTATTATTTATCCCCGTACGATCAAATCTATACCAATTGACAGGTGATCCCGATGTAGAATTAAACCGAATCGTAGCCTGTGACGATGAAGGGATTACAAAAACATAATCTAACCCTGTCTCCGATTTATTTACTCCTGTCCAACGATAAGCTCCGTCAACTTCTACAGTTTGCGCATATAAAAGAGATACGAAGAATATATATAACGATAAAATACAGAATCTTTTCATCTCCAACTCTCCATAATAGTTAATCGTCAAAGATACGGCATTTCAAAGAAAGAAATAAATAAAAAATCAAAAAAGGATTTTACAAGCCTGTTCAAATTTTCCGGTAAAAGGGTCTCTCTGCCTCTTTAAGTTCATTATTCTATTTTTGCATGTCACAATAGATGGAATCAAAAAAATATCCTCAAAATAGCTGTCAAAAATATCTGAACAAAACTTAAACAGACTCTCATAATCATGAAGTTTTTCTAAGACATTGCCACAACAAGGAAAATTTTATACCTTTGTTTTTCATATATCATATACGGATAACAATAAAAACAAATAAGCTGATCGCATGATTCTAAAAAAAATATCTTTCTTACTTTTCATTTTTTTTATCGGATATTTATCATTGCATGCCAATAATTTCCCGCAAAAATCGATAGACGGTAAAGGGTTTTACTTATATAAAGTAAATCGTGCAGAAGGATTTTATTCTATTTGCAAAAAATTCGATGTCTCTAAAGAGGAAATCATACAATTCAATCCGTCGGCTAAATACGGATTAAAAAGCGGGCAAGAATTACTGATTCCGATTAAAGGTGTAAAAGTTGCTATTCAAGAAACAGAATCGCCATATTTCGTTCATACCGTATCTGCAGGAGAAACGCTATATGCAATATCCCGCATGTACCATATCAGTACAGACTCCATAGTAGCTTTAAACCCGGGATCGGAAAAGGGAATACAAATAGGAACAAAATTAAAGATTCCTCAAATTAACTCGAATACATCGTCCGATTCTTCAATATTCAATAATACTCGAAACCAATATATTTTCCACACGATTGCTCCTAAAGAGACATTATTTTCCGTTTCCCGAAAATATGGCATTTCCGTAGAATCCGTATTAAAACAAAATCCCGGGCTATCACCTTCGAACTTCTCAATCGGGAAAGTTATACGAATTATCCCTGAACAAAATAATGAAAGAGTTCAAAAAAACAATGGTCCTAAAACTTTTTTATACACAGTAAAGAAAAAAGAGACTTTGTACAGTATCGCTCAACAATTCGACATTACAATAGACGATATCAGGGCTTGTAATCCGGGAATCGGAGAGCTCAAAAAAAACGATACGATAAATATTCCGGTAAAAGAATCTCCGACCGATATTTCTCAAGCCTTAACTCACGAAGATATTAATCAAATATACAATGATCTTTATTCAATAGAAAAAGACGGAAAAATCAACGTTGCCGTCTTACTTCCTTTTATGCTTTCCCAAAAAGAAGATGCCAGATCGGCTCTTTATCTTGAATATTATCAGGGATTTCTTTTGGCTGTGGACAGCTTGAAAAAACGGGGAACATCTATTAATGTATATGCTTATGACACAGAAGGGAAAAGTTCTACCCTCGACAATATCCTGTCAAAACCCGAAATGAAATCGATTGATTTGATTATCGGCCCTGCCGATAATAACCTGATACAGAAAACAGCAGAATTTGCACTCAAAAACGAGATCAACATGGTAAATGCATTTTCTCTGAAAAATGACGAAGCAAACCACAACGCCCATGTTTTACAAACAAATATACCGCACTCCTATCTATATGCTGAGGCTGCAACCGAATTGGTACGTCAATTCGGAAACAAGCAAGTCATATTTTTACTTGACGATAACAATGCGGATGAAAAGAAAGATTTCATCAACTCTGTAAAAGCGGAATTGCGACATAAAAATATTCAATTCAAAGATCTTCATATTGCTTCAGATCCTGAACTTACAATGCTGAACAGCTCCTTACCGGAAAACTCCGATATTCTTATTATCAGCAATTCTTCTACAAAAAATTCTGTCGGTAAAATCATTGCACCATTGACCAAGTTGAAAGATGATCGTGCCGATCTTTCTATTACGTTGTTCGGATATCCCGAATGGCAGACATATACAAAAGAGTATCTGAATAATTTTCATAAACTAAATACGGTTATATTTACTCGATTTTACACAAATCCGACAGATTATGACTGGAAAGAATTCCAAAAGAAATTTTATTTCTGGTATAACAAAGATATGATCAATGCCAACCCCAAATACGGATTATTAGGATTTGATACGGGTATGTATTTTTTGAGTGTATTAAAACAATACGGAAAAAATTTTGAAAACCATCTTAACCAAGTAGAGTCTTCAAGTATACAAACCGACTTTAAATTCCAGAGAATCAATAATTGGAGCGGATTTATAAACAAAAGTTTCTATTTTGTCTACTTTAAGCCTTCATATATTATTGAGAAACGGGTAATAAGATAAAAGCATGAAAAAGATCATCATAAGCAGTTGTATTTTGCTTTTCTGTATCACTACGATTTCGGCACAAAGGAATTACAAACGTGAATTTGCTGTCGGTGCGAAATTCGGAACTACTTTTTCACGAGTAACTCTCCGTCCGAGTGTGCGACAAAATTATGAAATGGGCTATATGGGAGGAATATCCGCACGATATATCGAAGAAAAATACTTCGGTTTTATTGTCGAATTAAATTTTACTCAGCATGGATGGAAAGAGAATTTCAGCGATGAAGGAGATTATAGTTATAGCCGAAAACTAAATTATATCGAACTGCCATTCATGACTCATATCTTTTTTGGAAACAGAGTTTTTCGCGGATTTGTAAACTTAGGACCGCAAGTAGGTTTTCTTATATCGGATAAAGAAATAAGCAGTTTCAATTTGAAAGAACTTCCACAATTTTCTCAAACATGGGAATCTACACAATACAACATGCCCATTGCACATAAATTTGATTACGGCATTTGCGGAGGAGCAGGAATCGAGATCAAAGCCAAGAAAAACAGTTTCATCCTCGAAGGGCGATACTATTTCGGGTTAGGAGACTTTTTCAAAAATCGTAAAGTCGATTATTTCTCGGCATCATCTAATCAGACTATTTCCGTTGCATTGTCCTATATGTTCAACCTGAAATAACAACCGTTGTCTTTCGTTTCTAATGAAAAGTATCATCATAAATAACCAGTCTCACGTATCCTATTCTGAATTTAAGAGCTTATATTCAAGCAGTTTTCCAATTTTCGAACAGAGAACTGAAGAACAACAAAAGATCGCTTTTTTACATCCTCAATACCATTTAATTGCTTACGCCGAAGGAAACAAATTTATCGGCTTCATTTCTTACTGGGAATTTCCTGCCTACATATACATCGAACATTTTGCCGTGAACCAATCATTAAGAGGGAACGGTATAGGCAGCAACCTTTTAAACAAGTTTATTGGGGAACATTCCAAAATCATCATACTGGAAATCGATCCCATCACAGACAAGATTTCTACTGCACGATTAAGATTTTATCAAAAATGCGGATTCTTCACCAATGATTACCATCATATTCACCCGGCATACAGAAAAGAATTTGAAGGACATTCTTTAATAGTTTTATCGACAAAAAGAAAGATAACAAAAACCGAATACGATTTATTTCACAATGATCTGAAAACTGTAATAATGAAATAGAAGTTATTTTGAGGGATAAAAGTAAAACCGATCATTACAAAATGGGATATAATACCGATCATCTATTTGAATAATAAAAATAAATACAAGAGACTATTTCAAAACGAAACAGTCTCTTGATACCATCCAACTATAAATATTGAAAGAGCTCAATAACTATCGGCATGAACTCCTTTTACCGCACGACCTGAAGGATCGTTCAAATTTCTAAATGCCTCGTCCCAAGCCAACGCTTCAGCCGTACTACAAGCGACAGATGGAACAGACGGAACTGTCAACGCCGCACTCCTGCTCGGGAACAGTTCTTCGAATACCGAACGATAATAGTATTCTTCTTTATTCATAGGGGTTTGTACGGGAAATCTTTCGGATGCATGAGCCATTTCTTCATCCGAGACTAAATTTGAAGTCAATTGTTTTAAAGAATCGATCCAACTATACCCGACGCCATCCGAGAATTGCTCTTTCTGCCTCCATACAACCTCGTCCGGCAACATATCAGAAAAGGCTTCCCGCAAGATTTTCTTTTCAATAACTTTTCCCGGTGACATTTTAGCTTCGGGATTTAATCTCATGGCAACATCAAGAAACTCTTTATCAAGGAAAGGCACCCGCCCCTCAACACCCCAAGCCGATAAGGATTTATTAGCGCGCAGACAATCATATAGATACAATTTACCGATTTTTCGTACAGTTTCTTCGTGAAACGCTTTTGCATCCGGTGCTTTATGGAAATAGAGATATCCTCCGAATACTTCATCCGCTCCTTCTCCGGACAATACCATCTTAATCCCCATTGACTTGATAACTCGAGCTAAAAGATACATCGGTGTCGAAGCTCTTACTGTAGTCACATCATAAGTTTCGATATAATAAATAACGTTCCGTATAGCATCCAATCCTTCTTGTACCGTATAATTGATTTCATGGTGAACCGTCCCGATATAGTCCGCGACTTTTTTAGCAGCCTTCAGATCCGGAGCGCCTTTCAAACCTACAGCGAAAGAGTGCAGTTGTGGCCACCAGGCATCCGTCTTACTGTCATTCTCTATCCGTTTTGCCGCATATTTTTTCGCAATAGCTGAGATTATCGAAGAATCCAAGCCTCCGGACAATAAAACTCCGTAAGGGACATCACTCATCAACTGCCGTTGTACAGCAGCTTCTAAAGACCTCTTTAAATCAGATATATCGACCGGGTTGTCTTTTACAGCATCATACTCCATCCAATCGCGAACATACCAACGCACTTGTTTTTTCTCTTTACTATAATAATAATGCCCCGGTAAAAAGGGTTCATAATGAACGGCATACCCTTCCAAAGCTTTCAACTCTGAAGCTACCATAATATGTCCGGCATTATCTGTACCTATATAGAGAGGGATAACCCCTATCGGATCACGGGCAACCAGATATTCATCTTTTTCCTCATCATATAACACAAAGGCAAATATCCCGTTCAGATCCTCAAGAAAATGAATTCCTTTTTTCCGATACAAAGCAAGTATCACCTCACAATCGGAACCCGTCTGAAATTCATACTCACCTTTTAACTGTTCACGAATCGCCAAATGATTGTAAATTTCACCATTCACCGTCAAAATGATTTTTCCGTCTTTACTCTTAAGCGGTTGTCCTCCTGACTGAGGATCTACGATCGAAAGCCTTTCATGCGCAAGAATCGCTTTCTCTCCGGTATAAATACCGGACCAATCCGGACCACGATGCCGCAACTTGTCGGACATTTTCAAAACTTGAGAACGTAATTTCGTTACATCTCCTGAAGCTATATCTAATACTGCTACTATCCCACACATATCATTTATCGTTATTTGGTTATTTTAAATATCGGTCTATGGCTTCAGCAGTCTTCTTTCCGGCAGCCATCGCTTTTACTACCAAACTTGCCCCCGTAGTCGCATCGCCACAAGCAAAGACCTTATCTACATTGCTTTTTTGTAAAGAATCGACAGCTATATTTTTCCGAGCATCCACAGCAAGCCCCAACTCGGAAACAATTCCCTCCAATGCAGGGTGTACAAAGCCCATTGCCAAAAATACCAAATCGGCATCAATGACCTCTTTTTTACCTGTCGGAAGCATCTGCATACGGCCATTTTCATCTCGTTTCCAAGTCACTTCTTCTACCTCTACGGCCTTTAGCCTATTCTTTTCACCGATAAATCTGATAGCATTCAACAACCAACGCCGTTCACAGCCTTCTTCATGCGAACTACTTGTTTTCAACACCATAGGATACATAGGCCAAGGTGTTTGCGGATTATCATGTACCGGAGGTTTCGGCATAATTTCTATCTGCGTTATTTTCGCAGCTCCATGACGATTGCATGTTCCGACACAATCCGAACCGGTGTCTCCACCCCCTATGACCAAAACTTTTTTTCCTTTAGCCGAAATCAAGTCTTCAGATTGCGGAATAATACCTTCTAACACTCGATTTTGTTGTCCGAGCAATTCTAACGCAAAATATATACCTTTCAGATCTCGTCCCTCAATCGGTAAATCTCTCGGGACTTCCGCACCGATTGCTATACACACGGCATCATACTTTTCAACCAAATCTTTTGCCGGAATATCTTTTCCGATTTCTGTATTCAAGACAAAATTGATTCCTTCTTCCCTCATAAGGCGAATACGGCGATCTATTACAACCTTACTTAATTTAAAGTTCGGAATACCGAAACGAAGCAGACCTCCAGGCAGCTCATGTTTTTCATACACGGTAACTTCATACCCTTTATGATTCAAACGATTCGCAACAGTAAGACCTGCTGGACCAGAACCGACCACAGCGACTTTTTTTCCGTTACGCTTCGGAGATACGGGTTTTACATATCCTTCCCTAAAAGCGGCCTCCATAATAGCGGCCTCGTTTTCCCGGATCGTGACAGGCTCATCCGCACTTAATTTCAACACACAGCTTTTTTCACATAATGCGGGACAGATGCGTCCTGTAAATTCCGGGAAATCGCAAGTTTCCGCCAATATCATATAGGCCTCCCGCCATTTTCCCCTATAAAGCAAGTCTTGCCATTCAGGTTGTTTATTCCCGACAGGACAAGCCCAATGGCAAAACGGCACACCGCAATCCATGCAACGAGATGCCTGATTTTTCCGATCAGCACTATTTAATGTTTGTTCCACTTCACTAAAATCTTCGATACGATCATGTACCGGACGATATCCGGCTTCTTGCCGGTGTATAGTAAGAAATGCTTTCGGATTTCCCATTATATCTATTTTTTAACAATTTATCTAATAAACAACTAAAAATTAAGATATTGAAAGAGTATCAATAATCTCTTTGCATGTCAGCAATCTTCTGCTGCAATTTACGCATCTGCTCTTCCTGCAAGACTTTTTTATATTCAATAGGAACAACCTGAATAAATTGATCTGCATACTTATCCCACTCGTCAAGCATAACTTTTGCTAATTTACTCCCCGTATAATAATAATGCATACGGATCAGTTCGTGTAGCTCTTTCCGATAGCAGCTTTCTTCAATCAAAGATAGCTCTACCATCTCCATATTGCAGAAATAATCGAAATCATTATTTTTATTCCAAACATAAGCAACTCCGCCACTCATTCCGGCAGCGAAATTCCGTCCGGTAACACCTAAAACCACAACTCTTCCTCCGGTCATATACTCACAACAGTGGTCGCCTACCCCTTCAACAACCGCTATTGCTCCTGAATTGCGAACAGCAAAACGTTCTCCGACACGTCCATTTATAAACACCTCTCCCGATGTAGCGCCATAGAGTAATGTATTTCCTGCGATCGTATTCTCTTCAGCGATAAATGTAGAACGTATTGGAGGCATCAGGCTGATGCGTCCTCCACTCAATCCTTTCCCAAGATAGTCATTCGCTTCACCTTCGAGTTTGAAATGAACTCCATTTACCAAAAAAGCGCCGAAACTTTGTCCTGCAGAACCTTTGAATTTTACGTTCAACGTATGTTCAGGCAAACCTTCTCTTCCATATAAAGAAACAATGTGTCCCGACAACATAGCTCCTACAGAACGATCGGTATTGGCAATCGTATAATCTAAAGATATTTCTTTCCGAGATTCGATTGCCGCTGCAGCTTGTTGAATTATCTCTCTATCCTTTACATGATCGATACGATGATCTTGACTTTTTATCTGCCGAATTGCCGTCATTGCAGCTTGTTCAGGGAAATAAGTCAACCGTGAAAAATCGAGCAGGTCATACTTTGGGTTACTACGTATATCCTTTCTTTCCAACAAATCGGCACGTCCGATAATTTCATCTAAACTTGTAAATCCCATTTCTGCAAGATATTCCCGAACTTCTTCTGCAAGGAACGTAAAGAAATTCACCAAATATTCATGACGACCGTGAAAACGTTTGCGTAACTCTTCATCTTGTGTAGCAACTCCTACCGGACATGTATTCATGTGACACTTGCGCATCATAACACACCCGAGAACAATCAAAGCTGAAGTTGCAAAGCCAAACTCTTCTGCCCCAAGAAGAGCCATCAAGACAATATCCCTTCCGGTTTTCAATTGTCCGTCGGTTTGTAACCTCACCTGTCCGCGAAGTCCGTTCAATACGAGTGTTTGCTGAGTCTCACTTAACCCGATCTCAGGAGGCATACCGGCATATCTGATAGAACTGGCAGGACTAGCTCCCGTTCCTCCTTCAGCACCTGAAATGATAATTCGATCGGCCTTGGCTTTAGCAACTCCGGCAGCAATTGTTCCGACTCCGCTCTCAGAAACTAACTTGACGCTTATTTCCGCTTTGGGGTTCACATTTTTCAGGTCGAATATAAGCTGAGCCAAATCCTCAATCGAATAAATATCATGATGCGGTGGCGGAGAAATAAGGGAAATACCGGGAATGGAATGACGCGTCTTTGCAATGACTTCGTTCACTTTATAACCAGGCAGTTGTCCGCCTTCTCCGGGTTTAGCCCCTTGTGCCACTTTTATTTGTATTTCATCGGCATTCACCAAATATTCTGTCGTAACACCGAAACGTCCGGAAGCGACCTGTTTTATTGCCGAACGCATGGAAAGTCCGTTTTCCAAAGGAACGAAACGAACGGGATCTTCTCCTCCTTCTCCAGTATTACTACGTCCGCCAATTTTATTCATTGCCAAAGCTATTGTCTCATGAGCTTCTTTACTGATAGACCCGAAACTCATTGCTCCTGTAACAAAACGCTTCATAATATGCGAAACGGGTTCTACATCTTCGATAGGAATAGGATTCTTTTTAAACGTTAGAAAATCGCGTAAAAATACAGGATCACTCTTTTCATCGACACTATGTGTATATTCTTTAAATTTCTTATAACTGCCTAAACGTGTAGCTAACTGCAAAGCAGATATCGTTTCCGGATTCCATGCATGCTTTTCTCCGTCTTTACGATATGAATAAACTCCCCTATTCGGCAGAAAAGCACCTACATCTCCACCAAAAGCATCCCAATGAAACGCTGCCACATCAGAAGCGATCTCATCTAAACGAATACCTCCTATCGGTGTTGCCGTAGAGCCGAAATAACTCTTACTCAACTCGGCAGATAAACCGACTGCTTCGAATATTTTAGCTCCTCTGTAACTTCGGATCGTAGAAATGCCCATCTTGCTCATTACTTTGAAAAGGCCTTTACATATAGCTTTTACATAATTTTTTTCTGCCGTTTCGTAATTTAACTGGATTTCTTGTTTCCGAACCAATTCATCCAACACGGCAAAAGCCATATAAGGATTAATGGCACTTGCTCCATATCCCAATAATAAAGCAGCATGCATAACTTCTCTCATTTCTCCGGTCTCGACAATTAATGCCGTCTGAACACGCTTCTGTACAGAAATCAAATGATGATGTACTGCAGAAAGAGCTAATAATGAAGGTATAGGCGCATGTACTCTATCAACATTCTTGTCACTCAATACAATATAATTTACTCCATCATCGACTGCTTGTTCGGCACTCTTGCACAAATGATCAAGAGCATCACGCATACCGTTCTTTCCTTCAGCTACCTCATAAAGCATAGGTAACTTTATCGTATTGAAACCTTTGTAACGAATATTACACAGGATATCCAACTGAGTATTGCTCAATATGGGATAATTGAGTTTTACCATTTTGCAGTGAGATTCGCTCGGAACAAGAATATTGTTACCGACAGCTCCGATATACTCTGTCAGGCTCATGACCAGCTCCTCTCTTATAGGATCGATCGGAGGGTTAGTTACTTGTGCAAATTGTTGACGAAAATAATTATATAATAATTGCGGACGAGAAGACAATATTGCCAGAGGGGTATCATTTCCCATCGAAGATACAGGCTCTGCACCATTCACACTCATTGGTATGATAACACGCTCTATATCCTCTCGTGTATAACCAAATGCTCGTAACATACGGTCATAGTCGGTCACACGATGTTCAACTTTACGCCCGGATTTCAACTCATCAAGTTCAACCCGGTTAGCTGCCAACCATGTTCGATAAGGGAAAGCCTCTGCCAATTGTTTTTTTAACTCCCCATCATAATATATTTTCCCCTCTTCGGTATCGACCAATAATATTTTACCGGGCTGTAACCGCCCCTTTTCTTTTATCTCGTTCGCCTCAAAATCCATAACGCCGACCTCCGAAGCTACCACCATCATATCATTTTTAGTAATAAGATAACGAGCCGGACGTAGTCCATTCCGATCAAGCATTCCACCGGCATAACGTCCGTCCGAGAATAAAAGCGCAGCCGGACCATCCCACGGTTCCATAAGAATGCTATGGTACTCATAAAAAGCCTTGAGATCTTCGGATATAGGATTTTTTTCATTGAAACTTTCCGGTACAAGAATAGCCATTGCATGCGGAAGGTTCAATCCCGACATCACTAAAAATTCTAATACATTGTCCAATGAGGCACTGTCACTCATACCCGGCTGTATGATAGGACGAATGTCTCCTATATTATCTAATGCGGGAGATTCCAAAACACTCTCCCGAGCATCCATCCAAGCCCGGTTTCCCCGTATTGTATTGATCTCGCCATTATGAGCCAATAATCTGAACGGTTGAGCCAAACTCCATGTCGGGAAAGTATTGGTACTGAAACGAGAATGTACCAACGCCAAGCCGCTCGTGAAATAGTGATTAGTAAGATCGGTATAATAATGCCTTAACTGTAAAGAGGAAAGCATACCTTTATAAATAATACTTCGGGAAGAAAGCGACACGATATAAAAATCCTTTTGTATCGTGTCATCCGACAAACGTATTTTCTTTTCAATCCGCTTACGAATGAGATATAACTTTTTCTCCAACTCTTGCTGATTATTACACCCTGTAATAAACACTTGACGCACATCTGGTTCTGTTGTTAAAGCCTCACGACCTAATATAGACGAATTTACCGGAACTTTTCTCAAATGCATTAATGTCAATCCTTCCCGCTCTATCTCGTCAATCATGATACTCAATATCATGTCCTGCAATTTTACATCTTTAGGAAGGAATATTAGCCCAGTACCATATTTCCCTTTTTCCGGAACTGGAATTCCCTGTAACAAAATAAACTCATGAGGAATCTGAAGCAAAATTCCTGCACCATCCCCTGTCTTATTATCAGCACCTTCAGCTCCTCTATGTCTCATATTCTCTAAAACCTTAAGAGCCGAATCGACCAAATCATGAGATTTGCCACCATGAATATTTACCAACATCCCGACACCGCAAGCATCATGCTCATAAGAAGTATCATACAGACCTCTTTCAATATTAATTTGATCCACTTTTTTCATTATTAAAATCATTTTGTTTTAATATAAGCAATAATATTAGCAAAATGTATTACAAATGTATTATTTTATTTCTTTATGAAATATCAGAAGTAAAAAAATCAATATAAAAAATATTTGTAAGAGAAACGGGTGGTTATATTTTAAAATATTATAGCATCAATTTATATAAAACATAAATTAAAATAGGATACTTTATAACAGATTGTCAAAATATAATTTAAGAAGAAAAAATATTAGCAAGAATCAAAAGTCAGTCTAAAAATTTGAACATATATTTTTCCAATGAAGAATTTAGAGTAGTTCTATCATTATTGTAAATTAGACAGTTATAAACAAAAATTCAAAAAAGTATATATAGAATTTGCAGAAACGAAAATAAAGCGTACCTTTGCAACGCATTTGGAAAAACAAATGCCCGCGATGATTCGCTAGCTCAGCTGGTAGAGCACAACACTTTTAATGTTGGGGTCCTGGGTTCGAGCCCCAGGCGGATCACCAAAAGAAAAGCCAAAAGGCGACAACAAAAAGACAAGTCCTACAAAATCAATATTTTGTGGGACTTTTTTTATTGCCTTTTGGCGACCTTGACCGCCAAAAAGAGGGCATTGGCGGACAAAAATTAGTACCCAATTCGTACCCCCGACAAGATTTTCAAAAAAGGGGTACGATTTGTCGGAAATTGGCGGAACGCTGTCGGGATTTGGCGACCCTGCATTTATCTCATTATGAGTTAATAAAAGTAGTTTTGTAACTTAAAAAATGAGGTATGAAATCAACATTCCGAGTATTGTTCTTCTTGAAGCGGGACAAGGTAAAAAAGAACGGTAATATGCCCATCATGGCACGTATTACCATTGACGGGAAACTGGTGCAGTTCAACACCAAACTTGAAGTCAATCCCAAGAACTGGCAAGCCAAGACTGGAAAGGTGTCCGGACGTGGAGCGGAGTTTACCCGCATGAATGAAATGCTGGACGGTATCAAAGCCACCCTGTACAAGCACTACCAGACCATACTGGAAAGGGACGGTTATGTTACCGCCGAAAAGGTGCGCAACACCTTTTTGGGCAAGGAGGAAAAGGCTAAGACCCTCCTGCAAGTGTTTGCACAGCATAACGAGCAATATGCGCTGAAAGTAGGAAAGACTGCCACGCACCGGACATACACCCGGTACGAACTCACAAAGAACCGTCTTGCCGAATATATCCGCACGAACTACCATGTGGAGGATATCAGCTTTCGGGAGATAAACGTGGTGTTCATCGAGGGCTTCTACCTGTTCATCCGTGAAAACTACCCATGTACCCACAACACCGCCATGAAGTTTGTGCAGCGTTTCAGAACCGTTGTGCTGTTCGCCCACAATCTGGGCTTGATAAACTTTAATCCTTTCGGGGCATACAAGTTGAAGTTCGAGTATGTTGAAAGGGGGTATCTCGAACAGGACGAGTTAGACCGCATCTATCAGAAGACCTTTGCCAGCAAGCGGCTGGAACAGGTGCGTGATATGTTTATTTTTAGCTGTTATACGGGCTTGTCGTATGTGGATGTGTGCGAGTTGCGGGCGGAGAACATCAAGGTTTCCTTTGACGGCAATCTGTGGATAATCAAGAAAAGGCACAAGACAAACGTAACTTCCAATATCCGTTTGTTGGATATTCCCAAAGCCATCTTACAGAAGTATGACGGAAAGTTGCCTGACGACAAGATTCTTCCAGTAATCAGCAACCAAAAGATGAACAATTACTTGAAAGAAATCGCAACGGTGTGCGGTATAAACAAGAAAATCACCTATCATATAAGAAGACATATCAATTTCTCTTACTCATTGAAAACAAGAAACTTACAAAGATTATCAGCTTGACAGGTAACGATATGGAAACCAGTGGGCTTCTATATTCTGCAATGTTCTGCACTAATCAAAAGAACGCTTTTCTCATTTGCAAAAGTAGTGTTTTTCTCTCTTATTACCAAAGTTATTCCCCTGAAAAATAGAGAAAATCAAACATCTTCAAATATCTTCGCATTATTGTACATTTGTATACCCATCTTGCTGGTGAAAACCAAGAGCAATATACCCGTCTTTAATTCCATACCGTCCCTCATTATATTTAAGCTTGCCTGTTGACAGAGCGGTCTGTTGGAATGTTTGTCTGTCTGCCTATGTACCGGCAGGCAGGCAAACAGGATGGCGGACAGGTTGGAGCGCGAGCAGGCTTGTTGTCCAGATGTGTATGTCCATACGCTTTTGTTTATTGCACCGTCCCTTTATTGCTACATTACTACATTGATAGATGAATGTATTGTACCACAGATTTATATCATCCGAACTTTACCCCTCGAAATCCGCACCTCATTGCCGATACTTTTATTTGAAGTTTTGCTGTCGTAAACCAGTACGACAGCAAACCAGCACAACAGTAAACCAGCGTAGCATTGAAACTATGTTGTTTCCTATCTGCATAGAACTGTTTTCTTGGTTGTCCGATTCCGTTCATCATCGTTTTTGCAGAGCATTGGTTCGATGCGTTTGCAAACAAGCGAAGATACATTTGTCTAAAATTGCATTACCCTATTGGTCTAAGGCGAATTTTGGCTGTAATTGACACATATTGGCATCGAATTGACGCTATGGTCTGCATTTCGGGAAAGTGAAAATCCGGTTTACGTTTCCTGTGCCCTCAAATATGGTTCGGACTTATAACCGACCTTATTCCCGTTCTTCTTTTGGGCAACTTGGGCATCGGGAAACGATGCTTCGGGAGCCGGAATAACAGCACTTTTCCCAATCCGATTGCTGACGGATTATTGATTTCACGAGAAATCAGCAAGGTGTCCTTCGAGTTACTCGAAGGCTTTTCGGTTACTGCCGAAAAGTGGCAGCAGCAAGGTATGTTTTGAGTTACTCAAAACGTTTCGGGTTACTCCGAAAACCTTGCCGCCGGGTTGCCTCTCCAAAGTCGGGCAACCTGTTCAAACCTTCGGTGTCCTTATCCTATTCCGTGTATTTTATACCGTACAATCTTATCTTGTTGTACAACGTGGTACGACCGATGCCGAGCAACGCCGCAGCCAGCTTGCGGTTGCCCTTTGCCTGTTCCAGTACATGGATAATTTGTTTCTTTTCCATGTCGTTCAACGCAAGCGAAGCGTCAGACGCCAATGGCATTTCGTCAAGCTCCAGCGTGTCAGCCGTGACTGTATCGCCTCCGGTATGCAGCACCGCCATGCGCACGACCCGTTTCAGTTCCCTCACATTGCCACCCCATGTATAGGAGAGTAGCCGTTTCCTAGCTTCCGCGTCAAAGCCTTTCACCTGTTTCTCAAATTCCTCGTTGGCAAGTTGCCAAAAGAAGTCCGCTAATGGCACAATGTCCTCCTTGCACTCACGCAACGGCGGTATATGCAGGGTGTATTCCTTCAACCGTTGGTAAAGGTCAGCCCGGAAACGCTTTTCGGCGATGGCGGCCTGTAAGTCCTCGTTGATGGCGGCGACGATGCGTACGTCCGCTGTTTTGTCCTTGGTGCTGCCCAACGGTCTGAAACGCTTGGACTCCAACGCACGGAGCAGCATCCGCTGCACTTCCAATGGCAGGTTGCCTATCTCGTCAAGGAACAACGTGCCGCCATTCGCATCCTCCCAAATGCCCTTTCTTTTGCTATCGGCTCCCGTGAACGCCCCTTTCTCGTGTCCGAACAGGGCAGAGGCGGCAAGCTCCTTTGACAGCAGGCCGCAGTCCACCGCCACAAAGGGCCCCGCTGCCCGTTTGCTCCTCGCGTGTATCTTCTCGGCGATGTGTTCCTTGCCCGTTCCGCTCTCGCCCAATATCAATACGCTCATGTTGGTTGGGGCGACCAGCCTTATTCTGCGGTCTGTCTCACGGAAAGCCGCGCTCTGCCGTTCGTAAACCGGTGTGTCGTGCCGCTCCAACCTTTTCCGCAAGGTTTTCAGGAGCGGGAAAAGGTTGGCTTCAATCAGCGGCTTCGGGATGTAGTCCTCCGCGCCCTGCTTCATCGACCGGACGGCGGTGGGCACCTCGTCATAGTCGGTCATGACGATGTAGGGATTGTTCCTGCCCTGTTCCCGCAGTTCTTCCAGCAGGGCGATGCCGTCACCGTCGGGCAGGCGCAGGTCGGCAAGCACGATGTCGTCTTCCTGCATCTTGGCAAACAGCTTCCGTGCGCCGTTGCAGGTGGAGGTGCTGACGCTTGGGTATCCCTTGCTTTCCAGTAGGCGGCACACAAAATCGGAATAGATGATGTTGTCCTCGATTACGATTACCCGTCCCATCGTTCCGCCTCCTTCCTTGCCGATTCCATGATGACAGCTCCTTGCTCCAACACTCCGTTTACAGCGGACTGTATGTCTTCTTCTGATATGTGCTCCTTGTGGATGGCGTCATACAGTACCGCCAACGGTTGCGCCGTCTTTATCAGCATCCACGAGCTTCTCAGGTGATGCACCCGGCCGTCCAATGCTTCCATGTCCTTTGCTTCCGCCGCCTTGCGCACTTCGTCCATGTCGGCTTGTGTCGTGGCCGCCAGTTTCTCCAACATGCGCCGCTTGTCGCCGAAAGCGAGCAGGGGCGACAGGTCTATGCGGCTTGTCTGGTTCCGCTTGATGCAATTATCCGTGATGGCCGACAGTTCGTCTATGGAGTAGGGCTTGTACAGCGCGGCGGCAAAGCCTTTCCCCGTCAGTTCTTCTTCCTCCACATAGCCTGCGGCGGTGGCGGCAACAACGGGAATGGTCTGCGAGTTGCCGATTTCCGACGTGCGCAACAGTTCAAGCACCTCATAGCCGTTCACCTCCGGCATCTTCAGGTCGGTTATCAGCAGGTCGTAGTCCTTCGCGCGCATCAGGTCTGTCAGTTCGTCTACTGTCAGGCAGGTGTCGCATTCCACGCCGATTTGCTTGTACATCTCTTTCATCAGGTCCAGCAGCATCCCGTTGTTGTCTATCGCCAGCACGGAGCAGCCGGACAGCGTGGGATGTCCGGTGTTTGTCTTTTCGACAGCCGCCATTTCTTCCGCCTTTGCCAACGGCAGGCTGACGGTGAAGCGGCTTCCCTTGCCCGGTTCGCTTTCCACGTTGATGTTGCCCTTCAACAGCTTCACCGTGTCGGCCACGATGGCGAGCCCCAGCCCGAAGCCGTCCTCCGTCACGGCGTTGCCCAGCCGTTCAAACGGGGTGAATATCCGTGCCTGTTGTTCCTTTGTCATCCCTGTTCCCGTGTCCGACACTGATAGCGTAAATACATCGTTCTTATAATCGGTGTTTAATGTAATTTTGCCGCTTAGAGTAAACTTGATGGCATTGGACAGCAGATTGCCGCCGATGCTCAGGATGCGGTCCTTGTCGCCGCTCACTATCTCGTCCGCTTGGTTTTCTACGGTGAATGCAAGATGTTTTCTGTCTGCCAGCGGTGTAAACTCCGTTGCCAAAGTCTCGGAGATGGAATGCAACTTGAACGGCTTGACGCTTGGCGTTTCCTTGCCGCTGTCCAGACGGAAATACACCAGCAGGTTGTTTATCATCCCTGCCATGCGTCCGGCGGCATCGCGGATGGCCTGTGCGTGGCGCATCCGGCTGTCCGCCTCCGTGTCGTTCAGCAGCAGTTCTGCGTTGCCGCTGATGGCGGTCAAAGGGGTGCGCAGTTCGTGGGTGACGTTCTGGATGAGGTTGCGCCGCAGCTTTATCAGTTTTTCATTTGCCTCATTGCTCCTCTGTAGTTCCGTGATAAGACTTTCCCGTTTTTTCCTTGCCTGCTCGTTGCGTTTCATTTCCCGGTGGATGGCAAGGTAGGACAGGAACAGCAGGACGATGGCGGCGGTGAACAGCCGCACGGACAGTTCCTGCGCCTCGGCTATCTTTTGCTCACGCCCGGCGAAAGCAGTCTGCGCCTGCGTGTCAAGGTCGCCTATCAACCTGTTCAGTTGGACGTTCAGTATTCGGTTACGGTTGCGAAGGTTGTCGACGTAGGCTTCCATTTCCGCCTCCTGCCGCTGTTGCATGGCTATCAGGCTGTCGCTGAACAGGTGCAATTCCTTGGCGGAGGGCAGTACCTGCACGGTTTTCTTGCCGCCGAACCAGTCTGCCACGCCGCTTTTCTTTTGTCTTACGGTGCGAATGCGTGTCGCCCTACGCGCCACTTCGGGCAGATGGTTCACCAAGAGGCTATCCGCCTCGTCCTGACGGGCAAGGATTTTCGTCAGGTGCAACATGTGTGCTTCCTTCTCCGTCAGGAGGGTGCGCAGGGCATCTATCTGTGCCGGACGCACATACGCCGTGCAACGGGGTTTCAGGGCTTGCAGCAGGCTGTCGGTATGCAGGCGGAGGGTGTGGTAGCATATGCTGTCGGCCTCTTTCCAGCCGATGACACCTTCGCCCAGCAGGGCGAGCCGGGTGATGTGGCGGTGGGCGTCGTTGATGTCACGGCGCACCTGCCGTATTTCTGTTACTTTCTTTTCAATGTCACCCATATGCTTACGTTCATAGACAATAATACCAGCCATGCTACCAATAATGAGCATCAGTAAAACATATCCCAATAATATTTTCTTACTAAATTTCATCTATAACAACTTTATTTTCATTGCATCTTCTGCGACTCTCCAATTGCCTTACATTTCTCAATGACTTGTCAAACTTGATAATGTTGTGATTTCTCCCCCACAAAAAAGTCCTTGTTGAAAAACCGCGAGGCATCATCGGAAAGTTCAAGTCTTTTTCGATGACGCCTCGCAGGTGTAGATGTCGGTAACAAAGGTACGATAACCGTTACCACCACTTCCGACAGGATGGCATAGCGATGGAAAACTGCCTGCGCTGCCAGTCGCATCTGAAATGTGTTCCCTTGCAAACATAACTAAGGTACTGCCCTTATAAGCAATATATTTTACTGATCTACCATGCAAATATGGGGTACTGCATCATTGTTGAATTAATTTTATTACGCACATCAGCTATTGCTTTTTTATCTTCTGGAGCAGACAAGACACGGTCAATTATTTCAGCAATTTCTCTCATTAACGTTTCGTCTGCTCCACGGGTAGTTATTGCAGGTGTACCGATACGTATTCCTGAAGTCAGGAATGGAGAACGGGTATCAAACGGAACCATATTCTTATTTACGGTAATATCCGCTTCGGCAAGTGTTTTTTCTGCCTGTCTTCCCGTCAACTCAGGAAATTTGGAACGTAGGTCAATAAGGAAACAGTGGTTGTCAGTACCACCCGAAACAACGTCGTATCCCAGATCGATAAACGCTTTTGACATCGCCTGGGCGTTGTTTCTTACCTGTTTCTGGTATGTTCTGAATTCGGGCTGCAAGGCCTCATGGAATGCTACAGCCTTACTTGCAATGACATGTTCAAGCGGGCCGCCTTGCATCCCGGGGAATACGGCAGAGTCAAGCAAGGAACTCATCATGCGAATCTCTCCTTTATTGTTCCTTTTGCCCCAAGGATTCTCAAAGTCTTTACCCAAAAGGATAAAACCGCCACGTGGCCCACGCAAAGTCTTATGAGTTGTCGATGTTACGATGTGGGCATGGTTTACGGGGTTGTCAAGCAAGCCAGTAGCTATCAGCCCGGCAGGATGAGCCATGTCAACCATAAGCAGCGCACCGACATTATCAGCAATTTCCCGCATTCGGGCATAATCCCATTCACGGGAATATGCGCTTGCACCTCCGATGATCAATTTGGGCTTTACCCTCAAAGCATCGGCTTCCATCCAGTCATAATCAATCAGACCTGTATTTTTATCAACGTTGTATCCGACAGCATGATACATCAGCCCTGAGAAATTGACCGGACTTCCGTGCGTCAAATGGCCGCCGTGCGAAAGGTTGAAGCCCATGAAAGTGTCTCCCGGATTCATACATGCCATAAAAACTGCCATATTTGCCTGTGCGCCGGAATGGGGCTGTACATTGGCATATTCCGCCCCAAACAGTTTCTTGATGCGGTCTATGGCAAGTTGTTCAACTTGATCCACGACTTCGCAGCCTCCATAATAACGATGGCCGGGATAGCCCTCGGCATATTTATTCGTAAGGCATGTCCCCATGGCGGCCATGACTTCCGCGCTTACGAAATTCTCAGATGCTATAAGTTCAATGCCTTTCTTTTGCCGCTGATGTTCCAGCTCAATAAGGTCAAATATAGTGTAGTCTTTTTCCATTGTGTGTCAGTATATGAAAGTTCTGATTATTATTTACGGAATGAGATTATAAGCCCGGAACACTTTTTGTATCTTATCCAAGGCCATCATAAGTTGCTCTTTTGTATGAGCAGCCATAAGTGAAAACCGAATCTGTGTATCATGTGGCGCTACCGCAGGTGAAACAACGGGATTTACAAATATTCCTTCTTCTAACAAATCGCGTGTTATAGCAAAAGTTTTATTGTTATCACGGATATACAGAGGTATTATCGGTGTGGATGTTCTACCTATCTCGCAGCCCATGTTCCTGAACCCGTCTATGGCAAAACGGGTTATCTCCCATAGATGTTCTTGACGTTCAGGTTCTGCAATCATTATGTCAATCGCCTTTAGTGCTGCAGCCGTTGATGCCGGCGTTATACTTGCCGTGAAGATGTATGACCGGGAATGGTGACGAAGATAATTTGTTACAGCTTTATCGGTTGCGATGAAACCGCCAAGCGATGCAAACGACTTTGAGAATGTCCCCATTATCAAATCCACATCTTGTGTTACGCCGTAGTGATTGCAAACACCACGGCCGCCTTCGCCAAATACGCCAATGCCATGAGCTTCATCGACCATGATGCTGGCATTGTATTTCTTTGCAAGATCCACTATGGTCCTTACATCAGCGACATCACCTTCCATCGAGAACACACTGTCGGTTACAATAAGTTTTACCCTCTGAGGGTCACACTTTTGCAATTGAGCTTCAAGCGAAGCCATGTCATTATGGCGGTACTTGAACTGCTTAGAGTATGACAGCCGCTTACCTTCAATTATTGAGGCATGGTCCTGCTCGTCCCACAGAATGTAATCTTCCCTGCCGGTCAATATTGATACTACACCGAGGTTGGCTTCAAAACCGGTAGAATAAATCATTACATCCTCTTTCCCGATATATTCAGCCAACCGGGCCTCGAGCTGCTTATGAAGGTCCAACGTGCCATTGAGAAAAGGAGAGCCGGCGCAACCTGTTCCGTATTTTTTTGTTGCCTCTATTGCAGCTTCTTTTATTCTGGGGTCGTTGACAAGCCCGGAATAGCAATTTGAACCGAACATAAGCACTTTGCGCCCGTTGATTATAACTTCTGAGTCTTGTTCTGAGGATATGGCCCGGAAATAAGGATATATGCCTGCGGCTTTAGCCTTCTGAGGCTCCTGGTATTTACTTAGTTGTTCTTGTAACAGTTTCATTGAGACTGGCTGATTTATATTGTCAGTTAGTTGTGTAATAATTTTAATTCAATCGAGGATTGTTACCCAACCATATATGTCTGGTTCATCACCGTATTGAATAGCTCTAAGTTTTTCATACAATCTGCGGCTATATTTCCCCGGTTTGCCGTCTTTTGCGATAATGTAAGAAGTCCCGTTGTCCAAATCATCAATCCGCAGAATCGGACTGATTACCGCTGCGGTGCCACAAGCGCCCGCTTCCTCAAAACTTGCCAGTTCTTCCTCGGGAATCGGACGGCGTTCAACTTTCATACCCATGTCCGAGGCAAGTCTCATCAGACTGTCATTGGTTATAGAGGGAAGAATGGATGTGGAATCCGGTGTAATATAAGTATTATCCTTTATACCGAAGAAATTGGCCGCACCACATTCGTCGATATACTTTTTTTCTTTGGCATCGAGATAAAACTCACATGAATATCCCAAGTTATGCGCTTCCTTATTGGCACGGAGACTTGCCGCATAGTTGCCTCCTACCTTGTAGATTCCTGTGCCAAGTGGTGCAGCTCTATCATAACGTCGAAGAATAACATACGGATTAGCACTAAAACCGCCTTTGAAATAGGGACCGACAGGTGTGACGAACACGACAAACAGATATTCCGTTGAGGGGCTGACGCCTACACGCGCACTGGTGCCTATCAGCAACGGACGGATATAGAGAGCCGCACCGCTCTCATAAGGCGGAATGAACCTTTCGTTCAGTTTGACTACGTTAACCACTGCATCCTTGAATTTTTCCGTCGGGAGTTCCGGCATAAGAATACCCCGGCAACTTGCCTGCAATCTGGCCGCGTTTGCTTCAAGACGGAAAATCCTGATTTTCCCGTCTTTTCCTCTAAATGCTTTCAATCCCTCAAACGCTTGCTGTCCATAATGTAATGAGCTTGCAGCCATGTGGAGTGATATATTCTCATCACTACTGATTTCAAGCTCTCCCCACCTTCCGCTCTTATAATGAAGTCTTACATTATAATCGGTTTTCATATAACCGAAAGGAAGATTGGACCAATCCAAATCCAATTGTCCCATCATACAATACAGTATTTGTTTTTACAAAAATAATTCCGGTTCTTTTCTTTCCTTACAAGACTCGTGCAGCTGCTGCGTGAATGGAGTGTCAAAAATCCTCGCATTGTTCGGACATCCTTTTACACAAGCACAACAAAGAGTGCATTTTGTCGCGTCTGTTGCAATATTTCCATCGCTGTCGAAGTGAATTGCACCGGTCGGACACAATGTTATGCACATGCCGTCATTCACGCACCAATCAGTACAGACCGGAGCCATCGGAGGCAATGAGGTCGGAACAAGACACGGACGGTTGCCTTTCAGTTTCAATTTCTCCGGAACCTTGTCATCACGCAGTTTCTTCAGGCTGTCCGCTCCAAAATTGCGTGCCACCTGTAAATCTGACGCATCTGGACGTCCCTCAGCTATCGGCATATCTTGACGGCTAAAGCTAT
>ERZ857922.1790-NODE-1790-length-24368-cov-7.773413_pt1 | contig 24368 bp, 21 predicted proteins | sample MGYA00519579_ERZ857922 | MGnify/ENA primary metagenome ERZ857922 (study PRJEB31778, sample SAMEA3449375) | human gut metagenome | biome: human gut; feature: human-associated habitat; material: faeces | place: United Kingdom | collected 2010/2012 ... | reverse complement strand
GACCAACTACACGGCGGGCGTCACCTGGCAGCCCTTCAAGCATCTGCGCTGCCAGCTCAACTACACCTACGAACAATACGGCGGCACGAATCCCGACCGCAACGTCGTAAAGGCGATGCTCACGGGCATCTTCTGAACACACCCCCGAAACGGAAACGGGCCGGTCTTCGAAGACCGGCCCGTTTTTCAATCCCTTCGCGACGCTCAGCGAAGCGTGAACTCCGAGAAGAGGAAATAGTGGTCGCTGGGGTACATCGCCCCCTTGCGGTCGCGCACGATCTCCGCATCGCACACCTCCACGTCGCCGCGATAGAAGATGAAATCGATGCGGTGCGACTTCTTGGGCTTGTACTCCTCGCCCTTGAAGGCATGGGCGGTGAAGCCCGTCTCGCCCGACCCGTGGACGCTCTCGTACATCTCGCGCCAGCCGTCGACCGTGCGGATGTAGCCGATCGGCGCGCTGTCGATACCCGCGTTGAAATCGCCGCAGAGAATCTGCGGGAAATCGGGGGCGTACTGCGCGCACTCGTCCATCACCATGCGGATCTGCTCGCGGCGCGCCTCGTCGCTCTTGTGGTCGAGGTGCACGTCCAATACGCGCAGCTCGCGGCCCGAACGTTTGTCGCGCAGCCGCACCCAGTTGCAGTGGCGCGCCCGCGTGGTGTTCCACGAACAGCTGCCGCCAATGAGCGGCGTCTCCGACAGCCAGTAGCACCCTGCCGAGACGAACTCATAGCGGTCGCGGCGGAAGAAGATCACGTTCTTGCCGATGAAATGATACCCTTCGGTATAGGGATCCATCTCCGGCCCTGCGAATCCGTAGGGCACGTAGCCGCGCAACTTCTCTTTCAGATAGGCGTAGGAGTCGTAGATCACCTCCTGCAAGCAGATGATGTCGGGACGCCGTGAAAGGATCGTCTCGACGCACAGATCGCGGCGGTTCTCCCAGACCCGTTCGGGGTAGGGAGCGTCGGCTTCGAGCCCCGTGATGCGGATGTTGCACGTCATCACGCGGTGGATGCCGTCGTCGGATTCAGCCTTTTCGCCGGCTTCGGCGGTACCGGCGAGTGACAGCAGCACACCGGTAATTATCAGAATCCTGCGGAACATACGCTACTCTCTGAAATATACGCCCTCCGCTTTGAGCGACTCTTGCAGTTTTCGGACGTCGAGGTCGCGCAGTTCGACATTCTCCTTGATGGAGAGTGCCGCAGCCTTGCCCGCAGCCTCGCCGAGAGCCATTGCAGGAGCCATGACGCGGGCGGAAGCCAATGCGAGATGCGTCATCGACACGTTGCGTCCGGCGACGATGAGGCCGTCGATCTTCTGCGGTATCAGACAGCGGTACGGGATGTCGTAGCAGTCCGGACACCAGTAGAGCGAGCAGTCGCCGCCCACCGGATGGTGAAGGTCCACCGGATAACTTGCGACGGCGATGACGTCGTCGAACCTGGCGCAGTTGAAGATGTCGTCCTCGGTCAGAATGTATTCCCCGACGATGCGACGGGTTTCGCGGATGCCCATGAACGGAGCGACGCGGTCCACGTATGCGTTCTCGAAACCGGGGATGTATGCTTTCAGATAGCGTACGATCTCCTCGTTCTGCTCGGCGCAGATGATCTCGCCCTGCGTGTACTGTGCAGGGTCGGTTGCGTCGATGCCGTTGACGCGCGACATGTTCACCCACCACTCGTCGGGAGCCATGCCCGTCATGAAGATGGTACGCTCGACAGGGAGTTTGTAGCCTGCCTCGCGGGCCTTCTTGATTTGGTTGCGGAAGCCGACGAACGTACAGTTGTCGTCCGCGCGGAAGAACTCGTTGGGGATGAAGTCGATGTCGTATACGTCCGGATGGTCGGCCACGGCGTCGCGCAGTTTGCGCGAATCGACTCCGCGCATCGAAAACATGAGCGTCGGAGGCTGCGGGATGCCCTTTTCGTTGCCGTAGTTCATCGGTGCCCCCGCACGGTAGGCGATGTCGCCGTCGCCCGTACAGTCGATGACGCGCTTGGCGAGAATCGCTTCGCGCCCCTTTTTGGAGTCGATGATTACGCCTTTGACGGTGTTGCCCTCCATGATGACGTCGGTTGCGAAGGCGTACATCAGCAGGTCGATGCCGCACTCCTTGATAATCTGGAATGCCAGATGTTTCGTTCCCTCGGGGTCGATCATCGTAAGGCTGACGTGGAGCGGACATGCACGGTGGTGCGTAGCCAGCCCCTTCTCTTGCAGACGCTCGACGAACTGCAACGGCAGACCCTTGATGACGACGTTGCCTTTGCGCCCGAGGAATCCGAGCAGCGGCAGACCGATGGTCATGTTGCCGCCCAAGAAACCGCGGCTCTCGACGAGCATTACTTTGGTGCCTTTCTCCAAAGCAGCCGCCTGGGCTGCCATAAGTCCCGCAGGGCCTGCGCCCACGACCAGGACATCCACCTCCGCACGCACCGGAATCCGCCGGGCCGGTTCTTCAATCTGTTTCATTTTCGGTATCGGTTGATGTTTTATCTTGAATTTATTCTTCATTTTTCTCGCCATGGCATGGCTCGCGCAAGCGCGGCTCTGCTCATTCGGCTCAGCGAAAACGTCGGATGAATTAATCGGGTAATTCTATCCCAAATAGGCGCCCGTCGCACGCAATTCGGCGCGCAGCGCCTCCACGTCGAGGTCGGCGGGCTGCACGCCCGCCTTCAAGGCCAGCCGTGCGGCGCGTCCGGCCGCTTCGCCCAACGCCATGCAGGTCGACATGACGCGCGTAGAAGCCATCGCTTCGTGGTTCATCGACGAGCAACGGCCCGCGACGAGCAGATTGCCTACATGGGCCGGAATCAGCGTGCGGTAGGGGATGTCGTAGCAGTCGTCGCACCAGTAGAGCGTGCAGTCGCCGCCCTTGGCGTGGTGGATGTCTACCGGATAGCCCGCCACGGCGATCGCATCGTCGAAACGACGGTCTTCGAGAATATCTTCTGCCGTGAGGACGTATTTGCCTACGATCACGCGGCTTTCTCGGATACCCATGAAGGGTGCGATTTTTTCCAGATGCGCTCCGGCGAAGCCCGGCACGAATTCGCGCAGGTAACGTTCCACCTCGTAGACCTGCTTGCGGCCCTCGATCTCGCCGTGCGTGTAGCTTTCGGGACGGGTCGAGTCGACGCCGTTCACGCGCGTCATGTTGACCCAGATCTCGTCGTCGGCAAGTCCCGTGATGAGGATCGTGCGCGCCACCGGAATACGGTATCCGGCCGCCTGCGCCTGCCGGATCTGCGTGCGCAGCCCCACGGTGATGAATTTGCCCGTGCGGAACTGTTCGGGCGGCATGACGTCCATGTCGTAGACGTCGGGATGTCCGACGATCGCGTCGCGCAGCCGCTGCACGTCGACACCCTTCATGCAGAACATCAGCGTCGGGGGCTGCATGCCGCCTTCGGCGTCGCCCTTGCAGCACTCGACGCCCGCACGGAAGGCCACGTCGCCGTCGCCCGTGCAGTCGATGACCGTTTTGGCCAGGATCGCTTCGCGGCCCGCCTTGCTCTCGACGACGACGCCCTTCACCGCATCCCCCTCGCGGATCGCATCGGCGAAAAAGGTGTAAAGCAATACCTCGACGCCCTTCTCCTCCATGATTTCGAGCGCCGTGCGCTTGACCTCCTCCTCGTCGATGATCGTCAGGCTCATGTGGTTCTTGCAGGGGCGGTGTTCGCTCGCCGCGCCGCGTGCACGCAGCCGGTCGATGAACCGCTGCGCCGACCCCTCGATGATCTGGTTGCCCTTGCGGCCCAGAAAACCGAGAATCGGCAGACCGATCGTAAGGTTGCCGCCCAGAAAACCGCGGCTCTCGACGAGCATTACGCGCAGGCCGTCGCCCGCAGCCGCCTCGGCGGCCATGATGCCGGCGGGGCCGCCGCCCACGACCAGAACGTCCACCTCGGCGCGGACGGGGATGTCGCGTGCCGGACAATGTATTGAATGTTTTTCGCTCATAATTAGGATGGGTTGTTTATCGGTTCATGATTTATCCGTTTTGACCCGCGGCCGAAACGTTTCGTTTTCGGTTGTAAATATATGTTTTTTATGTCGAAAAAGCAAATAAAAAGAAAACGTCCGGAGAGAAAACCGGACGTTTTTCGTATAAAGGGTCTCGTGTACGAGACTAAGCCTTGCCTGCCGAACCCAGCACGTTCTCGCATTTGTGCATGTAGAGCTTCTTCAACTCGTCGCGGGCCGGACCCAAGTATTTGCGGGGGTCGAACTCGGCGGGGTTGTCGATGAAGACCTTGCGTACGGCGGCGGTCATCGCCAGACGGCCGTCGGAGTCGATGTTGATCTTGCATACGGCGCTCTTGGCTGCCTTGCGGAGCTGCTCCTCGGGAATGCCGACGGCATCTTTGAGCTTGCCGCCATGCGTGTTGATGATCTTCACGTACTCCTGCGGAACCGACGAAGCACCATGCAGCACGATGGGGAATCCGGGGAGTTTCTTCTCGATCTCGGCCAGAATGTCGAAGCGCAGTTCGGGCGGAACGAGGATGCCCTCGGCGTTGCGGGTGCACTGTTCGGGCTTGAACTTGTTGGCGCCGTGCGACGTGCCGATCGAGATGGCCAGCGAGTCGACGCCGGTCTTCGTCACGAAATCGATCACCTCTTCGGGCTTGGTGTAGTGCGCGACCTCCGAAGCTACCTCGTCTTCGACGCCGGCCAGTACGCCCAGCTCGCCTTCGACCGTCACGTCGTGCTGGTGAGCATACTCGACGACCTTTTTCGTGAGGGCTACGTTCTCATCGTAGGGGAGCGACGAACCGTCGATCATCACCGACGAGAAGCCCATGTCGATGCAGCTCTTGCACAGTTCGAACGAATTGCCGTGGTCGAGGTGCAGCGTAATCGGAATACCCTTGCCGCCGTTGAGCTCCTTGGCATACTCCACGGCGCCCTGTGCCATGTAGCGCAGCAACGTCTGGTGGGCGTATTGGCGGGCGCCGGCCGACACTTGCAGGATAACGGGCGAATTGGCCTCGACGCACGCCGAAATGATCGCCTGCAACTGCTCCATGTTGTTGAAGTTGAATGCAGGAATGGCATAACCGCCCTTGATGGCCTTGGCGAACATCTCGCGCGTATTCACCAGTCCGAGTTCTTTGTAAGATACCATAACCGTTAAATTTTAGTTATTTGATACGAAATGAATCTCTATGGGAGTTCATGCAAAGATACAACAAAATTCAGAAACCGCCGCGCGGGAATTCGGAATATTTTTTAATAAATTGAAAAGCGTGCGGCGCGGGCGGATATTTCGCAAGAATTTCGTATCTTCGACGGCGTCTTAGATACTTCGTCTCGGCATAATCGAACATAAATGTTTGCTTCTGCGCTCGACTTTTCGTATCTTTGGCCTCTGTAAATCGCAGACCGGCGGAGGGCGTTTTGCGCCGTCGTGCCGTGCATCGCGGCCGGGAAGCGGAGAGCGGATTTCCTTCGGGAAGAATGCCGGTGCGATTGTAATGTTAAGGAACGTTTTCGTTAAGCCGAGTGCAGAGCCGAACGCAGTTCGAGCTATGCCGAGGCGAGAAAACGAGGAAAGGAATTCAACATTTAACGATCTAAAAAATAACGCGAATTATGCCAGAATTCATCTATCAGGAGCCGTTCCCCGTGGGCGAGGACACCACGGAGTACCGTCTGTTGACCAAGGATTACGTGAAAGTCGTGGAGTGCGACGGCCGCAAGATTTTGAAAGTCGACCCCAAGGGGTTGGAGGAGTTGTCGAAGGCCGCCTATTCCGACGTGTCGTTCTACCTGCGTGCTTCGCACTTGCAGAAACTGCGCAATATCCTCGAAGATTCCGAAGCCTCCGACAACGACCGCTTCGTGGCCTACACCATGCTGCTGAACCAGTGCGTCGCAGCCGAAGGCGAACTGCCCACCTGTCAGGACACGGGTACGGCGATCTGTATCGGCCACAAGGGCGAGGACGTCTATACGGGCGCCGACGACGCCGAGCATATCGCGCGCGGCGTCTACGAGACCTACAAGGAGCGCAACCTGCGCTATTCGCAGGTGGTTCCCTTCACGATGACCGACGAGAAGAATTCGGGCACGAACCTTCCGGCGCAGATCGACATCTACGGAGGCCACCCCGGCATGGAGTACGAGTTCCTCTTCATCACCAAGGGCGGCGGTTCGGCCAACAAGACCTTCCTCTACCAGCAGACCAAGGCGCTGCTCAACGAGAAGACGCTCACCGAGTTCATCCGTACCCACATCAAGGATCTGGGCACTTCGGCCTGCCCGCCCTACCATCTGGCGATCTGCATCGGCGGAACGTCGGCCGAAATGTGCCTCTCGACCGTGAAGAAGGCCTCGGCGGGTTATCTCGACGCGCTGCCCACGTCGGGCAACGAGGGCGGCCGCTGCTTCCGCGATCTGGAATGGGAGGAGAAGGTGCTCAAAATCTGCCAGGAGAGCGGCGTGGGCGCTCAGTTCGGCGGCAAGTACCTCGTGCATGACGTGCGGGTGATCCGTGCGCCGCGTCATGCCGCTTCGTGCCCCGTGGCCATCGGCGTGAGCTGCTCGGCCGACCGCAACATCAAGGCGAAGATCACTCCCGAAGGCATCTTCCTGGAGCAGTTGGAGAAGAATCCCGCCCGGTTCCTTCCGAAGCAGGCGCCCGCCATGTCGCCGGCCGTCGACATCGATCTGGACGAGGGGATGGACAAGGTGCGCGAGATTCTGACGAAGTATCCGATCAAGACGCGCCTGAACCTGCGCGGAACGCTCATCGTGGCGCGCGACATCGCCCACGCCCGCATCAAGCAGATGCTCGACGAGGGCAAGCCGATGCCCGAATACTTCAAGAAGCATCCGGTTTACTACGCCGGTCCGGCCAAGACGCCGCAGGGCATGGCTTCGGGTTCGTTCGGCCCCACGACGGCCGGGCGCATGGATCCCTACGTCGACCTGTTCCAGTCGCAGGGCGGTTCGCTGGTGATGGTGGCCAAGGGCAACCGCTCGCAGCAGGTGACCGACGCCTGCCGCAAACACGGCGGTTTCTACCTCGGTTCGATCGGCGGCCCGGCAGCGATCCTGGCGAAGAACTCCATCAAGTCGGTCGAGGTCGTGGACTTCCCCGAACTGGGCATGGAGGCCGTGCGCAAGATCTATGTCGAGAACTTCCCGGCGTTCATCATCGTCGATGACAAGGGGAACGACTTTTTCGCCGATTTCAAGCATTAAGAACGGTCGTTTATACCATGCACTGTTTCCCGCTCCCGATTGGTGTTGTCGCCGCCTGCGGCGCCGTTTGCCAATCCGACCTCACCCCAAACCCCTCCTTCAGGGAGGGGCTTGGTGGCGCAAGCGGCAAAATTGGCGTTTCGGACGGCAGGTGTAAATTAGTTGCATGAAAAAATACTAACGCGCAAAACTTTGCGTTGTAAAATTGTAAAAAAGACCGTCGTAAGGTATGAAATCCGGCAGATAATCCGGGCGAAATTCCGGTCGCGCCGCGACAAGCCCCTCCCTGTGGCCGTTTGAGAGACGGCTTTCGGAAGAGGGTGCGTGGAGCCGGGTCCGTATCCCGGCGGACCGGGCGCCGCCCCTTGGTTCCGGCTTTTGGCCGTGCGGAGCCGGATCGGCAAACGCCGGCGGCGACAGCGGCCGGCCGGTACGGGGTGCGGTGCGAATTGACAGACATATCGTTTTGTGATGAGAGACTTTGTTGCAAAAATATCCCTGACAGCACTCTTCGTGCTGGCGATCTTCTCGGCATCCGCTGCCGAGAAGGTCACTTTTGAAGCCAACTCGCCGCTGACGGTCGCCGTCGGCGAGGCGTTCCGCGTGGAATTCGCCCTGAACGCCAAACCCGACGGGGATACTTTCAAGGCGCCTTCGTTCGAGGGATTCGACGTGCTGGCGGGACCTGCCATCTCGCAGGGGTCGTCGGTCCAGATCGTCAACGGCTCGATGACCAAGAGCGTCAGCTATACCTACACTTTCGTGCTGCTGCCGCAGGCCGCGGGCAACGTGACCATCGGCGCCGCGGAGGTCAAGGTCGACGGCTCGTCCTACCGGACCCGGCCGCTGCCCATCGAGATCGTGAACGAGGGCGAAGGCTCCCGGGCGCAACAGCAGCAGGGCGGTTCGAATCGTGCGGACGATACGCAGGCCGATGCCCAGAGCCGGATCGGCAAGGACGATATTCTGCTCCGGGCCGTCGTGTCGCGCTCGTCGGTCTACAAGAACGAACCCCTGCACGTGGCTTTCAAACTCTATACGCGGGTTCCTTATGTCAACATCGTTCCCGAGTCGGCTCCGTCGTTCAACGGTTTCTGGTCGCAGGACCTCTCCGATCCCAATTCGGCCCGCGTGGGGCGCGAGACCTATGCCGGGAAGGTGTACGAGACGCGTGTGCTGTACGACTACCTGCTCTATCCGCAGCAGGTCGGCTCGCTCACGATCGACCCCGTGGACATGACCGTCGTGGCGCAGGTCGTGGTGCAGAGCCGCCATGCCGATCCCTTCTTCGGGGGCGGCCGCGAGGTGTTCAACGTTCCGCGCAAGGTGCAGAGCCAGCGGGCCACGGTCCAAGTGAAAGCGCTTCCGGCAGGTGCTCCGGCCAGCTTCAGCGGCGCTGTGGGCAATTTCACGATGGACACCCAGTTCCCTTCGGAACGGATCGCGGCCAATTCGGGCGCGACGGTCACGGTGAAGATTTCCGGCACGGGCAACCTTACCTTCGTACAGGCCCCGAAACTGCCGCTGCCGACCTCCTTCGAGCAATATAACGTCAAGACCACCGAGTCGATCAACACGTCGGCCTCGGGCATCTCCGGCTACCGCCAGTTCGAATACCCCTTCATCGCACGGGCCGAGGGCGCTTATGACATCGAACCCATCGAGTTCACCTACTTCGATCCCCAGCGGGTGCAGTACGTGACGCTGAAATCGAAGCCGCTGACGCTCGAAATCACGCCCGATGCCCGCGGCGGAGGCGATGCGGTGGTGATGCAGGGGCGCGGCATGTCGAAGGAGGAGGTGAAGATGCTGGGCCAGGACATCCGCTTCATCAAGCTGGGCGGGGCGCAGCTGCGCTCCGAGCGCGTGCCGTTCATCTTCAGCGCCGCCTACTGGATTCTTCTGTTAGGTGTGCTGGCGCTTTTCACGATGATCTACGTGGCGCTGCGCAAGCAGATCCGCGAATCGCAGAACGTCGCCCTCGTGCGGGGCAAGCGGGCCAACAAGGTCGCCGTGCAGCGGTTCCGCGCCGCGAAGCGGTATATGGAGGAGCAGAACCGGCATGCCTTCTACGAGGAGATGCTCCGCGCGCTGTGGGGGTACATGAGCGACAAGTTCAACATCCCGGTGGCCAACCTCACCAAGGAGAATGTCCGCGAGGAGCTGCACAAACGGGGCGTTTCGTCCGAGGACTCGCAGCGTTTCACGGACATCATCACCCGGTGCGACGAGGCGCAGTATTCGCCCGTCGAGTCGGCCCGCATGAACGACGTCTATTCCGAGGGCGTGAACCTGATCTCGCGTATCGAATCGGTGATAAAACGATAGTGTTATGAAACGATTGACCCTATTCCTGATCCTGCTGTCCGGCATGCTCTGCGCGCATGCGCAGGAGGGAGCCGACACGCTGGCGCAGCCTGCCGTGACGGCGGCTCCGGAACCCGCTGCCGAGGCGTCGCCCGAGCAGTTGTGGGACCGCGCCAACACGGCCTATATCAATGGCGACTTCCACGCCGCCGCGGAGTTCTACGAGCAAATTCTCGCCCGCGGATTGAGTTCCATGAAACTCTATTACAACCTGGCCAACGCCTGTTTCAAGGAGGGGCGGCTGGGCAAGTCGATCCTTTTCTACCACCGGGCCTTGCGGCTGGCTCCCGGCAACGACGACATCCGCTATAATTTGAGCGTCGCCGAGGCCCGCACGAAGGACAACATCGAGCAGATACCCGAATTTTTCTTCACCGAATGGATGCGCGGCGTGCGCCGTCTGATGAGCTGCACGGCGTGGAGCGTCTTCTCGCTCGCGGCGTTGGTCTGCGCCCTGGCGCTGTTCCTCGCCTACCTGTTGGCACAGCGTTTGCCGTTGCGCAAGGCGGGGTTCTACGGGACCCTCGTCGCTGCGGCGGTCTTCATGCTCACGAGCTGGTTCGCCATGGGCGAGCGGCGCGAGATGCTCGACGACACGCAGGCCGTCGTGATGTCGCTCTCGACGGCCGTGAAGAGTTCGCCCGACAAGTCGGCGACCGACCTCTTCGTGCTGCACGAGGGGACGCTCGTCGAGATCACCGACCGCCTCGACAACTGGTGCGAGATCACCATTGCCGACGGCAAGAAGGGGTGGCTCGAATGTAAAACCGTCGAAACGATTTAAATGTCGAAACTTTTACAGGACGTCGTCGGCGAGCTTTCGAAGCTTCCGGGCGTGGGACGCCGCACGGCGTTGCGCCTGGCCATCCACATCCTGCGCATGGAGCGGGATTCGGTGGCCGAGATGACGGAGAGCATCGACCGGTTCCGCAACGAGATCCGCTACTGTTCGCAGTGCAACAACCTCTCCGACGAGGAGGTGTGTCCGATCTGCGCCGACCGGGAACGGGACCATGCGACGATCTGCGTCGTGGAGCAGGTGGCCGATGTGCTGTCGGTCGAGAACACGCGCCAGTACCGGGGGATGTACCACGTGCTGGGCGGCGTCATCTCGCCCATGCAGGGCATCTCGCCCTCGGACCTGAAGATCGACCTGCTGTGCGAACGGATCGCCCGCGGCGGGGTGAAGGAGGTGATCCTCGCCATCTCGACTTCGGTCGAAGGGGAGACGACGCTTTTCTACCTGATGAACCGCCTGCGGCAGTTCCCGGGGCTGAAAGTTACGTCGATCGCGCGCGGTATCGGTTTCGGCGACGAACTGGAGTATGTCGACGAACTGACGATCACCCACGCGCTGATGAACCGCCGGGAGATCGAGTAGCCGGCCCGCTCGGGAGGCGGGTTTTAGGGGACGAATTTGTGGTTTCAATAAAATAACAACACTATGGACTTTGTAACGAACGAGAAACTCACCATCGTGGGTGCGGCCGGCATGATCGGCTCGAACATGGCGCAGACGGCGCTGATGATGCGCCTGACGCCGAACATTTGCCTCTACGATCCGTATGGATCGGCGCTGGAGGGCGTGGCCGAGGAGCTTTATCACTGCGCCTTCGAGGGGGCGAACATCACGTGGACGACCGATATCCGCGAGGCGCTGACCGATGCGGCTTACGTCGTGTCGTCGGGCGGCGCGGCCCGCAAGGCGGGCATGACGCGCGAGGATCTGCTGAAAGGCAACGCCCAGATCGCCGAACAGTTCGGCAAGGACATCAAGTCCTATTGTCCGGACGTGAAGCACGTCGTGGTGGTCTTCAATCCGGCCGACATCACGGGACTGATCACGCTGATCTATGCGGGGCTGAAGCCTTCGCAGGTCTCGACCCTCGCGGCGCTGGACTCCACGCGCCTGCGTTCGGAACTGGCCAAATATTTCAAAATCTCGCCCGACGAAATCCGCAACTGCCGCACCTACGGCGGCCACGGCGAGCAGATGGCGGTCTTCGCCTCGACGACGCTCGTCGCCGGACGGCCCCTTTCGGAGCTGATCGGCAAAGAAATGCCCGAGGGCGACTGGGCCGACCTGCAACAGCGGGTGATCCAGGGCGGCAAGCACATCATCGACCTGCGCGGCCGTTCGTCGTTCCAGAGTCCGGCCTATATCTCGATTTCGATGATCGCGGCGGCGATGGGCGGCAAGCCGTTCACCTATCCCGCCGGCGTATTCGTCCACAACGACGAGTTCAAGCACATCCTCATGGCGATGGAGACCGTCATCACGAAGGAGGGCGTGTCGTATAAGAACGTGCAGGGCACGGCCGGGGAGCGCCAAAAACTGACGGAGAGTTACGAACACCTCTGCAAACTGCGCGACGAGGTGATCGCGATGGGCATTCTGCCTCCCGTCGGCGAGTGGGGCCGCCTGAATTCGCACCTGAAATAGCGGGCAATGCAAAACTGAAAAGGGCCGGATGCATCCGGTCCTTTTTTAATTGGACGAGCGGAAGTCCACGGGAATTGTGATTTCCACGGGAACCTTTCGTCCGTTCAGCTCTCCCGGCTTCCAGTGCGGGGAGCTTTCAAGCGCCCGGACCGCTTCGGCGGACAACTTGCTGTCGGGCGGTGAGCAGGACGCAGGCGCCGATCAGACCCCGGAACGTCATGGCCTGGCCTGGAACACGGCGCGCAGTTCGCCGTCGCTCAACAGCAGCAGCATCGGGCCGTCCATGTCGTAATGGGTCACCGATTCGAGCATTTTGGTGAAGGCGTCCTCCTCGTCCATGCCCGGGCAGGCCATCATCGTCGCGGCCAGAGGCCCGATCTTCAGCGTGCGTTTCCCGTCGGTCTTGTAGGCGCCCGTCAGGCGGTTGCAGGCCCCGACGCCCGTCAGGCGGTTGCCTTCGGCGAGCAGCGTGACGGTGAATTTGCCCTCCTCGGGTTTGACCGCCTTGCCGCCGAGCTGGATCAGCTGCCACTCGGTGCCCGCCAGCGGGCGGCGGGTCTTTTTCTGGTAGGAGCGGCAGTTGCAGCATCCGGCCATAAAGGCCGCAGCGACAGCGACTATCGCAATTTTCAGTAAAATCTTCATCGTTTTTCCATTTGGATCATATGGCAAATATAGGGAATTAATTATACCTTTGTACAACTTCCGGACCCGATATTTCCGCCGCAGGCGGATATAAGTCCCCGCTTCGGCGTGGATTCAAGGGAGGGTCGGGCCTGTACATGCGGCCAGAGGCTGCGAGTACGGCGGTTGGAAGCACGAAGGCTTAAATAATTTCAAGATAATTTTTTATGAAAACCATCATCGCTTCTCCCCATGCGCCCAAGGCCGTGGGTCCCTATTCGCAGGCCGTCGAGGCCGGCGGTGCGCTCTATGTTTCGGGACAGCTCCCGATCGACGCCGCGTCCGGAAAGATGGACGAAGGCATCGAGGCCCAGACGCGCCGGTCGCTCACGAACCTCGGCCATATTCTGCGCGAAGCCGGATACGATTATTCCGACGTGGTGAAAACCACGGTCCTGTTGCAGTCGATCGGCGATTTCGCCGCCATGAATGCCGTCTATGCGGAGTTCTTCACCTCGGAGATGCCGGCGCGCATGTGCTACCAGGTCGCGGCGCTGCCGATGGGCGCGCTGGTCGAAATCGACGCCGTGGCGGTGAAATAATCCCGCCTTCGGACCGAAGGCGCGCTCCGGGTATCTGGGGCGTGCCTTTTGCTCTTTTGTAGATATTTTGTGAATAAGTTTGGCTCTTCATGCTGGCTTTTTATCCGGAAAAGCCGCAATTTTGTAGAACCGGGTTTTGCCCGCCGTGACGCCTGAAATCTGAAAATATAGAAATAATAGTCTGAAAATAGTTATGTCAAAAGCCACCAAAGCCGACACGCCGCAGAAGGTCAATTACAACGATGCGGTTGCCGAGTCGAAGAAGTATTTCGACGGGGACGACCTCGCCGCCACGGTGTGGGTCAGCAAGTACGCCCTCAAGGACTCTTTCGGAAACATCTACGAGAAATCGCCGCGCGAGATGCACGAGCGCATCGCTTCCGAAATCGAACGCATCGAGCAAAAATACCCGAACCCGCTCCCGAAGGAGGAGGTTTTCGCGTTGCTCGACCATTTCCGTTACGTCATTCCGCAGGGCGGCCCGATGACCGGTATCGGCAACAATTTCCAGGTGGCGTCGCTGTCGAACTGCTTCGTCATCGGCCATAAGAACCCCGCCGACTCCTACGGCGGCATCTTCCGCATGGACGAGGAGCAGGTCCAGCTGATGAAACGCCGCGGCGGCGTGGGCCACGACCTTTCGCACATCCGCCCCACGGGCAGCCCGGTGCTCAACTCGGCACTCACGTCGACGGGCATCGTGCCCTTCATGGAGCGTTACTCGAACTCGACGCGCGAGGTGGCGCAGGACGGGCGGCGCGGCGCGCTGATGCTGTCGCTGTCGATCAAGCACCCCGACGCCGAGCGGTTCATCGACGCCAAGGTCGACACGAGCAAGGTGACGGGCGCCAACGTCTCGATCAAGATCGACGACGATTTCATGCGTGCGGCCCTCGCCGGGAAGAAATACCACCAGCAGTTCCCGATCAAGTCGGACAACCCCAAATACGAGCAGGACATCGACGCCCGGAAGCTCTGGGAGAAGATCATCCACAACGCGTGGAAGTCTGCCGAACCGGGCGTGCTGTTCTGGGATACGATCATCCGCGAAAGCATTCCCGACTGCTATGCCGACGAGGGTTTCGTGACGGTTTCGACCAACCCCTGCGGCGAGATCCCGCTCTGCCCCTACGATTCGTGCCGCCTGCTGGCGATGAACCTGTTGAGCTATGTGGACAACCCGTTCAAGGCCGATGCGAAGTTCAATTTCGACAAGTTCAGGGACCACGTATACAAGGCGATGCACATGATGGACGACATCATCGACCTCGAACTGGAAAAGGTCGAACAGATCATCGGGAAGATCGCCGCCGACCCCGAAGACCTGGATGTGCGCCGCGTGGAGCTGGAGCTTTGGAAGAAGATCCGCGAAATGGCGCGGAAGGGCCGCCGTACGGGTCTGGGCATCACGGCCGAGGGCGACATGCTCGCCGCGCTGGGTCTGCGCTACGGCACGCAGGAGGCGATCGACTTCGCCGTCGAGGTGCAGAAGTGCCTCGCTCTGGCGGCTTACGGCGCTTCGGTGAAGATGGCCGCCGAGCGCGGCGCCTTCCCGGTTTACGACGCCGCGAAGGAGGTGAACAACCCGATGATCGCCCGTATCCGCGAGGCCGATCCGGCGCTCTACGAGGAGATGACGAAGGTGGGCCGCCGCAATATCGCCATGCTGACCATCGCGCCCACGGGAACCACGTCGCTCATGTCGCAGACCACTTCGGGCATCGAGCCGGTGTTCCGCACCGTCTACAAGCGCCGCCGCAAGATCAATCCTTCGGACGTGGACACCCACGTCGATTACGAGGACGAAACGGGCGAAAAGTTCCAGGAGTACAACGTTTACCATCATAATTTCGTCAAATGGCTGGAAGCCAGCGGATACGACACCTCGAAGCTGGCGACGATCTCCGACGCCGAACTGAACGAGTGGGTCGCCGCGTCGCCCTACCACGGCGCCACGGCCAACGACATCGACTGGGTGGCCAAGGTCAAGATGCAGGGCGCCATCCAGAAATGGGTGGACCATTCGATTTCGGTGACGGTGAACCTGCCGAACAACGTCTCGGAGGCGTTGGTGGCCGATGTTTACCGCACGGCTTGGGAGTGCGGCTGCAAGGGCGTCACGGTCTACCGCGACGGCTGCCGCGACGGCGTGCTGCTGGAGAAAAACTCCAAGAGCCGGAAGAAGTGCGAGGAGCATCCCGGCGAGGTGCAGAAGCGTCCCAAGTCGATTCCTGCCGACATCGTGCGGTTCAAGAACGGCACGGAGGACTGGATCGCCTTCGTGGGCTTGCAGGGCGGGCGTCCCTACGAGGTCTTCACGGGTAAGATCGAGGAGGACGCCATGTTCATTCCCCCGAAGATCAAGAAGGGCTTCATCATCAAGGTCCGCGAGGCGGACGGTACGAAACGCTATGATTTCCAGTACACCGACCGTTACGGTTATACGAACACCATCGGCGGCATTTCGCGTCTGTTCAACGAAGAGTTCTGGAACTACGCCAAGCTCATTTCGGGCGTGCTGCGTCACGGCATGCCGATCGAGAAGACCGTGTCGCTGATCGAGTCCCTGCATCTGGACAGCGAGTCGATCAACACGTGGAAGACCGGCGTGTGCCGTGCATTGAAACAGTATATCGTCGACGGCACGAAATCCAAGGGGAAATGCCCGAGCTGCGGACAGGAGAATATGGCCTATCAGAACGGCTGTCTGACCTGCATGTCGTGCGGCTATTCCAAGTGCGGTTGATGTTTTTTTCACCTGATTTGTGTTCTAAAAAGCCCCAATGCCCAGGCATTTGGGGCTTCTTTGTCTCCGAAACTCTCTTTTTTCTGTTTTTTTGACCGGATTTGAATGGTTTTTGTGAAAAAAATGCGTACTTTTACGACAAGTATGTGAGACGTATTAAAGATGAATATTATGAGAAAGATTTTCTTGACTGTTTTGCTCGTGGCTTTCGCCTCTGCCGCATTTGCCGAAGGAACGCCGAAGAAGCCGAGCGTTGCCGGATTCGTGTCGAACGGATTCTGGGATAATTGGGAGGTTTCGGCCGGGTTCGGAACCGGAACAGCTTTCTCCAACGGAGATAACTATGGTCCCCGCAGTGACCGTTTCGGTTTCGAGGGCAACCTGTCGGTGACGAAGTGGCTGCATCCGGTCTTCGGTATGCGCGCTCAATTGCAGGGCGGATGGTTCAACAATTTCGATTCCCAGATCGGCAAGATGACGTGGCCGTACATGTTCGGACACGTGGATTTCATGGTTAACGCCTCGAACTGGATCGGCGGTTACCGTGCCGACCGTGCGTGGTATGCCGTGCCGTTCGCCGGTTTCGGTTACATGGCTTCGAACTTCACGGACCGTAGCCAGCGTGAGAATGCATCCGGTTCGCGCCAGGAGTTCGCCTTCACGGCGGGTCTGCTCAGCAAGTTCCGCCTGTCGCCCGCATTCGATTTCAATATCGAACTCAAGGGGTTGCTCGCCAAGTCGGATATTTGCCCTGCGGAGATGAACGGTTCTTATCTGGCCGGACTTTCCGCTACGGCTGGTATCACCTACCGCTTCAACCAGCGTGGCTGGGAGCGCGGCGTTCCGGGCTATACGGCCGATGACATCCGTGCTTTCCAGAATGCAGTGGCTGCGGGCAATTCCGCCCTCGAAGCCGCCCGGTCGGAGAATGCGGATCTGGCCAACAGACTGAAGGCTGCCGAGGCCGAGGCCGACGCCGCTAAAGCCGCTGCCGCCGCTGCTGCTGCCAAAGCCGCCGCCGAGGCCGCTGCCGCACAGAAGGTGAACACCCTCAGCCCGACTTCGATCATTTTCTACGATTACAGCATGTCGAAGCTGACGCCGAAGGAGAAGACCCGCCTCGAACTGATGGCCGACCTGATCAAGAGCGGTCCGAAAGACCGGGTCTACAAGATCGAGGGCCACGCCGACCAGCAGACGGGTACGGCGGCAGGCAACAAGCGCGTTGCCGAGAACCGAGCCAAGAGCGTTTACGACTTCCTCGTAAAATGCGGCGTGAACCCCAAACAGCTGACCTACGAAGGCAAGGGCAACGCAGCCAATGTTTACGAGAACAACCAGAAGGCCAACCGCGCCGTGATCATCAAATAAGGCCGGGCCGTATTGGGGAGGGCGAATGGAACCTTCCCGCCATAGAGAAAAAGATGCTCCTCGAAAAGGAGCATCTTTTTTCATATATATATAAGGTATGCTTTTTTGCCGAACCCGGACTTACCGGATGATGACGGCGTTGACGAGCCGTACGCCCGAACGGCGGTTTATCTCCTCCTTGAGCGCCTCGCGCTGGTAGAAAAGTTCCGAGCGCAGGACGCTCGACTGTATGCGTACGTACAGGATGTGCTTTTCGAGCCGCAATTCGGTGGTGACATCCGCGGCGCGGTCGCCGACAATCTCGCGCCATGTGTCCGGCAGTTTGCCTTCGGCGACTTTCGCGGCGATGTAGGGGCGTTTGAAAAACTCCTCCAGCAGGTCGCCCATCAGCATGGTTTTGGTTCGTCTCATGGCTGTTCGTCGGTTGATTCGGGTACGGATCGCTCTTTTTCCGCGCCTTTCGCGGAATCTTCCGTTGCATTTCCTGCGGCGTTCTCCGGGGTGTTTGCGGCATTTCCCGCTGCATTCCCGGCCGGGCCTTCCGCCGGATCTTCCGCCGCGGCCCGCTCCTGCGTCACGGTGCCTTCGGCGACTGAAAAGAGCGTGTAGTCGCCGCCCGCCTTGTCGAGAATCCGTTTCAGGCGTGTCGGGTTGCAGTCGGTGATCAGGATTTGCCCGAAGGTGTTGTCCGAGACCAGCCGGATCAACTGTTCGACCCGCCCGGCGTCGAGCTTGTCGAACAGGTCGTCCAACAGCAGGATCGGGCGTTCGCCCTTCGTCTGGGCGACGACGGCGTACTGCGCCAGTTTGAGGGCGATCAGGAAGGATTTCTGCTGTCCCTGCGACCCGTATTTGCGCAGGGGATAACCTCCGATTTTCAGCACCAGGTCGTCGCGGTGAATGCCTGCCGTCGTGAATTCGTTGACGATGTCCTTCTGCCGCGCATCGAGCAGTATCTCCTCGAACGGACGGTCGTTCAGCTCCGATTTGTAGTGCAGTTCGACCTGCTCCCGGTCGCCCGAGAGGATGCTGTAATAGGCCGCGGTCACGGGTTGCAGCCGCTCGGCGAACTCCTGCCGCCGGGCGTGGATGGCCTTGCCGTGTTCGCACAGTTGCATGTCGTAGATTTGGAGCATGGTTTCGTCGGGCCGGGTTTTCAGCAGGCGGTTGCGTTCGGCCAGCACGGCGTTGTAACGCATCACCGAACCGAGATAGGCGCGGTCCAGCTGCGAAATGAAGGCGTTGAGATAGCGTCGGCGCTCGTCGGCGGCGTCCGAGATCAGCGCGCTGTCGGCCGGCGACACGATCACCGCGGGAATCAGTCCCACGTGGTCCGAAAGCCGTTCGTACTCCTTGCCGTTGCGCTTGAGCACCTTGCCGCCCTTGCGCGAGAAGCTGCACACGATGGTTTCCCGCTTGCCGGCATCGCTCGCATAGGTCCCTTCGACGAGGAAGAAGTCGGCGCCGTGGCGGATGCTCTGCCCGTCGGTCATCGGCAGCGACGACTTGCACATCGAGAGGTAGTAAACGGCGTCCACGACGTTGGTTTTGCCCGCGCCGTTGTCGCCCACCAGGCAGTTGATGCCGGGGCACAGCGCGAGTTCCTCCTGGGAGATGTTTTTGAAATTCAGCAGCGCTATTTTCTTCAGATGCATAGGACAAAAATACAAAAAATCCGGACACGACATTGCACATTGTGAATAGTTTTGTATCTTTGCAAACTATCGTATGAATTATAAACTAATAACACAATAAGCAATATGGCAAAGCAGAACGTCGCCGAGCAGGAAACCCTCGGCGAAGCAATGAACAAAACGGAGTTGTTTTTCGAGAGGAACGGCCGGACGATGTCCTACGTTTTCCTCGGTCTGCTCGTCCTCGCAGCCCTCGTTTTCGGCTACCGCTCGCTGATCCTCCAGCCCCGCGCCACGAAGGCCGCCGAGATGATCGCCGAGGCGCAGAACCGTTTCGAAGGCGAGAACCCCGATTTCGAGACGGCGCTGCTGGGCGACGACAACGCGGCCGGTTTCCTCGACGTGATCGAGAAGTATGGCTCGACGCCTTCGGGCAACCTCGCCAAGCATTATGCGGGCATCTGCTACCTGCGTACGGGCGATCTGGAGAACGCCGCCAAATACCTGGCGAAGTTCTCGCAGCTGAAAGGTATCCCCGGGGAGCTGATCAACGCACAGAACTACGGTTTGCAGGGCGATATCGCCGTTGAGCAGCAGGACTACGCCAGGGCGGTGAAGTTCTACGAGAAGGCCGTGAAGGCCGCCGACAACAACCTGACGGCCCCGATGTACCTGCGCAAGGCAGGTCTTGCGGAGCAGGCGCAGGGCAATGAGCAGAAAGCCGCGGCTTTCTATGAAGAGATTTTGACTTCGTATCCCGCCTCGATGGAGGCCCGCGATGCGGAAAAGCTGCTCGGCAGCATCAAATAGCGAAAGACGATGGCGACCAAGAATCACAACCTTTCCAAATTCGACTCACCCCTGCCTTCGGCCGCTGACATGCGGTTCGGTATCGTCGTGGCCGAGTGGAACCGCGAGGTCACCGAGGCCCTGTTGGAGGGAGCCGTGCGCACGCTGCGTGCCGCCGGGTGCCCCGATATGAATATTCAGGTCAAATATGTCCCGGGCACGTTCGAGCTTTCGCTCGGCGCGCAGTTCTTCGCGGAGTATACCGACGTGGACGCCGTCATCGCTCTCGGATGCGTTATCCAGGGCGACACGCGCCACTTCGATTTCATCTGTCAGGGCGTGACGCAGGGCATTACGCAGCTGCAAATCCAGTGGAACATGCCCATCGCTTTCGGCGTGCTGACGGTGGGCGACATGCAGCAGGCCCTCGACCGCTGCGGCGGCCGTCACGGCAACAAGGGCGACGAGGCTGCGGCCACGGCCATCAACATGGTGAAGTTGCAGATCGACATGGAGGCGGCTTCGCCCGACCACGAACCCGACCGGCGCAATATCAACTGATTGCCGCTTTCTGGCGGCGATCTTTCGCACATCCTTTAAACGAGGCGGATGGACAGTACCGAAGTACATTCCATCCGCCTCGTTCTTTTGCTGTCCGGCGTTCGTTCGTCTGATCCGTTCCCGCCGCTCGCCCGGACTTGTTCAGCTGTCGCCGCTTCGGCCGGTCATTGGGCCTTTTCGAGCGTGATGCGCTCCGAATAGCGGCGTCCGAAACGGTCCGTGGCGACTACCTCGATCGTCTGTGCCGAAGCCGAAGGACGCGCTTTGAAATAGAAGTCCGAGATGCGGGGATGCTGCGATTTGGCGAGTTTCCGCCCGGCGTTTTTCAGAGAGTCGAGATGCGCCGCATAGTCGGGATCGACGATCTGGATGCGCTGCATTGCGCCGCGGTAACGGCCGTCCTCGTACCAGACGACGGTCCAGCAGGGGTCCCAGTTCCAGATTTTGGCCACGACGCTTCCGGGAAACGCTTCCACCTGCCCGGGCTGCCATACCCGCAGTTGCCGTACGGCCGGAGATCCGAGGCTCCGGTACTCCCACGAGAACTCTCCGCCGCATTCGCGGAAGAGCTGGTAGCCTTTGGACGTGCCGTCCTTGTTGATCGGGTCGTACCACAGATTTCCGCAGATCTGTGCCACGTTGTGCTCCACGACTCCTTCGCGGATGTCGTAGTTCGAGTTGACGTGCGTGTGTCCCGTGATGAAATGCAGTTCGTGGCCGGCGAAGGCGTCCATCAGCCTGGCAGCCGACTCCATGACCTGATTGCCTTTCCAGGCCTTCATGGCCGGGGCGTGCATGGCTACGCAGACGCGCGATCCGGCGGGCAGCCGCCGGGCGTATTTCGCGGCCCAGGCCAGTTGCAGCGAGTCGATCTGCTCGTCGTATTTCTTCGCTCCGTGGTAGACGATGTCGTCGAGGACGATGTAGTGGGTCCGTCCCATGTCGAAGGCGTAGTAGGTGGGGCCGAAATGGTTCCGGTAGTTCTCCGTGGCCTCCCGGTCGGTGTATTTGTTCCGGTCGTGGTCGTGGTTGCCGATCACGCCGTAGACCGGTATTCCGAGCGATGCGAACTGCTCGCGGACGCCGGCGAACAGCTCCGGAGAGTCCCAGACGATGTCGCCGAGCAGCAGCGCCGCCTGTGCCGTGCCCCGTTGCTTCCCGAGGGCGGTCGCGCGTTGCAGTTCGGGGATGATCTCGGTTCGGAGCCGGTCGAAATGCGCCGCGGTTTTGGGCTGCGGGTCGCCGATCGCCAGCAATTCGTAAACCTCGCCCGTGGCCGGCCACGGACGCAGCTCGAAATCGTAACGCTTCGTGGAAGCGGCGTAGGGCCGGAAGAATTGCGGGATGTCCTGCTCCATGGGGGCCAGGTAGCCGGAAGGGGTTACGATGCTGATGAACAGCGCGTCGTCGTCGGCGTCGAGGGTGAAAGTTCCGTCGGCGCCGCTTTCGGTGAAGGAGTGGCCGTCCGTGACGGTGACGCCGGAGACCGGCGTCCCGGCGCATTTGACCGTGCCCCGGATCGGGCGGGCCGTAACGGCTGCGCCGAGGCAGCAGACGAGCAGCAGGACAATGAATCGTTTCATGGTTTCGGTAGGTTTTGGGTTTCGTTCTGATCGGTGCGGGCCGCTAAAAGAGGCCCAGGTTATCCAGGAAGATCAGCAGCAGCACTGCCGGGCAGACGTAGCGCACGAGGAAGATGAACACCCCGTAGATACGGAATTTCAGCGTGCCGTTGTTGCTGATTTCGGCCTTGAGTATTTTCCGGTCGAGGCGCCAGCCGACGAATATGCAGGTGAAGAATCCGCCGGCGGGGAGCAGGATGTTGGCCGTGAGGTAGTCGAGCGAGTCGAAAATCGTGAGTCCGAAGATGTTCCATCCCTTCAGAACGCCCAGCGACAGCGATGCCACGGCGGCCAGCGCCATGCAGGCTCCGGTCGTGGACCATGCGGCGACCCGCCGGCTCATGTGCCACTCCTCGTGCATGTAGGCCGTGATGACTTCGTGCAGGGAGATGGTCGAGGTGAGCGCCGCAACGACCAGCAGCAGAAAGAATACCGACGACCAGACCATGCTCAGCGGCATCGAGTTGAAGATGCCCGGCAGGGTGATGAATACGAGCGACGGTCCCGACGAGGGTTCGATGCCCACGCTGAACACCGCCGGGAAGATCACCACGCCGGCCAGCACGGCTACCAGCGTGTCGAGGATCGTGACGTTGAGCGCCGTGTGGCGCAGGTTGGTGTCGGGTTTGAAGTAGGAGGCGTAGGTGACCATCGTGCCGATGCCGATCGAGAGCGAGAAGAAGGCCTGCCCCAGCGCCACGAGCACCGTCGAGGGCGTCACCTTCGAGAAGTCGGGCCGGAACAGGAACCGAAGCCCCTCCTCGCCGCCGGGCATCAGCAGCGAGTGGATCGACAGTGCGATCAGGATGACGAACAGCAGGGGCATCAGCACCTTTGCCGAGCGTTCGATGCCTTTCTGCACGCCCATCGCGATGACGAAGTGCGTGGCCAGCACGAACAGCGCGGTGTAGAGCACGGGCCGCCACGGGTTCTGGATGAAATTCTCGAAAACGCTCTTGTATTCGTCGGCGGTGGTGTACCGGGCAAGGCTTCCCGTCACGGAGTGAACCATGTATTCGGCGGTCCATCCCGACACCACGAAGTAGAAGCCCAGGATCAGGAATGCCGCCACGACGCCGTTGTAGCCCAGGAAACTCCACTTGGGGTCGAGCGCCCGGTAGGCTCCCACGGCATTGCGGTGCGAGGCGCGTCCGACCGAGAATTCGGCCACCATGATGGGCAGTCCCAGCAGCAGGACGCAGAGAATGTAAATTACCAGAAAAGCTCCGCCGCCGTTGTCTCCGGCGACATAGGGGAACCGCCAGATATTTCCCAGCCCCACGGAACTTCCGGCCGCGACGAGCACGGCGCTCAATTTGCCGCCCAGCGTTGCGCGGCCGTGTGAATGATGCATATATCGGTTCTATTTGAAAAACTGCGCGCACGCAGCCGCGTGCGCGCAGTTTTCTATTTCTCCAGTACGACGCTCACCTTCTCCAGTTTGCCGCCGAGCGGGGGCGCCAGTTTCGAGACGGTGCATTTTACGTGCCGGACCTGCCGGAACGAGGCGTAGACCGCCTCGATGATGTTCATCGCCACGCGCTCGATCGTGCGCTGGGTAATGCGCATCTGGAGCGAGACGACTTCGTAGACCGTGAGGTAGTTGACCGTCTGTTCGACGCTGTCCTCGGCGGCCGCGTCGCCCAGGCAGGCCGTGATCTCCAGGTCGACCGTGAAGCGGTTGCCGACCTTCCGTTCGAGTTCGTAGCAGCCGTGCAGCGCCCGGAACTCCATGCGCTGGAGAACGATCCGGTATTCCATCCTATTCGGCGATCACGAGGTAGTAGTTCTTCTTGCCGCGCTGCACGAGCAGGTATTTGCCCGCGATCAGGTCCGCGTCGGTCACCGGGCGCATCGCGTCGGCCAGCTTCTCCTTGTTGAGCGACACGCCGCCGCCCTGCACCAGTTTGCGGCACTCGCCTTTCGAGGCGAAGATGTCGCTTTTCTCGGCGCAGAGGTCCACGAACGGGATGCCGGCCGCGAGTTCCGTGCGGGCCACGCGGTACTGGGGCACGCCTTCGAACACTTGCAGCAAGGTCTGCTCGTCGAGACGGTGCAGAGCCTCCGACGTGGCGCCGCCGAAGAGGATGGCCGAGGCCTCGACGGCCTTTTCGTACTCTTCGCGCGAGTGGATCATGCAGGTGATCTCCTCGGCCAGCCGTTTCTGCAATACGCGCAGGTGGGGAGCCGCGTCGTGCTCGGCGATGAGTGCGTCGATGGTCTCACGGTCGAGCAGCGTGAAGATCTTGATGTAGCGTTTGGCGTCCTCGTCGCTGACGTTGAGCCAGAACTGGTAGAACTTGTAGGGCGATGTGTAGCGCGGGTCGAGCCATACGTTGCCGCTCTCGGTCTTGCCGAATTTCGTGCCGTCGGCCTTGG
>ERZ857922.1769-NODE-1769-length-24626-cov-6.579586_pt1 | contig 24626 bp, 40 predicted proteins | sample MGYA00519579_ERZ857922 | MGnify/ENA primary metagenome ERZ857922 (study PRJEB31778, sample SAMEA3449375) | human gut metagenome | biome: human gut; feature: human-associated habitat; material: faeces | place: United Kingdom | collected 2010/2012 ... | reverse complement strand
CGCGCGCAGCGGCGACGGTCGCGGCGTGGCTGTCGCGGCGCTGCGCTGCGGATGCGTTTCGCTTCTCGATCTCGGCGGTAAGCGCGCTCATGCGCTCAGCGTCCTGCTCGGTCGGCTCAGTCTCGGTTCCGTCATCGGCGGGCTTGTACTTGTCGATAAGCCCCTGAAGCTCGTTAAGCAGGTCATCCATAGTCATTTCGTCCATTGTCCTAAACCTTTCTGCTCTTGGCGATTGCCAGCGTCGCCCTCGCGATTGCAAGGGCACTCTTACGGCGCGCAAGCTCCTTGCGCGACTGCTCAATCACTCCGTTGAGCAGGTTTCTTGCTGAAATCTCCGTATTGGGGTCAGCCGGAAGGCTCACCGCCGACACGTCGAAAACCTTTTTGACGCGCGTAATGGTCGTGGTGTGCGTGTCCCGGTCGTATTCGTCCGCGCCCACGCTGAAAGCCCACGACATGCGCGTAATAAGGCCGTTAGTAATCTCTTCGTAAAGGTCGCGCGCGGCCTGAGATCCGCTAAGGTCTGCCGCGATGAAAAGCCCGTGCTTGTCAGGCTCGACAATGAGCGTGTTGTTGCTCATGCGCGCAAGCACCTTGCCCGTATGGTCGTACTGCATGATAACGTCGCTCATGTCCGCGCCGTCGAAAGCGCCGGGGTCGATGATCTCGCGATACTCGTTGCCGTCCCAGTCGGTGAAAAGCACGTATGGGTCGTTGAATGTCGATGCGTAGCCCTCGACGTAGTAATCGGTGTCAAAGCGCTTGTTCGCGCTTCCGTCAGCCGTCCGCACGTTGAGCGGCACGGCAAGGGAACGGTATTGCCGCTCACTCGGTTTCGCTGGCATCGTCTACCTCCTTGCTGGTTCCAACGCCGCTGCTCGCGTCGATAGCGGCTATGTTTGCGTTCGTCTCTGCGGCCTGCGCCGCCTGTTCCGCCGTGTGCTCGCTGATGAGCGCAAGGTCGATGTACTCGCCGCGTATGACGTGCCGCTCTCCGCCGTCGTAGTGCGCCGATTGGAAAACATCGGCAACCTGATTGCCGCACCAGATTCCACGGTCGAACAGCGCGACCGAGACGTTAAGCTTCGTCGTGTTGCTGGCGAACTCTAGTCGGTTCGCGCTGAACATGATTGAGTTTCCGTGCGCTATCTCGTTCGACGTGTACGTCATGGAGGTGATAACGAACCCGAGCTGAACAGCGAACGGCTCGATGCGTCCTTCGTAGTAGCTGTTGAAGGTGTCTTCGTCCGCGCAGTTCGTGACGATATCCTCATTGGAGCCGAAGAAGCGGTAAGCGCTCTTCTCTATTCGCTCCATCTGCGCCGCATCGACCGTGTAGCTTGTCGGCGTGATCTGCTCAACGTCCGAAAACAGCTTGTCGTATACCGCGATTCCTCCCGCGTTGTCGGCGGAAAGCTGAGCGTTGAACGCCTTGCGAGCCCGCTCTTGGTCGCCTTCGTTTCGGTTCTGGCTCAGCTTGCCGATAAAGCGAATTGCCGCGCCCTGATTGATAGCCGCTTGCTCTGCTTCGTTCTGAGCGTGCATAAGCTCCAACGTCGGCTGAAGAACGTTCGTGCCGTCGCCGAACAAATCGCTTTGGTACTGGTGGCGCGTCATCACGCCGACGCGCGACCACTCGACAAGCACGCTGTCGCCGGTCGGGAACGTGAGCATTAGCCAAAGCTCGCCGTCAACGTCGTATGCTTCGCACTGGCTCGGCAGCACGGGATAGTACCCGGTGATCGTAAGTCCGTCGCCAGCGTCGATGGGCACGATAAGCGCCGTGTCGTTGACCTGAAGAATCGTCCAAATGCGCTTTATGAACTGCGGCGTGGTCATCCACGGGTTAGGCTGCTGCCTGAGAGCGCGCGCGGCGACAGGCTGAGCAGAGCCGGAAACCTCCGGCTTCAGCTTGCTTGCGTGATCTGCGCCGCTCTCGATGATGCTACGCGTAAGCTCTGCTTCGTAAAGCCCGCCCTGCCATGTCGTGAACGACGGGGCATATGCCGTGAACGTGGAGAAATAGCCGTTTACCGCTTGCATCTGCGGACGGTGGAACACCGCATCGAAGAGCGAGCGCAAAAACGGTTGTGATCTGCTCAACTCTAACCTCCTATCATCGCGCGGTAATCGTCCGCAATGTTCTTCATCGCAATGAACGCGTCGCACTCAGCAGCCCACGCGTCTATGCGGTTGCGCGGGTCTTGGTTCTTCTTGTCCGGCTGAATGTTTCCGTTCACGTCGGTTCGAATGGCGACGTTCGAGCGGCACCATTCGGCAATCGGGTTGGCGTTGTCCACGATGCGCCCTTCCTTGTAGAGCGCCCGAAGCTCCTTCATCGGCATTGACAGCGTTTGCGCGCCCTGAATGACCTTTTGCAGGTTGTCAGCGCCGAAATAGTCTTCGTATGCTTCCACGGTCGGCACGTCGCGCATGTGCCACGGGTCGTAGCCGCAAGAGACGGCATAGATGCCGTACTTGTCCTGAACCTCGGCCACCCAATCCAGAACGTCGCGCTTGTCCATGATGGGCGTTTCGCACGTCCGCATAAGCCCGCGCGCAATCCACGCGTCGTAGGGCACGCCGTCGCGCCCCCCGCGCCGCCCCTCCTTCTCCGCTTGCTCCAACGCGCGAAGCGGAATCCACGCCATGTGCAGCGCGTAGAAGTTCGGATCGTTAGGCCGCTGCATGAGAAGGCAAGCGGCGGTAAGGTCGGTCGTGTCCGCCGCGTCAACGCCGAGCACGGCATACGTAAACGTTCCGTCGCCGGGGTCGAAAGTGGCTTCGTTGTGAATCTCAGACCACGTAAGCCAAGCCTGAGACTGGTTTTCAATGAGGTTGAAATCCTTAACAAGCAGCGTGGGAAGGTATGTCGCATCATCCTTAGCCTTGGAAACGTTCTGTCGAAGAGCCGAAAGCGATTTGATCGTGCCAAGGCCGGGGTTCGCCTTAATCCAAGCGCTTTCGTCTTCCCATTCCTCGCGCTCGTCAAGCTCGAAGATGAACGCGATGAAGCGCTCTGCCTTCTCGCCGGTCGCCTTGCCGTCAAGCCATTTGGTCGCGTACTCGTATTGCGCATCGAAGATGCTGTTTCGCACGAAACCGTTAGTCGTGATCTCCAACACGAGCGGCTGGCGGCGCGCAGACGTTCCCTGCATCGTCAGGTCGTAAAGGTCTCGGTTCTTCATCGCGGCCAGCTCGTCCACGATAGCGCCGGAAATGTCCAGACCGTCTAGGTGGTTCGTGTTGGCGCTCAGCGCCTTGATGGTGCCCATGTTCAGATCGCAGTAAAGGTCTGACACGCGCTTTCTTATGTGCTTCGCCAGCGCGGGGCTTGTGAGCACCATACGCCACGCGTTGTTGAATCCCTTTGCCGCCTGATCGTGGGCGGTGGCGACGTTGTATACCTCCGGCGCGCCCTCATCGTCGTTCACGAGCAAGTCAAGCTCTATCGCAGACGCAAGCGCGGTCTTTCCGTTCTTGCGCCCCATAATCCAGAGCACTTCGCGGTATTGCCGCACGCCCTCGGCATCAACGAAGCCGAAGACAACCGACAGAATGGCGCGTTGGAAAAGCTCTAGCTTGAAATCGTGCCCTAAGCGCCCGGACGGTAGGCGGCAGAAGCTTTCGATGAACCGAACGTGCTTCTGCGCGAACTCTTCGCGGTAGTGGTACGGATAGAGCGGGTCGGTGTTGTCCATGTCGCGCAGGACATGAGCGGCAACCTGCTTCATCTTCTCGCACGCTATGATCTCGCCGCTCAGTATGCCGCCGAAGTATTCGCGTATCGCGCGCTCGCACGAGCCGCCCTTAGACTTCGCCCTAGCCGTACCGCGTTTCATTGATGAAGTCAATGAGCGCGTCGGCAGCGGCGGTGCCGTTCGGCATCATGTCGGTAAGCTGCTTCACGCCGCGCGAAAACGTAGTGAACAGCTTGTTGTATGCGCTGAATCCGGGGTGCTCGCGCAGCCCGGTTTGCCCGCCGCCGTTGTCATACTCTGTGAAGATATCTTCGTAGAGCAGATCGGCGCGGGCATCGTCAAGCTTGACCTTCAGAAAAGCGAGGTTCGCAAGCAGCGGCATGACGGTTTTTCGCTTCTCGTCGGGGATAGCGCCCTTGGTGATCTCGCGCAGCTTTCGAATCTCGCTCTCTACGCGCTTCTCCTTGGCAACTCGCCGCTTCGGCGGGCTATTCCCCGCGGCTGCGGGCGAAACTTTCGAAGTATTGCCTACTTTTGCCGTCATCGCAAGACCACCCCCTTTCGAAAATCCGTCACGCGCAAGAAATTACCTCCCGGCGTTGGTGCCCTAGGCACCACCTGCGTTTTGCAGACCGGGGGGATTGTCTCGCGGGTTTAACTGCGGTTTTGCGTCCGCTTTCTCGCGGTCGCTCTGTGTTGTGTTGCGTTTTTGAATCAATCGCCAAGCGATATCAAATTGCCGTCGCTGTCGAAGGCCAGCCCTTGTCGTGTCGAACCTTGCCTTATCCAACCATGCACCTTCTTATGGCATCGGTCGCAAAGGCTAACGAGGTTGCTTGGGTCGGTCGCAATGCTTGGGTCGCTGATGTTCGCTGGCGTAAGCTCGATGATGTGGTGAACCATGACGGCTGGCGTGATCTCGCCCTGAGCCAAGCAGTGCTGGCATAGGTGAGCGTCGCGCGTGAGCGCAGCGTCTCTGGCGTGTTCCCAATCAGCGGAAGCGTAGAAGGCGCGCGAGAAGTCCTTAGCCATGCGCACCCCCAAACAAAAAGGCCACGAGCGCTGCCGCCCGTGGCCTTACCTAATCCACCGTACCGAACTTTAGCAGAAGGCGGAAAGTGAACGCAAGTGCCAATCTTATGCGTTCTTCAATTTCGCCCATCCTACGCGGTCGATGTAGGCGAAGCCAGCCTTGCAGAGTTCGCGGCACCATTGCTGCGAGCATTGCATAATGTCTGCTATCTCCGCCCATTCCTGCGCCTGAAGATAGCCCATGCAGATTGCGTCGGCGTATCTGGTTCCTTTGAGCTTGGCAAGACCTCCGCGCCCGTCTTGCCCGTAAAGCAGTTCGCACGCTTCGTCAATCATGCCTTGCGCGTCATTGATTCGCTGCTGCAACCTGTCTTCGAAGTCGATACGCTGCAATATCGAGAGCGACCCATCGGAAACCTCACCGCCCCCGCGCCCCTCCGTGTAGCTCTGCGCCTTGGCACCTTCTTTTGCCTTCATGCGTTCGAGCATATCCCGCGCCCTATCGGTCTTCACCACCTCGGCGCGGATACCCTCGAAATACTCCTTGGCTTTCAAGATCGCGTCACCTACTCAACGCCCGTGCTGCCGAAGCCGCCCGCGCCGCGCTCGGTGTCGCTCAGTTCATCGACCGGCACAAGCTCGCAAGGAACGTAAGGCATCACGACAAGCTGGCAGACGCGCGTTCCCGCTTCGATCGTAACCGTCTCGTAGCTCTGGTTGATGAGAGCCGCGCAGACCTCGCCGCGATAGCCGCTGTCGATAACGCCAACGCTGTTCGAAAGCGTGATGCCCTGCTTTGCGGCAAGGCCGCTTCGCGGGAACACCAGACCAACGCAGCCGCTAGGAATCTCGACGGCAAGGCCGCAGCCGACAACGCACTTCTGCATCGGTTCGAGCGTGACAGTCTCGGTGATTCGGAGGTCAAGCCCCGCGTCTCCCTCATGTGCGTACTTCGGCATGTCGATACCCTCAGCGACCTTCTTAGCGCGCATCTTGCGACCGATCATGTTAGTTCTCCTTCCGCGCGTGGCGCTTAACGAGCGTGCAGTTACAAGCGGCAACCCAGAAACCGCCCTTTTTCTTTCCGGGCGTGCGCAACACAACCTTCTGCTTGTGGCTCATCGCCACAACCTGAAGCAGTGTGCCGCGATATGAAACGAGGTCATCGAGAGCGATAAGCGAACCTTCGGAATCGACGGGCTGAGTGTCGAACAGCTCAACCCATAGCGGCTTGCTCTCATCGGTAGCCGCCGCACTCGGCTTCGCCTTCCTCTTCAAGAAATCGAACATCGGTAAACCTCCTAAAACGGTATGTCATCCTCGTAAATGTCTGGCACTGCCGGTTGCGCTGGCGCAACGGGCGACGGGTCGCCGGTAGCCATCGCAAGACCGGGCGCGGCTGCGTTAGCAGGTGCTGGCGATTGCGCATCGCGCTTGTACTGCATCAGTTCCACGTCATCAACGCGCACTTCCCAGCGCTTGATGCTCTGTCCGTCCTTCTGGTAGCTGCGAGTGTGTATGCGTCCGAGAAGCGAAATCTTGGTGCCCTTGCGCAGCCACGGCGCGAGCGCTTCGGCGCGCTTGCCGAACATGACGCAATCAGGCCAGTTGGTGTATTCGCCCCACGTTCCGTCTCCGTTCGGCGTGCGCTCATTGACCGCCAGCGAGAACGAAACGACGGGGTTTCCGCTCTTCGTGTAGCGCAGCTCTGCATCTGCGCCGAGATTGCCCGAAAGCGTGATCTTGTTAAGGCTCATACCTCATCGCCGCCCATCCTGCGCATTTGCTGCACGATATGAAGGCTGAGCGTCATAACGCCCTTGATGCAGGATTCCTTATCGTTCATCTGCTCACTTTGCAGCGTGTCGCACCCGCAGCACGAGCCATACGAAACACGGACGTACCAGTATTCGCTAGGCTGATAGCCAGTTTCAGGAATGACGTAAACAAGCGTCCCCTGATAGAACCCATCGTCGATTTCATGGATGTTCTCGAAGTCCGGCTTAGGGTCGCTATAGCTGCCCGTCGCTTCAAGCGCAATTGCCCTTACGGTCGCCTTGACGATAGCTGAGTAATCGCAACTAAGGCATATCGGTTCAAGCCAGCTTCGGATGAGATCGCGGTTCTTCATCCACGCGTCAACGAACTTCTGAATCATCGAGAACCACCCCCGAACAGCTCGACAAGCGCCGCGCGCTGGTTCGCTCCAAGACCGCGAAGGCGGCGCGATTCGGAAATATGAAGCTTGCGCATGGTCTGCTGCGTGCGGGCGAAGCCGTAGCCCGGTGCTGCCTTGATGAGCGTAAAGACCTTCATTCGCGCCACGGTGTCATCGGTGCCAGCCATGTTGAGCACGTCGGGCACGCTGTAAGAGCCATCGGCAACGCCCTTCAAGATCGCTGCGCGGCGCTGGCGTGCTGCCTTCGCCTTTTCGAGGTTTTCGCGTCGCTGCTCAGTTGTCAGATTCGGAATCATCTTCGTAGCCTTCCTTCTCGTATGTGATGTATTCGGTGCCGTGCGTCAGCTTGACGGGCGGCGTGTAGTCCTTCAGGGCATCGTCAACGCTGCCGTTCATCAGCTTTCGTTTGAGCCGCGCCCAGTCATCGTCGTTAAGCTCAATGGTTTTCATCGCACCTCATTTCTTCGTGATGCGGTAGGTGCCAGTGAGCTTCAAGCCCTTCAACGTCCGCAAGATGTGCTCTGCGTGCTCCTTGCCGAAGATGGTTAGCGTTTGCGTCGGAATCGTGATCTCGTAGACCGTTTGCGCTTCCCGCTTCTCGCGTTCCCACATCTGCTTTAGGGCGGCTTCGGTCTTCGCCAACGTCGCTTGCATTTCCTTGCCCAGCTTCGGCGCGTCAGGCTTGAAATCGAACGTTTGCGGCTCCACTGGCACCCTCCCTTCTCACGATTGCCTGATAATTACTTCTTATCTGGCACGGGCGGTCTTAACCCGTGTCGAAAGCGGCGGTTTATCTCGCGTTTCGTCCTCGGTCGCCGCGATGCCCGAAAACGGCGTTTTGGTTCACCTTTGGCACACCTCCTAACCCGCCGCGCGGCGCTTCGCTTCGCTGAAGAGCTGAGCCGCCGCCGCGTCTCGTCCGGGCATCAGGTGGCCGTAGATTCGAAGCGTCGTTGCTTCGTCCGCGTGCCCCATGCGCTCCGATAGCGTCTTCAGGTCGCAGCCGTTGGCGATGAGCCACGAAGCGTGCGTGTGCCGCAGGCTGTGAAACGTGATCTCTCGCGGCAGTCCGCATGCGTCGCGTATGCGGCTGAAAGCCCGTGAAATCGTCGTTGGGCGCATGTAAGAGCCGTCTAGCGTCACCAGTGGGCAATCAGCGCCCAAGCGCCCCAGAACGTCGCCCTGAAGCTTCGTGAAGGCATCAATGACCGCGATATCGTCTTGCGTGAGCGCGATGTTGCGGCACTTGCGGCCTTTGGTCACGTTGCGGCGATAAGGCTTCTTGCCTTTGCCCTCAATGACATTGCCGCCGACGTGGACGTAAGACAGGGCGCGCTTAACGTCGATGCGCTGCACCGCGCAGACCTCGCCAACGCGCATTCCGGTAACGAGCGACAGCCACGAAGCGAAGGCGTAGACGGCGGCGCGGTAATCGGCTCTCGTCTCGACCTCCTTGCTAAGCGCGCCCTCTAGCTTCCCGTTGAAGCCCTCGAAGTCCCATTCGGTTAGCGCCGAAGCTTCGTGCCGTTCCGGCGATGGTTTGGCGACGTACACCAGCGGGTTGGCGTCGCAAATGCCAGCGTCTACGAAGTGGTTATAAGCGCCGCGCAAGAAGTTGTGGACGTTGATAACGCTGTTGCGGCAAAGACCTTGCCCGCCTTCGTCCTTCGCCATGAGCAAGCGTTGCTCAAAGCGGTTGAAGTCCATAACGCCAAGATCGCGCGCGTTTGCAGTCTTCAGATAACGTGCGACGTAGCGGCAAAACAGCCGATAGCTCTTAATGCTGTTCGGGCTTGCTCCGTTGCGCTCGCGCAGTTGCACGTAGTCTTCGAGCAAATCGGTCAAGCGGGCGCTTCTAACCGTTCCGTCAGCCGTCACGTAAGCCGCCCACGTCTCAGCGAGGGCTTGCGCTTCCTCTTCGGTTGCCGCATTCGGAAACCGCTTGTAAGGGCGAATCGCCTTGCCGTCGATGCTGCGCCCAAGGTACAACCGGCACTCGAAAACGCCATCTGCACCGCGCTTGACCTTAACGCCCATCATGACCACTCGCAGTTTTCACGAATCCGCGAAGGGCAGTTATCGTCGTGGCAGTCCGCGCAATCCAACGGCTCTTTCCTGATGTTGAACTCAACGATTCGGTACTTCAGAGATAATCGGATGAGCAGCAGCAGAGCATGAGCAAGCGAGTTGGTAAATTGACCGTCCCAGAACGGGCAAAGTCCGCTCATCGCGCCGCGAACCTCGTACTTGCCGCCCATGCTACTTGCCAACCTTCATGAACGCGCGCATAACGCAGGTGAGCGCGAACACGACGAACACGGCAAAGGCGATAAGCCCGAAACCAGCGCCGAAGAACACGCCAACCGCGATGCTCACAACGAGCGCCAGAATGGAAAACAGGACGATTGCGGCGCATCCGTATGCGCCCTGCTCGATCTCTCTATCTTCTTTCAGCATGTGAAACCTCCTAAAACGTGAGCGCTATAAGCGCGAGAAACACTAGGAACAGCGCGATTGCCAAAAGCGCTTGATAAGCCCAGTAACAGACGCACCAGAACGCGGCTACGGTCGCGGCGGTGGCAATGGCGCAAAGTACGATCTGGTAGCGCTTCACTTCTTGCCTTCCGTCTCGGAAATCAGGTAGTCGATGCACTGCTTGCACTTCTGCAAGTCCTGAACGCCGTTCTTGCGCCGCCAGCGCCAAAGGTATTTGAATGCGCAGCCCCACCAGTAGGCCGATTGGGCGGGCAAGGCGTACTGGTCGCCGCTCATCATCGAGCGCATAGCGTCCATGCACTCAATCTGGCCGTCGCCCGCGTAGTGGTCGGGATGCTCCACGGCATCACCGCGCGAAAGCTCGCCAAGGCTCTTCGCGTGCTTCGTCTCAATCATCGGTAGGTAACTCCAATCATCCACTCACAAACCCACTTGTGAAACGCTCTGAGAAATGGCTGAACGTTCGTGTCATCAGCCCAGCCCGCAATGCCTATGAATCCGTCTTCGTTGAACGAGATAGCTTCACGGCCTGAGAAGTAGAAGCCGCTAACGCGCAAAAACGCGCTTTTGATGCCTTTACCGCCATCGGCAAGGTTGATTTGCGGCTGGTACTTCTTGCGATAGCACGGGTGCATTTCCATGTGCTCGCCGTTGCGCTCATGATGCGCGTACTCGATTGCAAGGAATCCTTCGAGCGCTCGAATGTCGTTCGTCGTGATCTGCTCATAGGAAAGCTTGCTTGCGAACAGCTCGCGCGCGCCGTCGCGTGTTGTTGGTGCAATCATGCTTTCACCCCCAGTTCGCCCGATTGTGGAAAACTCTGTTGAAAACCTGCGGAAAGCCGTTTTGCTGGCGCTCGAATTAGCCGCACAAAACAAGACCGCAAAGAGAAGAAGCAAGAGAAAGAACCTTGCTTGTAAGGTTGACTAACAAGCAAGTACGGTGGGTTTTGGTTTTGGTTCAAGGAACCAAAACCCACCTTGTCTTGTTTTGTTTTGTTTTGTTTTATGGTTAGGCGACCATTTGCGAGTGGGTTTAGCACACCTAAAACCACTGGTTTTGCCTTGGGTTTGGCAAACATGCTTTTACACCTCCTGACCTGCTGAATTGTTGTTCTGTGAGTTCTTGCGCGGTCTTCCGCCCTTGCGCCCGTTGGCACGTTGGCGACCGAAATAAAGCGCGTTTTTGAGCATGCGAAAGTTCGTCAAGAAGCCGTCTTCGTCGCGTTCGAGAAGCCCTATATCCAACAGCTCTTCGACAAAGGATTTGCAATCTTCAATCGCCATGTACTCATCGAACGCGCCAGACTGTCCGAAGCCCAGAACGCCCGCGAGAATAAGCGCGTCTTCCTCCGTCTCGAAAGCGATACGGTGCCCCTTGGTAGCCGCCAGATACTCGCAGAGCCGCCACCAGCGCCCGTAGCCGTCATATCCCCGGCGATGAATGAGACGTTGGCACTTCACGTCTTGCGAAGCGTTGGAATCGTGCGAGAAGAAGGCCATAGGCTCTTGCGCAGCGGTCGTTTCCTCCCTTGTAGGCATGTAGTCACCTCCTAACCGTCTTTCTCGTCGCCGAACTCGCACGCCTTGCCGCGTTGGTGCCATCCGCTCCATACGCAGCGCCCTATCTCCCGGCAGTTCGTCCAAATGTCGCGCCCGCGAAACGTGCAGCAGGTCTTGCCCTTCCAGCGCAGCGTTTCGAACTCGCATGCTTCGGGGTCTGGCATCGGCGGTTCGCCGAAATCGAGCGGCAACGCTTCCTGCGCGCTATTCCGTCTCATCGCTCGAAATGTCGTAGGCGATAGAGCTGCCAACGTAGGTGAGCAGCTTTTGCATGTGCTTAACGGTGCTCTGCTCTGGCTTCGCGTCATCTTCAAGCAGGGTGTCAACCCATGCGAGGGTGCCGCGAACGATTGCGAGCGTTGCGCCCATATCAACGTCGAAGCCCTCGCCGGTCTTGGGGTTGATAAGCGACATGCTGCCGTTGAGGGCGAAGGTGCCAGCGCCAACCTTGGCGATAGTCTCGGTGATCTCCTTACGCTTCATGGTTGTTCTCCATTTCGTCGAATAGTGAGTGCTTAGTCCAGATGTTCATTTCGGGGTGACGTTCAAGCAGCCAACGCGCCAGAAGCGGCGTGATGGTGTTGCATATTCCGTATGTGTGCGGGTTGCCCTGATCGTCGTAGAACGTCACGGGATTGAGCTTCGCGCCGCCTTCGTAACGCTGCTTCTCGATGAGGTATTTAGTCGAAACTCGGATGCCGCGAGCGTCGATAGCGAGCGCGGTAAGCTCGATTTCGCGCATAGCGTCCGGGTTGATTCGCACCCACTCTTCGAAAAGCTCCATATGGTCGCGCGCCTTCAGCGGCAGCGGGCGCGGCCTGCGCTCTTCGCGCATGACCTTTTCGAGTGGCTGCGCGTAGTTATCGGTGTCCATGGCGCGGGCACCTCGCTTCACGGCTCATGACGCGGCGCAAGGCCGCTTCTGCTTCCGCCTTGCTCGCCGATGGTGCGACGGGTAGCATCTGGCGGCGGTAGACCCTGCCGATGCCCCGGTTTTCCGGCGTGCTCGCGTCTTCCTCTATGCGCGCCATCCAGAAGCCCGCGTTGTCGCGGTAGACTTCGGCCTTCATGACCAAATCACGCGCCACAAGACGCGCCCAACCACGACGTAAAGTGGGATGAGAAGCCACCAGCCCACGAGATCGCACAACCAACCCAGAAGGGCGGCAGCGGCCATAGGAAGGATGCCGGTTAGCGTAAGGGCGGCGATTGCATACAATCCCCAGCGCTGGTAGCGCGGCATGCGCGCTATACTGTCGCTTGTCATTTGGTAGGCTCCATTTGACGCGCACGTTCGGTGCTGCAACACCGGGCGGGCATCTTTCTTCGAAACAACCACGCGATACCGATAGCCGAAATCTCGTGGTAGAACCGCCGTTGCGCGGCATCTAGGCCGCACGGTTCGCGCATCCGTAAAACCACCCCCAAAACCAACGGTTTTCTTATCGGTTTTCATCGTCTGAAACCTCCGTTTTTGAATCTGCTTTGTTAGCAATCGTGCTGAAAAGGTCGAAGAGCGAGCGAGATACAACGAAGACGAAGAACGCAAACGCCGATACTGCTAGAGCTGCGTAAAAAAGGTTTCCTAATACCGGGTTCAGCAGATACAAGCCGACAAGCGAGAAAACAAACAGCCCGACAGCGGCAAACGGAAGAATCGCCGCGATAAGGATTGAAGCAGCCATCATTAAGAAGCGCTTCATTCCTTACGCCGCCGATCGCTGCCCATCACGTCGAATTTCTCTCGCGTCTTTGGCGCTCTCGCGAGCACCGAACCGGCATAACGGACAAACAGCCCTTCAATCTCATCCGCAAGTGGCGCGACGATTCCGAAGCGTCCAAGCTCTCCCTTGAACCAGACCCCCGCGCACGATAGGTTCCACCCGTCCGCACCGTGAACATCCAGACCGAGGAAATCGCCAAGAAACGTTTCGTTCTCCTTGACCGCTTCGGTAAGCCTCTTCTCTACAACGTCCATGTCCTAAACCTCCTTCGGGAACGCGCAAAGATCGTTGGGCGTGCAGCCCAGTGCTTCCGCGAGCTTGCAAGCCGTCTCCAAAAGCGGCGCAGTCTCGCCGCGCAGGTACTGGCGCACCGCATCGACCGAAACGCCGGAAGCCGAAGAAAGCTGCTCGGCGTTCATATCCGCTTCGGCCATGAGAACGCGAAGCCGCTTGCGCACAACCTGTTTGAACTCAGGCATGGTTGACCTCCTTTCAAATCTACGAATTTCGTATGTCGTGCTATAGCCTATCTACGAATACGGAAGAAGTCAACAACAAAATACTGATTTCGTAGATTTAAGTACACGAAATTGGTAGAATGTACGCCGAAGGAGGTAAGACGATGAGCTACACATTGCGAATGAAGGAGCTTCGAAAGACAAAGAAGCTGACCCAAAGCCAACTTGCTTCATTGATTGGCGAAACAGACAGAGTTGTTGGCGCATGGGAGCGTGGCGAAACCGCCTTGCCATTGGACAGTGCCTATAAAATTGCCCTCGCCCTCGATTGCAGCGTCAACGATCTGTGCGGCTGGCCTAAAGGTAAGAACGAAGGTCGCGAGTTCGAAGACGATTTCGAAGCCGAACTGCTGAGGTGCTACCGAGCAAGTACGCCGGACAGGCAAGACAGGATTCTAGATACCGCCCGCGATGCTGCGGGCATGTCTAAAGAAATGGCCGAACGTCATATGTCTGAAGCCAAGCAGCAGACGGCATAGAAGGAGGTAATAGGAATGACGGCAGAAGAGCGCTACGACGCGGCTTTCAATGAGTTCATGGACGCTGTAGATAACAGCAGCCTTGATGAAGAGCAGCAACACGAATACAAAGAGCTAATGCGGTGCGTCTCTATGTATTCTGACACGCTCGAACACCTTTTCGAGAATATCGAGAGCGTGAAGCGCTATGCGAAACGTGCGCCGGAAACACTGCCTAGCATGCTCGTTCTTTCAGGCAGAATCGCCGAGCTGAACGAGATCAGGCAATAAAAAAATCCCCGCACGGCTTCTTGGCGGTTGGCGCGCGGGGAATAGGTGAAAAGCAGGTCGCTTTGCCGCGACCGCTCTAAGAGGTGATTTTAGCATGGCGAAGAACCGAGCCGCCATATATGCGCGCTTCAGCTCGCACAATCAGCGTTCGGAAAGCATCGAGATACAAGTTGAGAACTCGCGCGAATACTGCGAGCGCGAGGGATTGCAGGTTGTGCGCGAATACTGCGATTATGCGCAGACGGGGCGCAATGTTAATCGCGCTGAGTTCCAGCGCATGATGAACGATGCGAAGTTAGGTTTATTTGATTATGTGGTGATTTATAAGGTGACGCGCATAATGCGCAACCGCGACGAAATGGCCTTAGCGCGCATAATGCTTCGCAAGGCTGGTGTAGAAATACTGTACGCGGGTGAAGAGATCGCGAGCGGTTCGAGCGGTGTTCTTCAGCTCGGCATGCTCGAAGTTCTCGCGGAATGGGAAAGCGCCATAGACAGCGAGCGCATACGCGACGGCATCCAGAAGAACGCTGCTCGATGCCTTGCCAACGGACACGCCCTCTACGGATGGGATATCGTGGACGGTCGCTATAGCGTCAACGAGCGAGAAGCGTCACTTATGCGCAAGATGAAGAACATGTTGTTTTCCGGTCGCTCGGTGGCAGATATCGTGCGGGCGCTCGAAGGTGAGAAGACGCGCAATGGAAAGCCCTTCAACCAAGACAAGGTGACTAAGCTTCTGCGGAGGGTGCAGAACGGCGGCACGTATAGCTACGCCGGTCACGTTGTATATGGCGGGATGCCCGGTCTTTGGCCGCAGGTAGAGCAGGACATGATAGAAAGCATCCTGAACGACAGGCACCGTCCGCGCCGCAAGGTCGATTCGGCAAAAGAGTTCCCGCTTTCCGGAAAGCTCTACTGCTCGAAGTGCGGTATGCCAATGGCGGGGATGAGTGGAACGTCTAAGACGGGTAGGGCTTATCACTACTACCGCTGTCGCAAGTGTCGCAGAACTGTACGGCGCGATCTTATAGAAGATGCCGTTGTGGATATGACGCTTCAAGCGGTGGCGCGCGAAGACGTGCGGAAGAGGATAGCGCAGGGTATGGCTCTCTATCAGTCCGAACAGGAAGAGACGAAGCCAGAAAGCTACTATCTGAAGAAAGAGCTGAGACGCATTGACGCGGCGTTTGAGCGCATTTGGCAAGCGATAGAGGATGGAATAGCACCACCGGGCGGAAAGGAACGAACGGACGAACTGAAGCGCCGCAAAAGCGAAATCGAAGCGCAGTTGCGCATCGCCGAGCGCGGAGAATCGCTGACATTCGGCGTTGACGAACTCATGCTTTGGCTCGATGAGATCGCAACGGAGCTAACGCCGCTCGACATACTCAACAAGTTTGTTCGGTTTGCGGAAATCGACAGCAAGAACAACCGCGTACGCGTCTACTTCGCCTTTGACAAGCACGGTGACGGCTTTACGCCAAATGATGTTGACAAAGGCGAACACCTCTACGAAGAGAGGTGTTCGCCTAATTCTACGCTGGTGGAGCTTATGAGAAAAACGGCGAACTCCACAAGCACCGCCAACCGCGCAGCTATCCAGCTTGATACTTGCATAGTTAGAGTATCGAAAAACTGGTTTGTTGTCGTTGGCACGTGTCAAAAATAGCAATTTCCGGTGTTTACAAAACACCAGATGGGCGGCTTGCTGTAAGCCCGTCTAACGCCAGAAAGCGGGGCACCCCTTGTCAGGGTACCCCGCTTGAACACTAATAAGAAAGCTTCTGGCCGGGGTAGATCGTATAAGGTGCCCCAATGCCGTTCTTGCTTGCGATGGTGTGCCAGTCGATACCGAGCGAAGCGCCAATCTCGCTGAGCGTGTCTCCGCTCTTGACAGTGTAGACGCGTGCAGCGCCAACGCCCGCCCTCTGGTTGACGATTGCCTGAACCTCGCTGAAGCGGTCGCCCAGAACGTCGCTGCGCGTCGGCACAACGCCGAACATTCCGCGTTCCACATCATCTGCGAGCTGAGAAGCGGAAGCGCCGTCAATGTAGTTGATGAGGTCTTGCACCTCTTGGTAACGGTCGCCGAGCTTTTCGCGGCGCTCATCGTCAACGCCATAATCGCCGCGCATGACCGCTGCTGCAAGGTCAAGCGTCGTGCCCTCCGGCGAAGGCTCGGCGACCTCTGCGGGCGGAACGTCGGGCGCTGCCGCGCCGGACGGGTTGGCAAACTTGCCCCACGCTTCGCGCGTCATATAGGCGATATCGAGATCAAGCGGCGCGTTGAAGCCATTGAGACGGCCATTCGACGTGTACTGGTGGATTGCGCAGCTACCCCAAGCGCCGAAGCCGCCATCGGGAAGCCACGGCGAAGACTGGTAGCCGGTGCGGTTGTTGTTAGCGTACTGCGCAACCCAGAGCGCGTGATTCGGCGCGATCTTCGACCAATCCTCTTCTGTGCAAACGCTTCGGCTCATATAGACGATGCAGCGAACGCCGGTCTGATCGTAGACGTAATCGAGGAACTGCTTTGCCTTGTCGGTTCCGATGCGCCCGTACATCTCATAATCGAGAATGGGAATGCCGTTGCCGAAGTAGTTACGGCAGCTTGCGACGAAGTGCTTAGCCTGAGCGATGGGGTCTTCTCCGTTCATGAAGTGATAGAAGCCCCAGAGCTTGCCGAGTTTGATAGCCTGCTGAATCCACGGGTCGCAGGTGTTGTGAACGATGGTGGTTCCCTCTGTCGCCTTGCAGATAACAAAATCGCAATGCACATGCGCGAGGTCAAGCCCGCGCTGGTAGTTAGAAATATCAATGCCGTTGAGTGCCATAGAAGCCCCCTCTGATGCAGTAGAAGTAATGAAAATCGACCTGCTCTAGCTCTTCGAGCGTGAAGGCGCGCGCTGAGTTCACAGCGCTCGCCGGGTCGCGTATCCAGTAGCCGTCATCGTCGGCGCGCCAGATAAGCACGACGTGCCCGCCGTAGTCCCTATCGCCGAGCGTTCCGCTCATGCCAGCGAAGGCAAGCCACCCATCGGACACGTTTTGAAGGACGGGTGCGAGATCGTAAGAAATCGGCGTGCTCTCGATGCCGTATTCCGGGTAATGCTCGGCAATCCACGCGCAGAACTTGCCGGGGTCGTTAACGCCATCGGTAAGGCACGTGTCACCCACGAACGATGCGAGCGTGAGCGGCGTAATGTCCTGAAGCGTCATGTATTTGACAGCCATAGCGGCGCATGCAAGGCCGCAGCCGTGGTCGCCGATGGTGCCGCCCGCATATGGTATGTAGTCCCATTGCGGGTCGGTCTGAAGCCATAGCGGCATGCTGTTACCCTCGGCAATCGGCCTATCGGCAACGATTGCTAGGCGGTCTTCCTCAGCCGCCGCGTAACCCTCTTCGCGCGCTTCAGCGAGCGCGCCAGCGTCGCTCTCGATATGGCCGACGATGAGCCAGCCGCAGAAGAGAATTGACGCGAGCGCGCCGGAAAGCACGAGGGCGACAGCCTTTAGCCTACTCATCGCGCTTCGGCTCGGTGTAGGTGAGCGCTTGCGCGGAATCGCCAACGCCCGCCGTGGTCGGGTCGGTCACGATGCCAAGAATCGCGAGCACGGCGAAAAGCGCGTTGATGATCGCGGCCAACTGCTCGTTCAGAACTCCAAAGTCCCACTGGTAGCCGAACGGCGCGGCGACCACCTGCACGAGCAGCAGGACGGCGGGAATGAGAGTAAGCCAGAACGTCTTGTTCTTGATTCGTGCAGTAAAGTTAATCATTTCAGTTCTCCTTTTCATAGATGAGGTCTACGCGGTCGTAGATGTGATCGACCTTGTTTGCCATGTCGTGCGAGTGCTCGCGCGATTCCCTGATTTCGTCGTGCAGCGCCGCCGTGGAAGCCCTGAGAGATTCCATAGCTGCTTGCAGCCCTTCCGAAATGTTGTTGCTACGCTCCATCTGCGCAGCGATGCGGCCTTCCATTTCCGAGCGCTCGCGGTCGCGCTGCGCGCGCTCGTTGAGTTCGTCGCGCTTGCGCTCTTCGCGCTTCAGCTCTAGTTCGGCCTGCCGCGCCGCGTTTCGCTCTTCAAGCTCTGCCTTGCGCTCGTTGTTGCGCTGGTACTCGTTAAGCAACTGCTTTGCGAGTATTCCGAAGCCGATAGCAACGAGGAACGCGAAGAACCATTCGGCACCGAAGGCCGCTGCATGGTCTAAAACGCTCTCCGCCACGTCAGCCCTCCGTCACCTCTCGCCAGACGGTTTCGGTGCCGACAGCCCCCGGCTCCCATACGTTGTTAGCAACGAGGGATTCCCAGACCTTGCCGTTGTGCTTGACGCGGGCACCGAGCGGGTAGGGATTCGTAGAATCGGGCTGCACCCATTCGGGCACTTCCTCTGTCGGCGTGTCGGGCGTTCCTGCTTCAAGCACCTGCGCCCAAGGGCTCGGCGCTGCCGTGGGCGACCAATCGGGCTGCGACGTGTGCGCCTGAAGGCACGTGTAAAGCACGCCCTCGAAGCGCACGCGCTCGCCCTCGGCGTAGGCGTGGCCTTCGCCGTCCCACTCCGCGAAAAGCGCAGGGCACTTCGCCGCCACGTCGCTAGAGAGCGACGGCGCTTGGCCGTCGAAAATGGCGATGATCGCGCGAAGCTTGCCCTCTTCCTCTTCGGTGAATGCCATGTGTTCCCCTTTCTCTCGCAACAAAAAAGCCCCCGCGAATGCGAGGGCTTGAATACCTTGCCTTTTGGCTGCTCTCAGCCGAAAAGCTCCTTGTATAGCGCGTCCATGCGCTTCACGGTCTCATGCGCGCTAAGGCGCTGCATGCTGCCGCGCCATGACTGGTAGGATTGGTTGACCTGCTCGACGGTCATAATCCCCTTGGCGACAAGAGCGGCTTGCTTTTTCAACTTTCGCCGCTGCCGCGTCACGGAGGAACGGCACGGGCGAACGACAACCTTTCCGCCCTCGCCATATGAAAACCTCTTCTTCAGGAACACGAAGCCGCGCGTCAGCTTCACGACGCGCGTTTTCTTGCGGTTGATGATGATTCCCAGATCGTCGCAGAGCGCTTCGATGCGAGAAAGAGCGTCCCAAAGCGTCTGCTTTTCAAGCGCGATGCAATAGCTATCGTCCATGTATCTCCCGCTCGCCAAGATGCCCGGAAGGGAAAGCATCAGATGGTCGATGGGCGACGGCAGGGCGACGGCTAGAATCTGGTTCGGCTCGCTGCCCAGACCCAAGCCACGTGAGCCGTGAGCGTCTATCTGGTCGTTCATGACGCGCTTAACGCGCTCATCGTCAATGGCGCGGTCGATAAGGCGCTTGCAAGCGTCGTGGTCGATGTTTGCGAAGTAGTCCGCGAAATCGACCTGCAAGATGTAGCCTTCCGTTCCGTGCTTTCGGTGGTGCTCGACAAGCTGGCGCTTCATCCGGCGAATCGCGTAGTCTGTGCCGCGCCCTTTGACGTTCGCGGCGCATCCATCGGTGAGTGTAGGCCAGATCGCGGGCGCGAGGGCGTGACGGCTCAAAGACTTCTGTATGACGCGCTCCGAGAAGTGGACAGAGCAGATGTGACGAAGCTTGCCGCGCTCGAACAAGTCAAACTCGATGAAGCCGCGCCGGAAGTCGGCACCCGTGAGAAGGTCGCGCCGCGCCCTCATGATGTTTGGAACTACGCGTGCCATGTATCGCTGCACGCTCGATTTCCAGCGAACGCCAGCGGCAGCGCCGTTGGCGGCATCGTATAGGTTATCGAGGTCGGCGACGGCTTCTAGCGTGCATCCCTCGATGCGCCTAGTCCGGTTCTCCGCGCGCTTGGCATCGCGCCTTGCGCGTCGCGCAGCCCTGCGCTCTTCAGAGTTCATGAGGGCACCCCGCGCGGCTCACAACCGGCATCCAGCAGCCGCTTGACGGTTGACCATGAAACGCGGTCGGAAGCCGAGAACCGCGCCATGCAAGCAGCGAACGGCAACCGTCGCGGGGTGCATATTTACGGGCTTGCGCCCGACGGTCGCCCCTTCCTTCCTCAAATGCACGGCGCGCGGCGCTTATGGCCGCACGGTCTGGCAAGGCTTGGGAATCACGGCAGGGGGCGTATCCAGTCGTTCGTCGGGGCATTGTTGTTGGCATTGCCGTTGCTGTTGACATTGCACGCGTTGGACGAAGACCCGCCCATGACGGAGCGCAGCCACCAATTGACGCGATGATTTCCAAGGGACAACGCGCGACCATTTTAACCCTTCCCAATGAGCTTCACGCCCGCGCGAGCGCCCTTTATCAGCTTTATGTCGCTCTCTATGCTCTCTGATATCGCTTCGAACCGCGCGACCTTCACCGGCAGATTCATAGCCATAAGGCATTGCAGGTCTTGGTATAGCTGCTGCAAGTCCGCTATCGCAAGCGTCATGTAATGCTTGCGCTCTTCGACGTTGCGAGCCGTGTTCGGGTAGAAGGCATCAGCCTTAACCAGATTGAACACCAAGCTTCGCGCCGTCTCCGCCATGGGGACGGCGAGGATGAAGCGATAAGACTTCGGCACCGCCGACGAAGCCACAAGACGCGTCACGTCGTTTCGAATCGAAACAGCAGTGTTGAAATACTCGAACGAGCTTAGGTTGCGGTTCCGCACATATACGCCGCTCAATTTTCAACATCCCCCCCCCCTCCGTGATTTTTGAAAATTGCTTCGCCCGCGCTTCGCGCGGGGAAGCAAAGGCGCATGCGCAAGGCATGCGCCAGACCAGTACCTAGTACGGCTGATTTTATCAGCCTAGGAGGAAGCACGGCAGGGGGCGTAACCAGTCGTTCGTCGGGGCATTGCTGTTGGCAGTGCCGCTGCTGCTGACAATGCACGCGTAGGACGACGACCCGCCCATGACGGAGCGCAGCCACCAAGAGACGCGACCGCCCGCGATGCGGCTTGCGGTGTCAGTGAAGATGGGGAACTGGCTATCGAAGCCTACAGAGTAGCCCTTGCTTCCCCAGACCGGGCACCCGTAAACCTCCATCTCTGAGGGCGACCAAATCTTGCCCAAGTCTGCCCAGCTCCAACCGCTCGCTTCTGTGAGATTTCCCGAAGACGAATAGCGCTCTTCGAGAAGCACGCGCTGCGAGAGAATGGCGCTCTGAAGCGTTGACGGCAGCGCTGGCAAGAAATCGTTGATCTCCCAGTCGTGGAGCTTCGAGCACAAGTAAGGGTGCTTCTCTTCGGCGGTGCCGTTGTTGTCGTTCGTCTCGCGCCACTGAAGGTAGCTCGTGTTGGATGCCTTGTCGCCCTTAACTGCGACGGGAGCGAGTGGCACCATGACGATATGGTGTCCCTTCGCGGTGTCGCCGCAGTTGTAATACTGGTCGATAGCGCCGATGCGGTAGCGCACCGTCTGCGAGGGCACGTTGTCGCCTTCGGAAACCGGAACGTCGATGTAGTCGCCGATGCGCAGCCCCGCGAAGTTCGCGTTTCGGGCGCGGTTGCGCAGCCACGTGTATATGTCGGTGCTTCCGATCTCGTTAGCGAAGACCGAAGCGAGCGAGCGCCCGCCGTAGGAGTTGATAGCGTGCTGGCGGTCGTATTCCTCGGCGGTCGTTACCGCGTTCGCGGTGTTCCGCGCCGACGTGTCCTTTACGTTGTAGGCGGTGCCGTTGATTGAAAACTGCGACAAATCAGCCATTGATAGTCTCCCTTCTTAGTTGAGCGTCGCCGTCTCGCCGCCCACGGTGGCTTGCGCAACCGTGATCGTCTCGCCGGATAGGGCGCTTCGTCTGTTTGTAGGCATGTACGCCGTTTCTCCAAGGACTATGTAGCCGTCCTGAAGCTCGACAAGGGCTGTCGCAAGCGTCGCGTTCTCGTCGACCGGCACGATGCAGTACAGATGCCCCGCACCGCCGATAATGTGCTCCTCGTCGATCTCAACGATGAAGGGGTATTCGAGGAGCATTGCCTCATTGGTTTCCCACAGCCATGCGGGGAAGCCCGCCTCGAAGCCCTCCTCAAACAGCCCGCCGACATAACCGAGATACGCTGCGCCAAACATGGTCATTGGAAAGTCGATCCTATCCCGCAGCCATCCAAGCGAGGTTTCTGCCTCCTGTGAAAACCCGTATTGTACCGGCTGTGTGTCTGACGCCTCGTCGCGTGACGTGCGATCACGCATATCATTTTGCAATGGAGCTTCCTCCGGCTGCTTTTCAGGCGTTTTTTTGTCGGGTTTTGTAGGCATTTTTACCTTATCTGTACTTGTTCTCGATTCGTTAGGCTCTGTTTGCGTCTTCTGTACACAGGCGCAAAGCGACAGCAGCAGAACCAGTGCCAGCAACAGCGCGAGTATTTGTTTGGGTGTTGTTTTCATAGCCGCTCCTTTCAGAATTTTCCGCTTCGGCCGGAACCGCCGCCGCCGGATTCGCTGTAACTGCTTCCGCTGCTGGAAGAGCTGCGCTCGATCTTCCGACTGGAGGTCGTCTTATGGGTGAAATGATCTGTTTGCTCCGTAAGCCGGAGTCCCGCGGAGACGTAGGCGTTCGCGGTTGCTTTTTCGGATACAGTCTCCATTTTCTGCCATATCACGGCGACGACCGCGGCTGCTGCCAGCAGGGAAAGACCGATCACGATAAGGAGCGGATAGAACAAGCTCGCCCGGACGGGCTTTCCTGCGGAAGCCTTTTCCAGATAGACGCTGCATTCTTTGACGTAATCCTCAAAGCCGCCGTACCAGTCATTTTCCCTGAAATCGTCCAGAAAGACCTTTTCCAGCTTCTCCTGCCCGTAGCTGTTGAACGCATACTCGCAGCGTGAGCCGTAGCAGAACATCGCCCAGTCGCGATCATCCATGCTGAGCAGGAGCATGATCCCGTCGCGGTTCGGTCCTTCGCCCATGGTGTAGTTATGATAGATGGTATAGGTTGCCTTGTAGACGCCGTCGGCGTGATAGTCCCGGAAATCCTCCACCGTCACAATGTAAACGCCGACACGGTATTTCTGAGAAACCGCTTCCGCCATTTTCTCCAGCCGCGCACGTTCGCCTTCCCTGAGAAGTCCGGCGGCATCCGTCACATAGTTCAGCTGCGCTCCCGTCTGCACTGCCGCAGCTGCGCTCACGCAGAGGGCAAGCGCCGTCACGAGCACCAGCAGGAGGCATAATAACCGTTTCTTCATGTTCTCACCCTCCTACCGTGCCATAAGCAGAATCGCCGTCACGCTGATAGCAACAAACAGCGCCGCGATTGCCGCAAACAGGCCAATTACCCGCTTTGTGCTGACTGGAAGGTTGCCAACGAGCTTACCGGTCTGACCGTTCATGGCAAAGAGGAAATCTTTTCCCTCCCATCTTGTGTTCAGGATCCAGACGGGCAGCAGTGCGTAATGCACCTTACCACGCTTCAGCTGGATGCTCCGGGCCGTTTCATTGCAGGAGGCATAGCCGGTCACGGTTTTTTCCAGCGCATTCACCAGCGAGCCTGCACAGCGCCGATTCGCCCGATCCCGGCTGTCTTCCACGCTTACATCATATTTATCCGCCAGAAATCCGGGCAGATACGCCGTGGAAAACGGCTTTAGCTCTGTATAATCGTACGGTTCGATGGAGTCCATATAATCGTCCGGCATTTTGCTGGATGCATCCACCGGGATTTTTTCAAAGGCAATGGAACCGGCGCGTCGCACGTCGTAATGGCTCGTCTCCGTGATCTCATAATCTCCCGAGGTGTATTTATGTACCGTGGTGGCATGGAACTGGACGCTTCCGCTGGCCTCGCCGTCGTACATCCAGAAGGGCACGTACACGCCCTTGATTTCCTCCAGATGGTTGGCTTTGGAGAAGGTCGATGGCAGCAGAGGCTTTTTGAGATAGTGCTTCTTCAATGCCTTGATGGCGTCCTCCTTGCTCAGCTTGAAGGGAAGCACAAAGTCGGGCTTCAGAACGCCGGAGAACTGCCCCGGAATCACCGACGGATTTCCGCAGTACGGGCAGGACGTGGCTGCCGTCGTTGCGTCGCAGAGCAGTTCCGCACCGCATGATGGGCAGCAGTAGGCCTTCATGTTGACCGCATCCACGCCCCAGTCCTCGCTCAGACCGGAGGTGTCCCAGTCGGAGCCGTCTGCGATGGCTTGTTCCGCTTCGGCGGCGTTTTGCGTCGCTTCTGCCGCATTCGCTTCTTTTTCCCCATAGAGCGCCTCAATTTCCGCTGTATTGAAGCTCGAACCGCAGTAGTCGCACTCCAATCTGCCGGATTCTCCCGTAAAATGGAGAGGCCCCATACAGGCGGGGCATTGATAATTTGTTACTTGTGTTGCCATCTAAAATTCCTCGTTTCCTGGACAGGCGTTACAGTCCGCAAGGGCAGCTTGCAGCGCCAAGCGCAGGTATGATTGTGTTTTTCGGATATGTTCGCAGGCTCACTGCTTATGATAGATCGGGTACGTGTCCTTTATGACGTTTTCCTCCGAATCGTACAAGACACGCACATCGGCCTGGTCGCTGTTGGCAAGCGTGATCGCAATCCGCTTTTCTGCAATCAGACCTGCCATGATGCGGAGCGCTTTGCGTTTCATGGCACCACCTCCGTTTTTTTGCGAAAAGCCGGATTCTCCCGCTCCAAATTGGGGCGGGAGCCGGTTTTCTTCATACAAATTCTCAGTAGGACGATGACCTTACTGGAACGTCATGTTGTTGAGAA
>ERZ857922.1765-NODE-1765-length-24655-cov-4.597927_pt1 | contig 24655 bp, 18 predicted proteins | sample MGYA00519579_ERZ857922 | MGnify/ENA primary metagenome ERZ857922 (study PRJEB31778, sample SAMEA3449375) | human gut metagenome | biome: human gut; feature: human-associated habitat; material: faeces | place: United Kingdom | collected 2010/2012 ... | reverse complement strand
GTGCTTTTGCCCTGGATGAGGTGAAAGACGAGCTGGATATTCCTATTCTGGGAGTGATCGAGGCCGGTGCTAGAGTGGCAGCCCAGGAAACCAGAAACAAGCGTGTTGGTATCATCGGTACGGTAGGTACCGTAGGCAGCGGCATCCATGCTTCTTATCTGAAAGAACTGGATCCGGAGATTACAGTTATCGGAAAGGCGTGCCCCTTATTTGTACCGCTGGTGGAAGAAGGATGGTATCACGATCCGGTTACAGAGGAAGTAGCCAGAAGATACTTAAAGGAGCTGCAGGATCAGGAGATCGATACGCTGATCCTTGGCTGCACCCATTATCCGCTTCTGCGATCTACGATCCGGAAGATTATGGGTGAGGAGGTCCGCCTTGTAAACCCGGCATATGAAACGGCGCTGGAACTGAAGAAGCTTCTGGCGGGGATGGATCTTGCCAGTGATGAAGCTGCACAGGAAGAATTTCCATACCGCTTTTATGTAAGTGACCTTGCCGAGAAATTCAAGGATTTTGCCAATTCCATTCTTCCATATAATGTAGAAAAGACACAGAAGATCGATATTGAGAAATATTAGGAGAAAAAAATGCAAAAAGAAGTTTTGATCCATGTAAGAGGGCTTCAGATGATGGACTCACAGGGAGACCAGGAGCCGATCGAGATCGTTGTGCCGGGACAGTATTATTTCCGCAACGGTTCCCATTATCTCAGATATGAGGAACTTTTGGATGAAACTGCCGAACCCACAATCAATTACATAAAAATGTCAGAAAAAGGCCTGGAAGTAAGCAAAAAAGGCCTGGTAAATGTCCATATGGTATTTGAACAGGGAAAGAAAAACATGACCTATTATACTACTCCATATGGAACACTTCAGATGGGAATTGCAGCTACAAGCCTGGAGCTTAAAGAAAGCGAAGAGAATCTTCAGATGAAAGCAGATTATGCGCTGGATATGAATGAGGAACATGTGGCTGACTGCTATCTTACGGTTCAGGCACAGTCCAGAGATTCGGAGAATTTTATATTGTAATAAGTATTGATAGAACTAAAGAGAAAAAAGAAATGCCTGGGAGATGATTCTCTCAGGCATTTTGCATGTGTCCTTATTTGTTGCGTAATCTTTTGAAAAAGCCTTTTTTCTTAGGAGCCGGTGTTTCCAGGGAACCACGGATTCCTTTAACGCCAACGATATATAAACCGCTGACTTCGGCCTTGACTTCTTTTTTGACCGGAATCTGATCAAAAACTTTTTCATCTGCGATCAGAACGGAGATCTTTGGTCCGACTTTTGCTTTAACGATTGGCAGTTTGGAACGGCGCATCAGCTTCGGTGCCTGGTCGATCACCATCTGAGGAAGACCGGATTCTTTTAACGGAAGTCGCTTCTTATCAATAATCAGCATAGAAACGGTTTGCTTAGCAGCTTCAATCTGGGCCTGCTGTTCTTCTTGTTTCTTCTGAGCCTTTTTTCCAAAGAAATAAAGAGCTATCAGAGCAGCGATCAGAACGACCAGGATCACAAGAAGGACGATGGTAAGTGTACTCATAGATACCCTCCTCAATATGTAATTTACAAACTTATGTCATGCGAATTATATTCTAACATCATTTATTACAAAAGGCAAACAAATTCATAAAATTCCATAAAGAACAGGAAAAGTTATAGCAAAGGGACAGAGAAACAGGTATAATAAATTTACGGTTTTTAGAAAAATCTGAAAGATAAATTTATTTGTGGGTACACTAAGAATTACAGAACAAAGGTCCTGGAGAGTTAGTATGGAGAAGAAAAACGACAGAAATAAAAATACCAGTCAGAATAAACTGTATTCAGATGAAATAAAAGAAATGGAACGTTTGTCAGAAGAGCAGGAAAAGGCACTTCGCGAGAGACGCCAGGCAAGAAAACACCGCATAAAAAAGCAGGAACGAAGAAAAAAAATGATCGTATTGGGAAGCATGGCCGTTGTTACCGTAGTGGTAGCAGTGAGTGCAGTCACCGGAATCGTCAGTTTTGTGACCAGAGAAAGCAGGCAAAGTCAGGTTTCATCAAAAAAATCAGCAGAAAAGGACTCATCGGAGCCGACTTTGACAGATTCGGTGAAACAGAGTCGTTCAGATCTGGAAGTGGATGAGAGAACCCCGGAGGAAATTCTGGCAGATGCGAAGCTTCTCGCAGTACAATATGATTATGACAAGGCAATCAGCCTGCTTCAGAAATACAGTGGCTATAAAAAGAATACAGAAATGCAGGATGCGGTAAAACAATATGAAGAAATAAAAGCTTCCTGTAAGTCCTGGCCACTGGAAGAAGTTACACATGTTTTTTATCATACACTGATAAAAGATCCATCTAAAGCATTTGATGGAGACTATAAAGAAGCTGATTACAATCAAGTTATGACAACGATCGATGAATTCAACAAGATTACAGAGACTATGTATGAGAAAGGCTATGTCATGGTCAGTATCTATGATATGGCTAAGGCAGATGCTGATGGCAATATAACAGAAGGAGAGATCCTTCTCCCGGAAGGGAAGATTCCGTTTGTTCTTTCACAGGACGATGTCTGTTATTATCATTATATGGATGGTGATGGATATGCATCGAAGCTGGTTGTTGATGAGAATGGAAAAATCCGGAACGAATATATAGAGGATGATGGAAGCGTTTCTGTCGGAGATTATGATATGGTTCCACTGATCGACCGTTTTGTAGAAGAACATCCGGATTTTTCATACAGAGGAGCAAAAGGAATTGTGGCACTTACTGGTTATAATGGTATTTTAGGATATCGTACAGACCAGAGCTATGAGACACGTCCGGATGATCTGGATGCCAATAAGGTTGAATGGCTGGATGCACATCCTGATTTCAGCCTGGCGAAAGAAAGAGAGGGCGCCAAGAAAGTCGCAGATGCCATGAAAGCAGAGGGATGGCTTTTTGCAAGTCACACCTGGGGGCATCAGAATGTAGGGCAGATAGGACTGGAAACACTTCAGACCGATACCCGGAAATTCAAAGATAATGTAGATCCGCTGATCGGAGGTACAGATATCATTATATTTGCGTTTGGTACAGACCTCTGTGGATCGGAGGATTATCACGGCGATAAATTCGAATATTTAAAAGGTGCAGGATACAATTATTTTTGCAATGTAGATTCAAGTAAATATTATGTACAGATAAGAGAGCGGTATTTCCGTCAGGGGAGAAGAAATTTGGACGGATACCGTATGTATTACCACCCGGAGCTTCTGGAGGATCTTTTTGATGTAAAGAGTGTTTTTGATCCGGTAAGACCGACACCGGTGCCGCCAATGGCATAACTGATAAAAGGGGATAAAGAATGAAAAAAAGAGCATTAATACTTACAGCAGTACTTACTGCAGCAGCACTGACAGGGGGAAGTGGTTATCTGCCGGTTACAGACGGCATAAGATCTAAAATGATACAGAACGTTTATGCAGATGCAGAGGATTCAAAAGAATCTGCAGACACAGAAACTTCTGATTCTGTGCTTGATCAGGCAACGATCATGTATCAGCAGTATAATTATGATGAGGCAATCAAATTGCTGAAAAAGCAGGATGATTTTACAAAAAATAAAGACTACATGGATCTTGCTGCAAAATGTCAGATTGCGAAAAAATCACTGGTTGAATATCCTCTTGAAAAAATCACACATGTATTTTTTCATACATTGATCGAGGACACATCCAGAGCATTTGATGGAGATTCAAAATCCGGAAATTATAATCAGGTCATGACAACAGTCAGTGAGTTTAATAAGATCATTCAGATCATGTATGACAAGGGCTATGTACTGGTAAGTCCACATGATATGGCAACGGTAAATAAAGACGGTACGATGAGCAGGGGCAAGATCATGGTTCCGGAGGGTAAGATTCCGTTTGTCCTTTCGCAGGATGATGTCAGCTATTACCATTATATGGACGGCGATGGCTGTGCATCCAAACTTGTACTTGACGAGAATGGAGAGGTAAAGAACGAATATGTTGATGCTGACGGAAATGTTTTAGTCGGAGATTATGATCTGGTACCGCTTCTGGATTCTTTTATCAAAGAACATCCGGATTTTTCCTATCATGGACGTAAGGGAATCCTTGCGATGACCGGTTATAACGGAGTACTGGGATACAGAACAGACAGTGCATATAAGACCGGCGAAAACCTTCAGGATGACCAGAAGAAATTCCTGGAAGATCATCCTGATTTCGATTATGACCAGGATGTAAAAGATGCGACCAAAGTGGCAGATGCCATGAAGGCAGAGGGATGGGAATTCGCAAGCCATACCTGGGGACATATGAATGCAACAGAGCGTTCTGCTGAGGATCTTAAGACAGACGATGAGAAATGGAAAGCAAATGTAGCCCCGATCCTTGGAGATACAGATATGATCATCTTTGCGTTTGGTGCAGATATTGGTGACTGGGAAGGTTACTCTTCTGATAATCCGAAATTTCAGTATTATAAGAGTGCGGGTTATGACTACTTCTGTAATGTAGATTCCAGTCAGTACTTTGTACAGATCACAGATCAGTATTTCCGACAGGGAAGAAGAAATCTGGATGGTTACAGAATGTATTATAACCCGGATATGCTGAGCGATCTTTTTGATGTATCTGAGGTATGGGATTCTTCCAGACCGACACCGGTACCAGAAATGTGATATGCAGATTTGAAAGGAGTTTTATTATGAAGAAAAAAACAGTTGCAGCGATGTTGGTAATGTGCATGGCTTTATCTGCTACAGCATGTGGCGGATCTGATACAAAAGAAACCAAAACCGAGACAACACAGGATACAGGGAATAAAAAAGATTCTGCATCCTCAGATAAAAAAACATCTGCTTCGGCAGTCAGACTGGTGTCTGTTTCTGATGTTTCAAAATATGTTACGATTGGAGAATATAAGGGACTGACACTGGACAGAGCATCGGTTACTGTAACGGATGATGATGTACAGGCAGAGATCGATTATAATCTTGAAGAAAAAGGAACAGAGGTAAATGACGGAACAGTAGAAGAGGGCGATTCGGTAACGATTAATTTTACCGGAACGATAGACGGAAAAGAATTTGATGGGGGTTCTGCAGAAGATTATGATCTTGTGATTGGCGAGGGCGGAATGATCGATGGATTCGAGGATGGAATCATTGGCATGAAAAAGGGAGAGACAAAAGAACTGGACCTGACTTTCCCGGATGATTACTATGAAGAATCTGTTGCCGGTAAACCGGTTGTGTTTAAAGTTACGCTGCAAAAGTTCGCGCGGCCTTCCGAACTGAATGATGAGTGGGTAGCTGCCAATACAGAATACAAGACAGTTGACGAGTATCGTGCAGCCGTCAAAAAAGAACTCGAAGAAAATGAGACAAAATCAGCAGATTATGATCTTTACAGTAATGCCTGGAGCGAAGTACTCGCAAATTCTGAAGTAAAAGAATATCCGGAAGAAGATGTGGATAAGGCGGTTGAATCATACAAAAAACTCAATGAAAATTATGTCAAAGAAGCAGGTATGGAAATGTCTGATTTCCTTAAGGCTCAGGGAATGTCTGAAGAAGATTATGAGGAAGACTGCCAGCAGTATGCAGAATCCAAAGTGGAACAGAACCTTATTGTTCAGGGAATCATGGATGCAGAAGGACTCAGCCTTGATGATGACGATATACAGACATTAAAAGACGAACTGTTATCAGAATATGGTTATGAGAGTTTTGATCAGCTGGTTGCATATTATGGTGAACAGGAAGTAAATGAATCACTGGCACTGATGCGTGTGGAACGTTTTATAGTGGATAATGCGACAGTAAATGAAACTTCTGCAACAGAAGCTGATGTGGCAAATGAAGATGCAGATCCGGAAAGTGAAGACACAGGAGTTGATGCTGCAGAAGACACTATAGAAGATAATGCGTCAGAGGAAGATAGCAGTGACACTGCAGAAGAAAGTGAGGAAACTGCATCGGAAGATGATGTGGCAAATGAAGGATGATCATAAAAAATGGAAATGTTTTTCAGGAAGATGGAAGTTTTCGCAAGGAAACACTTTATATCAGAAATCACAGACTGACAGAGGCATTTGAAGCAACCTCTGAAGAGGAAGTTATAGATGCCGAGGGTCTTATGGTGATTCCCGGTCTTGTGGATATCCACAGCCATGGAGCATATGGGGAAGATTTTTCTGACGGTGATCCGGAAGGTCTGAAAAAAATCTTAAGATATGAGAGACAAAGTGGAATAACATCATATTGTCCGACTTCCATGACACTTCCGAAGGAACAGCTTAAGAAGATTTTTAAAGGGATCAGGGAAGCAGAAAAGTCCGGCGATGGAGCAACGGTTGCAGGTATCAATATGGAAGGACCGTTTCTGGATCCTGTTAAGAAGGGCGCACATGTCGAAGAATGGATCACGGAACCGGATGCAGATTTTGTAAAGGAATTGAATGAAGTATCAGGTGGAAGAATCCGACTTGTAACACTGGCACCGAATGTCAGCGGTGCGATGGAATTTATCAGGAAAATGCAGAGTGAAGTACAGATATCTCTGGGACATACAGCTGCAGATTACGAATGTGCATCAGAAGCAATGGCGCTGGGGGCGCATCATGTGACGCACCTTTATAATGCGATGCAGCCACTGGCACACAGAGAACCCGGACTGATCGGAGCTGCAGCAGATGATCCGGAATGTATGGTGGAACTTATCTGTGATGGTTACCATATCCATCCATCCGTGATCAGAACAACATTCAAAATGTTCGGACCGGAAAGAGTGATTCTGATCAGTGACTCCATGCGTGCAACAGGGATGAAAAACGGTACATATGAGCTCGGCGGACAGGAAGTAACTGTGAAGGACCGCAAGGCAGTGCTGAAAGACGGAACACTGGCAGGATCTGCGACAAATCTGTTTGGCTGTATGTGCAAGGCAATAGAATTTGGTGTGCCTGTAGACCAGGCGATTTTTGCAGCCACGAGAAATCCGGCAAGAAGTATTGGGATTTATGACAGAACAGGGTCTGTTCATACAGGTAAAGAGGCAGATCTTCTTCTGGTAACAGAGAATTTTGAATTAAAAAGAGTTATCTGATATACCTGCTGAAGTATTGAATCATCATTCACAGAATAACTTGATTTAGTTCAGGAATTGTGATTGTATTTCAGAATTAAATGCGTTATGATAATAAATAGACAAAAAAGTTATAGAAAAATACAGCAGGTGGAGTAGATGGATAAAAGGGTATTGCGTGAACGAATGCGCAAAAAGCAACAGCAGATAAGACGTCGTCAGATGATGAAAAAAGGCGCGTATATTGTTGCAATAATTCTCGTATTTGTCTTTGTGATACGAGGAATCATTCTTCCGGTCATTAATCGGGTCGGAGGGAAAAATACAGATAAACCGGCACAGGTACAGGCAGAAACAGATACGAATGCGAATACCAATACGGGAGATTCAGGAACTGAGACACAGATAGAAAAAGACACAAATGCAGCAATCCGTAAACCGCTGAAGGGTGCGAGTGATCTGACAAAGGCTTCACAGCTGACTGCTGGCTGGCATGAGGATGAGAACGGTAAATGGTATCAGAATGTGGATGGTACATATTATGCAGGTGGACTGCAGGAAATAGATGGTTCTACATATTATTTTGGAGACAATGGTTATGCACAGACCGGATGGGTGAGCGTTGGATTTGATGATTATTATTTTAATGATGATGGAACATATGATCCAAGTCAGCACAAGACCAGAATTGCATTTACCTTTGATGATGGCCCGGGAGAGTATACCGATGAACTTCTGGACTGTCTGGAACAGAACAATGCACATGCAACTTTCTTTATGTTAGGTCAGAATGTAGGCAGCTGGGAGTCAGAAGTTCAGCGAATGGCAGACATTGGATGTGAGATCGGATCTCATTCCTGGGATCATCCGAATCTGTATGATCTTGATATGGATGCAGTTGCCAAAGAGTTTTCAGATACAGATGCAGCTCTGGAGAAGGCATGTGGACAGAAGGCAAGTGTTGCCAGAGCACCATATGGAAACTGGAGTGATGATATCATTGCTACTGTACAGAAACCATTCTTTACATGGTCGCTGGATTCTCTTGACTGGAGTTATATGGATGTTGACAAAGACTATAATGAGATTATGAACGGAGATCTTACTGACGGTTCGATCATTCTGATGCATGATATTCATGAGCCATCCGTACAGGCTGCAATCAAGATGATTCCGGAACTTGTGCAGAAGGGTTATAAGCTGATGACTGTCAGTGAGCTTGCAGCAGCCAAGGGAGTTACTTTACAGAATGCAAACTACTCTGATTTCTGGGACAGTTCACTTCAGAAGGGTATCGTTGCAGGATATAACAGTGGTTCTTCTGACGGAAGCAGTGATGGTACAGCGGTATCAGATGGTACTACCTCAGATGACGGCTCAACAGATAGTTCTGATGTAAGTGATACAGGATCTTCGGACAGCAGTGATGTCAGTGATGGAAGTGATGAGAGTTCCGACAGTTCTTCCGGAGATGACAGCTCAGGAGGCGATGACTCTTCCGGGGATGGAAGTTCATCAGATGACAGTTCCGGAGATAACAGCTCAGACGATGGATCTTATGATGACAGTTCCGGAGACGGAAGTGATTATGCAGATGAGGACTCCGGAGATGGGTATGATACAGGATATTAATTCTATATAAAATAAGAATCCACAAAAGAGGACAAGTTCGAAAGCGCAATCGGACAAGTCCTCTTTTTGTGTACTTGTAATTTCTTATTTTAATTGACGGGAACATTATGGATTGGTATAATATGTCTATAAAAATGCAAAATATCAGCATAATAAATGTGCATAATGCTGATAGGAGGCGCAGAGTTGTAAAGAGTGCCGGAATAAAATAGCTGTTAAGGGAGGTACGTTTGAATGGGAGAGAAGTTGCAGTTTACAGAGCTGGATCAGTATCTGTTCGGACAGGGAACCCATTATGACATTTACAGGAAATTAGGAGCCCATCCGACGATACAGAGGCGTAAGAAAGGTGTATATTTTGCTGTGTGGGCACCAAATGCCAGATCAGTTTCTGTTGTTGGAGAGTTTAATAACTGGAATACACAGGCAAATCCAATGAAGAAAGTCGGACCAATTGGGGTATATGAGACATTTATACCCGGAGCAAAGGTTGGAGATCTCTATAAATTCTATATTATCGGCTATCATGGTGAAGAATTATACAAAGCCGATCCATATGGGAATGAAGCAGAACTGAGACCTGGCACTGCATCCAGAATTGCGGATATTTCTGATTATAAATGGAAAGATACTACCTGGATGAAAAGACGTCCGGAATTTGATGAAACCAAAGATCCTATGGCCATTTATGAGGTACACCCCGGTTCCTGGAAGAAACATGAAGCAAAAGATGAAGATGATCCGGGATTTTATAATTACCGTGAACTGGCACATGAACTTGCTGCCTATGTAAAGAAAATGGGTTATACACATGTAGAACTTATGGGAATTGCCGAGCATCCGTTTGATGGCTCATGGGGATATCAGGTCACAGGATATTATGCACCAACCTCCCGTTATGGTTCTGTTCAGGATTTCAAGTATATGATCGATTATCTGCACCGTAATAAGATTGGAGTTATTCTGGACTGGGTACCGGCACATTTTCCGAAAGATGCACAAGGCCTCGCAAATTTTGACGGTACAGCAGTATATGAACATGAAGATCCGAGACAGGGAGAACATCCGGACTGGGGAACCAAGATTTATAACTATGGCCGTCCGGAGGTCAAAAACTTCCTGATTGCCAATGCACTCTACTGGATTGAAGAGTGTCATGTAGACGGACTTCGTGTTGATGCAGTAGCATCTATGCTTTATCTGGATTATGGAAAGAAGGATGGCGAGTGGGTTGCTAATAAATATGGTGATAACAAAAACCTTGAAGCAATTGAGTTTTTCAAACATTTGAATACCGTTGTACTTGGAAGAAATCATGGAACGGTCATGATAGCAGAAGAATCTACCGCATGGCCACAGGTTACCGGAAAAGCTGAAGATGGAGGACTTGGATTCTCTTTGAAATGGAATATGGGATGGATGAATGATTTTCTTGAATACATGAAATTGGATCCATATTTCCGTAAGGACAATCACAATAAGATGACATTTTCTATGACTTATGCATACAGTGAAAAATATGTCCTTGTCATCTCGCATGATGAAGTCGTACATTTGAAATGTTCTATGGTTAATAAGATGCCAGGCTATCCGGAAGAAAAGATTCGTAATTTGAAAGCTGCGTATGCATTTATGCTGTTCCATCCAGGCAAAAAACTTCTGTTTATGGGACAGGAATTTGGACAGCTGCGTGAATGGAGTGAGGAGAGGGAGCTTGACTGGTATCTTCTGAATGAAAAACCACATCAGGATCTTCAGGAGTTTGTAAAGACGCTTTTACATATGTATACAAAGTATCCTGCATTGTATGCAGGGGACAACGATCCTGACGGATTTGAGTGGATCAATGCAGACGATGCATACAGAAGTATTTTCAGTCTGGTAAGAAAATCTCCTACAAAGAGAAATAACCTTCTGTTTATTGTAAACTTTACGCCGGTTGACCGCCCGGATTATCGTGTCGGTGTTCCAAAGAAAAAACAGTATAAACTGATCATGAATGAACATGGACTTTTGGAGAAACCGGAGGTATTTAAAGCAGAGGCACAGGAATGTGATCACAGAGAGTTTTCGTTTGACTATCCACTGCCAGGATATGGTGTTGCGGTGTTTACTTATTGATATTTTATTGTGAAAGTTAACCAATTTTGCACATCGATAATTATATAAATTTAACAAATAAAATCGTTGCAATTTAAGAAAATATAGGTTATACTGAACGCAACTGAGGAAAATCATTTGGAAACTCAGTATTTACATGAAATGCAGTAAGTTGAACATAAAAAATAAAGATTTTGAAAGGAGATTTACAATGAAAGTATCTAATATTAAAGACATCGAGAAATTTTTTGAAGTAGTAGACAGCTGCCAGGGCAAAGTTGAACTGGTAACAGGTGAAGGTGACAGACTGAACCTCAAATCCAAACTGTCCCAGTATGTATCTCTTGCAAACATCTTCTCCGGCGGAGAAATTCCGGAACTTGAGATTGTAGCATATGAGAAAGAAGATATCGACAAACTTCTCAGCTTCATGATCAACGGTTGATTTTAGAGAGTATAGAGTGGGGACGTGACTGGTTCATGTCCCCATTACCCATATAAAGGGATAATAACCAGGGGGTATTTTATGCCTCCTGGTCAAATTGCGTTATAAGTTAGTGATATAAAACAAATAATATAAAGTAATTTAGCAATCATTTTGCCCATGGGCAGAAAGAGAGGAAATGCAATCATGGAAAAAACTAAAATTGACATTATCTCCGGTTTCCTTGGAGCCGGTAAAACAACACTGATCAAGAAACTTCTGAAAGATGCCTTTCAGGGGGAGCAGGTCGTACTGATTGAAAATGAATTTGGTGAGATCGGCATTGATGGAGGATTTCTGAAAGAAGCCGGAATCCAGATCCGTGAAATGAACTCAGGATGTATCTGCTGCTCACTGGTTGGTGATTTTGGTGCATCTTTGAAAGAAGTTATCAGCAAATATCACCCGGACAGAATCCTGATCGAGCCATCTGGTGTCGGCAAATTATCTGATGTCATTAAAGCAGTACAGGGCGTAGAAGAAGAAACAGGACTGGTTCTGAACAGCTACACTACTGTTGTTGATGCAAAGAAATGCAAAATGTATATGAGAAATTTCGGTGAATTTTTCAACAATCAGGTTGAATATGCCGGAGCGATCATCATGAGCCGTACAGATATTGTTGACGAAGCAAAAGCACAGGCATCACTGGAACTGCTTCGTGAGATTAACTCCAAAGCAGCGATCATCACAACACCGATCGAGAAACTGGAAGGTAAAAAACTTCTGGAGGTTATGGAGCATCCGGTATCTCTGGCAGATGAACTGATGGAAGAAGAGGAAGTATGCCCGGAATGCGGACATGTGCATGAACATGGCGAGCATCATCATCACGACCATGATGAAGAATGTGGATGCGGACATGACCACGATCATGAAGAACATGAGCATCATCACGACCATGATCATGAATGCGGATGCGGACATGACCACGATCATGAAGAACATGAGCATCATCATCACGACCATGATCATGAATGCGGATGTGGACATGATCATCACCATCATCATGCAGATGAAGTATTTACAAGCTGGGGCCGTGAGACAATTAAGAAATATACAAAAGAAAATCTTGAGAAGATGCTGGAAGCTCTTTCTGCATCTGATGAATATGGAATCATTCTCCGTGCAAAAGGAATGCTTCCGGCAGAAGATGGAACATGGATTTATTTTGATATGGTTCCGGAAGAAACAGAAATCCGTGAAGGCGCACCGGAATATACAGGTCGTCTCTGCGTGATCGGATCTAAACTGAATGAGGACAAACTGGCTGAGCTTTTTGGCCTGTAATCATAGAGGAGAATACAGACAATGGATGAGATCAAAGTACCGATTTATTTAATGACCGGTTTCCTGGAAAGTGGCAAGACTTCTTTCCTGAGTTTTACCATACAGCAGGATTATTTCCATACGGATGGAAAGACACTTCTGATCCTCTGTGAGGAAGGGGAGGAAGAATACGATCCGGCAATTCTTGAAGCCAATAATACTGTTGTGGAGGTAATTGAAAATGAGGAAGACTTTACAACAGACAGACTGGTTGCCATGGATATTCTTCATCAGCCGGAGCGTGTTATCATAGAATATAATGGCATGTGGCTGGTAAGCAATTTTGAAAAAATGCAGCTGCCGACAGGCTGGGGAGTAGAACAGCAGATTACCTGTGTAGATGGAAGTACTTTCCAGATGTATATGGCGAATATGAAATCCATTTTTATGGATATGATAAAAAATACAGATATGGTTATCTTCAACCGTTGCAAAAAGGAAGATCCACTTCCGACTTATCGACGTGGAATCAAGGTCGCAAATCAGAGAGCAGAAGTTATCTTTGAGGATGAAGAAGGCGAGCTGGGTGATATTTTCCAGGATGAAATGCCATTTGATATGAATGCGCCGGTTATCGAGATTCTTCCGGAAGATTATGGCATCTGGTTTGTGGATGCAATGGATCATCCGGAAAATTATGAAGGCAAAACAGTCAAGTTTAAAGCAAGAGTCATGAAACCTCGCGGAATGGGAAGTAAATTCTTTGTTCCGGGACGTACAGCCATGACTTGCTGTGCAGATGATACTACATTTCTTGGTTATGTATGTAAGAGCGCATATGCGCCGAAACTGACGCCGGGAGAATGGGTAGAAGTTACAGCCAAAGTCGGCATTGAGAAACGTAACGAATACCAGGGTGAAGAAGGTATCGTACTTGATGCGGAGCATGTAGAGCAGTGTGATCCACTGGAAGACGAAATGGTTTATTTTAATTAATACAGCGAGGAAATTCTGATGTATCTGATCGTAGGTTTGGGAAATCCCGGAAGGCAGTATGAAGCCACACGCCATAATATGGGATTTGATGTGATTGATAAGCTTGTGGAGGAATATAATGTTCCACAGTCTGGCGTGAAATTCAATGCCATGTACGGAAAGGGAAGAATCGAAGGACAACCTGTCATTCTGATGAAGCCGCTTTCTTATATGAATCTCAGTGGTGGTCCTGTTCGGGATATGGCAAACTACTTCAAAATCGATCCGGAGACAGAGATGATCGTTATTTATGACGATATTGATCTGGAACCGGGACAGCTTCGTATCCGTAAGAAAGGCAGTGCCGGTGGGCACAATGGAATCAAGCATATCATTCAACAGCTTGGTACACAGACGTTTGTTCGTATCAAGGTTGGTGTCGGAGCCAAACCAAAAGGATGGGATCTGGCAGATCATGTACTTGGCAGATTCGGAAGCAATGAACGTAAGCTTGTGGAAGAGGCGCAGGAGAGAGCCTGCAAAGCTGTAGAGATGATCCTGGCTGACAGTGTGGATGCGGCCATGAACCAGTTCAACAAGAAAATGGAGAATGTATGAAGACATTTTTGCAGCCTCTGCAGAATCTTGCAGAGATGGAAGAAATACAAAAACAGGCAAAAAAGAATCGTGGAATTCTGGAGATCAGTGGTTGTATGGAGTCCCAGAAAGCTCATCTTATGTATGGGCTTTCCGGGCTTTTTCCATGTCATCTGGTAATTGCCGCAGATGAAAAATCTGCGAAAGAACTGTATGAAGATTATCGTTTTTATGATAAACGTGTTTATTACTATCCGGCAAAGGATCTTCTTTTTTTTCAGGCAGATATACATGGGAATCTGCTGATTCGTCAGCGAATGCAGGTGATTCGCGCTCTTCTGGAACGTGAGGATGAGATTACGGTCGTTACCAGTATTGATGGCTGTATGGACTATCTTGCACCTCTGGAAAAAATAGAAAAACAACTGATTCATTTTCGCAACGACAGTACCCTGGATATGGATAAACTGACAGCTGCGCTTGTCCATATGGGGTATGAACGTGTTGGACAGGTAGAGATGCCAGGACAGTTTTCCATCCGTGGAGGAATTATTGATATTTATTCTCTGACAGAAGAAAATCCCTGGCGTATTGAACTGTGGGGAGATGAAATTGATTCGATCCGCAGTTTTGATGCACAGAGCCAGCGTTCTCTTGAAAACCTGGATGATGTTACAATTTATCCTGCAGCAGAACAGCCAATGGAGAAAAATGGTGTCTCATTTCTCGATTATTTTAAAGAAACTGAAACTCTGTTTTTTTTGGATGAACTTAATCATCTGGAGGAAAATGCAAAAGCTGTGCAGGAGGAATTCCAGCAAAGTTGTGAGAATCGAAAGGAAAAGGGCGAGATCAGTCTTTCCGGTGACTGGATGTGTACATGGGAGGAATTGTGTCATAAGATAAATGACAGAAATTGTGTTGCCATGTCTTTGCTGGATCCGAAGAAATCTAACTGGAAAATTTCAGGTCAGTTTAATATCACAGTAAAATCTATGAGCTCTTATCAAAGTAGTTTTGAACTGTTGGTAAAGGATCTGAAACAGTACAAAAAAGAAGAATATCAGATCGTTTTGCTGTCCGGTTCCAGAACCCGTGCAGAACGTCTGGCAAAAGATCTTCAGGAAGAAGGTCTGAACGCATTCTACGGACAGGATTCTGATCGTATTCTGCAGCCGGGAGAGATCATGGTGGCGTATGGCCATGCACGGAGGGGATTTGAATATCCGCTGGTTAAATTTGCAGTCATCACAGAGACAGATATCTTTGGAAAAGAGCAGAAAAAGCGTAAAAAGAAAAAAGAATACAATGGAAAGAGAATCCAGGACTTTTCGGAACTTTCCATTGGAGACTATGTAGTGCATGAAAAGCATGGACTCGGCATTTACAAAGGTATTGAGAAAGTTGCAGTAGATAAAGTTGCAAAGGATTATATCAAAATCGAATATCGTAATGGAAGTAATCTGTATATTCTTGCAACACAGCTGGATGCACTGCAGAAATATTCCGGGGCAGAAACAGCAAAACCGCCGAAACTGAATCGGCTTGGTGGACAGGAATGGAAAAAGACGAAATCCAGAGTCCGCGGTGCCGTGCAGAATATTGCAAGGGAACTTGTGGAGCTTTATGCAGTCCGCCAGGAAAAAGAAGGTTATGTCTGTGGACCAGATACCGTCTGGCAGCGAGAGTTTGAAGAGATGTTTCCGTATGAGGAAACAGAAGATCAGCTGGCTGCGATCGAAGATACTAAGAAAGATATGGAGAGCACCAAGATTATGGACCGTCTTGTGTGTGGGGATGTCGGATATGGCAAGACAGAGGTTGCGCTGCGAGCTGCGTTTAAAGCAGTTCAGGAAAGCCGCCAGGTTGTTTATCTTGTACCGACCACGATTCTTGCACAGCAGGTTTATAACACCTTTATTCAGCGAATGAAAGAGTTTCCGGTGAGAGTAGATCTTCTTTGCCGGTTCCGTACGGCTGCGCAGCAGAAAAAGACGATCGCAGATCTGAAAAAAGGTCAGGTGGATATCGTAGTCGGTACACACAGAGTACTTTCGAAGGATGTGGAATATAAAAATCTGGGACTTCTTATCATCGATGAAGAACAGCGTTTTGGTGTGGTTCATAAAGAAAAGATCAAACAGCTGAAAAAAGATATTGATGTACTGACGTTAACGGCAACACCGATTCCGCGAACACTCCATATGAGTATGATCGGTATCCGCGACATGAGTGTCCTGGAAGAGCCTCCGATGGATCGTGTTCCGATTCAGACATATGTTATGGAGTATGATGAGGAAACGGTAAGAGAGGCGATTAACCGTGAGCTTCGAAGAGGCGGTCAGGTTTATTATGTTTATAACCGCGTGAATGATATTGCAGATGTGACGGCAAGGATCGCGAAGCTTCTACCGGATGCGAGAGTGGATTTTGCCCATGGACAGATGAGTGAGCGAGAGCTGGAAGCAGTCATGTATGCATTTATTAACGGAGATATAGATGTACTGGTTTCTACAACGATCATTGAGACCGGACTGGATATTTCCAATGTCAATACGATGATCATTCATGATTCTGACCGATATGGACTTTCACAGCTGTATCAGCTTCGTGGAAGAATCGGACGTTCAAATCGGACTGCTTATGCATTCCTTATGTATCGCAGGAATACGATGTTGAAAGAGACTGCAGAAAAAAGACTTTCTGCGATTCGAGAATATACAGATCTGGGAAGTGGATTCAAGATTGCAATGCGTGATCTGGAACTCAGAGGCGCCGGAAATCTTCTGGGAGCAGAACAGCATGGGCATATGAATGCAGTAGGGTATGACCTTTACTGCAAGATGCTCAGTGAGGCAGTCAAGGAGGCAAAGGGTATCCATACAATGGAAGATTTTGAGACAACGATCGATCTGAATATGGATGCATTTATACCGGATTCTTATATCAGCAATGAGTATCAGAAACTGGATATTTATAAGAGGATTGCCGGAATTGAGACACAGCAGGATTATGATGATATGCTGGAAGAATTGCTAGATCGCTTCGGTGAAATGCCAAAAGCAGTTCTGAATCTTCTTGTGATCGCCAGAATGAAAGCACAGGCACACCGATGTTATGTGGTGGAGATCAAACAGATCGCTGGGGATATGAAGATTACATTGTATGAACGGGCCAAACTGAATCCTGCAGGTATTCCTGTACTGATGCAGAAATATAGAAGAGGGCTGCAATTCAAGAATGAACAGGAACCCAAATTTATTTTCACTCCGGAGGGAGCTGGAAATACACTGACAGCTCTGACAGATTTTCTGACGGAACTGGAATCACTTGTAGAAGAATAAAATCCATATAGTCTGATTAAGAGGAGAATCTGTGAAATATCCGTGAAAAACGGCTATTTTTATGATTCTCCTTGCTCTTAAAGGCAAAAAAGTTTATACTCTTATTTATATGCTAGAATTGTAAAGCAATGGAGGAAGAGATGAAAACAATGACAAAGAGAACAGCTGTTGTAGCTCTTACAGGCGTAATGGCAGTGGGGATGCTCACAGGCTGTGGAGAAAAGAAATTAGATGGAACAAAAACAGTTGCAACAGTGGATGGAACAGAAATCCCGCTTGGAATCGTGAGTCTTTCTGTAAGAGAAGGACAGGCACAGACAGAAGCAATGTATAAGAGCTTTATGGGCGGACAGGATTATTCTATCTGGAGCATGGATGCAGAAGACGGAAAGACCTATGGAGAACAGGCAGTAGAACAGTCTCTGAAAGATGTAGAGCTGATGTACATCATGAAAGAAAAGGCTGCAGACTATAATGTAGAAGTTACAGATGATGATGAGCAGAAGATCGCAGATGCAGCAGCAGCATTTATGGCTGCCAACAGTGAAGAGACACTGCAGGAGCTTGCGGTAAGTGAAGATCAGATCAAGACATATCTGGAGCTTCAGACTTATAAGAGCAGAATGCATGATCCGCTCATTGCAGATGTAGATAAAGATGTTTCTGATGAAGAAGCACAGCAGTCATCTTTTGATTATGTAAGCATCAGTACAGCAGATCTCAGCGATGATGAGATCAAACAGAAAAAAGAAGATGCACAGAAGATCCTGGATGATCTGAAAGCAGCCGGTTCCGATGGAAATCTGAATGAAATTGCAAAATCAGTGGATGATTCTTATTCTTCCGTAAGTGGTACTTTTGATGCGAATGAAGATGCGGCAAAAGAAGATTCTGATGAAGAGTCCGACAGCAGTTCTTCCAGCAGTGCATATCCGGATGAGGTTATGAAAGTTCTCAGAACTCTGAAAGACGGAGAAATCGGTCCGGACGTTATTGAGACAGATACTTCTTACTATGTAGTAAAACTTGATAAAGTAAATGATGAAGAAGCTACAGAGACTAAGAAACAGTCAATTATCTCGACAAGAGAGAATAAGCTTTATACAGACACAACAGAAAAATGGCTGGATGATGCAGACATCAATGTTGAGAAAAAGGTTCTCAAGACTCTGAAGGTTACGGATAATCACAAATTCTCAATCGCAACTGCAACACCTGAACCGACAGAAGAGGCTGCAGCAACAGAAACACCAGAGGTTACAGAGGCAGCAGAAGAAACAGAGGCAACGGCTACTCCGGAAGCTACAGAGGAGACTGAGGCTATAACAACTCCGGAAGTTACAGAAGCAGCTTCCTATAATACAGATTCTTCTCTTGAAGTTACAGATGGAAACAAGGTCAATATTGATTATGTAGGAAAGATTGACGGAGTTGCATTTGATGGTGGAAGCACAGATGGCAAAGGAACAGATCTGGTAATCGGTTCCGGTACATATATTGATAATTTTGAAGAGCAGCTGATCGGTGCACATCCGGGAGATAAAGTAGAAGTAACTGTTATATTCCCAGATGATTATCAGGCAGCAGATCTTGCCGGTAAAGAAGCAGTATTTGATGTTACTGTAAATGGAATTTATGAATAAATGATATGTAATAAGCCCTCGCATTTGCGGGGGCTTATTGTTTGGAAATCTTAGGATTCTGTACTTTCGCTGTTCCCGCTGGAAACATGGATACCATTGATCTCTACATCACCTTCCATTGGAATAACAATGCATTTACGCCCATCGATCACCTGCGTTTCGATCAGCGCGGCACGATCAGGATCAATGTGAATTACAACATCCGGTGTTTTGATCTCAGTACGTCGTGTATTGGTAATATTGGCAGCCATAAGTGAAGCGTTTTCACCGGCAATTGCTTCATAGGTCTGATCAAAAGTTTCGAGTTTTTCATTTTCAACACCGCATTCTTCAAAGAGACGTTTCACTTCCGGTTTAGTCAGTACAGCAGGATCCGGGGAATCCTTCTGAGAATCTACCCATTCATTCAGTTTCTCATGGATATTCATGACAGTATCGTAGGCACAGTCCTCACCAAGGGTTTCTTCTACAAGTGCGTTGAAAGAATCGCGCTGGCCGCCGGCAGAAAGTGGAGTGGTACAGCCAAACATTTCATCTACGAAAGCACTTCTGAGCTGTTCGGCATTTTTAGTGTAATAAAGAAGACTGTGAATATCCGTGCTACGGTCATTAAATACCGGGAACAGGAATCCCAAATCTGGCATTTCTACGATCCAGTCACGGATACGGTCTTCGATGTTGTTGGTTTCTGCGTTGTAGCACAGGCCAGCTTTGGAAAGATTGACCGGACAGATGCTGCAGAGGATATGGTCATAGATTTCATCGGATGCATCGAACATCTCCTGACCATCGGAAGACTTTCCGGGAATATCGTAAACGGCATGAATGAGAATGATATAGTAATTCTCACCATAATCATAATTTTCGATGATCTTATCATAAAATTCCTCAAGTATAGCATTATCCTGAAGTTTACTGCCACGGAGTTTCATGAGAAATTCCTGGGTACCACCTTCTTTTTCCTGTTCAAGCGGAAAGTCCATGTTGATTAGATTTTTTCCAATTGTGCCGGATAAAGTCTTCTTGAAGATTTCAAAGTATTTAAACATTTCTTCTTCCGAAAGAGAAAGAAATGCTTCTTTCAGTTCTGTTTTTTTATTTTTCTCGCCATCCACATAACAGCCGCAGATTCTGGTGATCGCACAGTTATTTGGAGAAAACTGTTTCTTGATTTCTGAGATTTCTTTTTTGTTCATTATGTAATGCTCCTGTTTACAGAATTTCTGTACGGAATGCTTCTGCGATTCCACTTAAATTGTAACGCTCTGCAAGGTCCTGAATTCCCATCATGATCTCCTCGCGGCTGAAATTACTGGCCTCCAGAAATTCATCGTCTTTGCCATTAAGGTGGTAGTAGAACAGAAGACCAATTTCAAGATTCTGACGGTCACCATCACAGGTCATTTCGTATAACTGATTTTCTGCCTCGTCAATTTTACCATTGTCTGCCAGATCTGTAAGATTTGTAAGTATCTGTCTGGCATCTGTATCTTCAATCACATCAGGTGTCAGTTCGACTGCACTTACCTGGAACAGCATTTTCATGACTGCACGTACCATTTCGCGTATCTGACGCAGTATATAATCATCCTGAAGCATTTATATTCTCCCTTCCAAATTCATGATTCTGAACAATAGAGTACCACAAAAAAAGAGTTTCTTCCAGATAGAAATCTGCACTTTTTTGGTTATTGTTGTGAATATTAAACTTTACGCAATATGCGCAGAATGCTATAATAAAAATATTAAATAAGTTACGTTGTATATCGGGTGTAATGGGCAGCAGTGGCTGGTAGCGCAGGAAGGATATGAATGAATGACGAATGATACTGCAATGACAAAGCAGGAATCCGAGGTAATGATAGAGCAACTCAAAAAAGTATTTGAAGTGGTTCGGTTATTGGATGTGGATACACTGGAAATGGGAAATCTGAAAGGTGTAGAAGATGTGGATGGATTTCCGTGTAAATGCTATGATTTCTGGAAAAAAGGTACACGTTGTAAGAACTGTACATCCAGAGAAGCATTACAGAAAAAAGAAAAAGCACTGAAGCTGGAATATCTGAATTCCAATATCTACCAGGTAATTTCCAAATATATAGAAATAGACGGTAAACCGTATGTGATTGAACTGATCAATGCCATGAAGTCAGATGCGATCATGGATGATGATGGACGTACGGAACTGATCAAACAGCTTTCAGGCTATAATCGGGAATTATATACAGATGCGCTTACCGGAATCTACAACAGACGCTATTACGAAGAACGAATCAAAAATTCTGATATGACAGCAGGCATTGCAATGATCGATCTGGATGATTTTAAGATATACAACGATACATTTGGACACGATGCAGGTGACCTGGCACTGACGACAGTTGTAGGAATCGTAAAGGCGAATATACGTCGTACTGATATGCTGATCCGAATGGGTGGTGATGAATTCCTGCTCGTGATGCCGGATATTACGGATCAGATTTTTGCAGATAAATTAAAGCAGATTCAGGAAAAAATTCATGATACGAAGGTTCCGGGATACTCACAGCTTCGTCTGTCGGTGAGTATCGGAGGTGTGCTTTCCGCTCCGGGAAGTACTGTGGAGAATGCAATCCGTAAAGCAGATCAGTTCATGTATCAGGCCAAAACATGCAAGAATATGGTAGTGACTGAACATGATGAAGAAGTTCAGGACAACGCAGAGGGCGGTGAAACATCCAAAACCTACAAATACAGAATTCTGATCGTTGATGATTCTGAGATGAACCGTGCAATTCTGTCAGAGATCCTCAGTGAAGAATATGATATCGTGGAAGCTGACAGTGGTGAGTCCTGCATCGATAAACTGAGACAGTACGAACGGGAAATTTCGCTGGTTCTTCTGGACATCGTCATGCCGGGAATGGATGGATTCGGAGTTCTTAATTATATGAATCGTCATCACTACCTTGAGGATATTCCGGTTATTATGATTTCCAGTGAGGATTCTACTGAAGTCGTCAGACGTGCATATGAAATGGGTGTTTCGGATTACATTAATCGACCGTTTGATGCAGGAGTTGTGCATCGAAGAGTCTATAATACGATCAAGCTTTATGCAAAGCAGAGACGCCTGATCACTCTGATCACGAATCAGGTTTATGAAAAAGAAAAGAACAACCGTATGATGGTTGAAATCTTAAGTCAGATCGTAGAATTTCGTAATGGTGAAAGTGGAAGCCATGTACTGAACATCAATATACTGACAGGAATGATTCTGGAGAGTCTTGTACAGAAAACAGATAAGTATAATATCACATGGTCAGAAAGACTGCTGATCACAACAGCGTCTGCATTACATGATATCGGCAAGATTGGCATTGATGATAAGATCCTGAACAAGCCGGGCAAACTGACTGATGAAGAATTTAAGATCATGCAGAATCATACGATCATAGGAGCCCGTATTCTTAAAAATATGGAAGGATATGAGGATGAGGAACTGATGATGGTTGCTTATCAGATCTGCAGATGGCATCATGAGAGATATGATGGCAGAGGATATCCGGACGGGCTTAAGGGAGATGAGATTCCGATTTCAGCGCAGGTAGTTTCTCTTGCAGATGTGTATGATGCACTTGTGGGCGAACGAGTTTATAAGAAAGCATATTCCCATGAGAAAGCGATTCAGATGATCCTGAATGGAGAATGCGGTGCGTTTAATCCGATTCTGCTTGAATGTCTGCTCGATATTCAGGACAGGATCAAACGCAAAGTAAAAGGCAGTACACAGGAAAACAACCCTCTGAAGAAGAAAGAGAAATCAGCAGAACTCAAAGAGTTTGAAAATGCAAAAGAAGATTTTATGGATTCTGTTTTCAAAAATATGGAAAAAGAATATACGGACCTTGGAAATCCGGAAAATGCCGATTTTTCCAGGGGGGGGGCAAAGCCAAAATGCTGATGAATGATATGAGAAAAAAGTTTTTTGAATAGGAGATAAATGATATGACAGTCAGAGAATGTTATGAAGAATTAGGATCTGATTTTGATAAAGTACTGAGCAGACTGGTGAGTGAAGCGCTTGTAAAGAAATTTGCGCTTAAGTTTCTGGATGATCCGAGTTTTGGACAGTTGGAGACAGCACTGGCAGATAAAGATGCAGAGACAGCATTTCGTGCAGCACATACATTAAAAGGTGTGTGTCTGAATCTGGGATTTGATGAACTTTTTGAAGTGAGTGCGGAACTTACAGAAAAGTTAAGAGAGAGAAAAACTGCAGGAAGTGAAGAATTATTTCAGAAGGTATCAGAAAAGTATCAGAAAACAGTGATGGCAATCCAGGGCTTGGAATAGATTGTAGATTTGTAGATTGTACGTTATTTAGAAAAGATGAACCCCTGAAAAGTTATAGAAGAGGAAACAGAATTGTTTTAGGCTTCTATACTTTCAGGGGTTTTATCTGTAGCGAAAAGAGAGAAGATTACGCAGTCTTTGCTCCGGCTTTTCTGCGTACCCATCCCATAAAGCGAGCAAACTCTCTTTTGTTTGTAAATATTTCTTCATAACAATTCAGTATTTCTGAAACCATCTGCCGCATATAGGCTGTATCATTCTCATTACACATTTTCTGGGAAAGATAGTTATCGTGTAATTCCTGAATTCTGTTCTTTAACTGTGAAGAAGAATCAAGCTTCTTACAAAGTGGCATGGACATCTGCTCTAAAGCACCGTCTCTCATCCATCTAGTCATCTTCTTCTCGTAAGCGTAATGTTCGGGAATGGTTCCCTCAAAAATTGTATTGTGTGGATAAGTAAAATAATCTTCTACATAATGCAGGACCCAGCCAAGTTTTAAATAAGAAAAACAACCGCCCCGGCCCTTCTCTTCCAAAACTTCCATGTGATTTATTATTTTATCAAAAGTCGCTTCCCACGTATGTCCTTCCAAATAGGTGTATACAAATAAATCCGGTAATATACTACCAAGCAACAAAGCTGCTTTATGAGTTTTGTGCATATTCCCTGTTAATGACTTTGTCACAACTAAATGTCCTATTTTATCCATTAATTTAATTTCTCCTTTTAAAAACAGAATGTCCTTTCGGAATGTTTTCGTGCCTGACGTTGTGAGTACATCATATAATTTGATATACTTTTGTTATTATACACTTTCTTTCTGTCTTGTTGGTCGAATTCACCTAATCGTAAGAAATACTTAAAGATTGTGAATTGTTAACTCAAATATGCCGAAATGCGTTGACAATTAAAATTTGCCATGCTACATTTAATGATGTTAGGGGCAAATACCTTTTGATCCTAACATCATTAAATGACAGAAAGTTAAAACAGAAGTGTTTGGTTATATACATTTTCGGAAAGGATTTTACTATGAGTTCAATGATAACTGCGGATACAATACGAAAAATATTATCGGATAATATAAATAAAGAATATTCATTTTCCAGAGAAGAAGCGATTGCAATTATGAATCTTCCGGAAGAAGATATGCCTTTCC
>ERZ857922.1743-NODE-1743-length-24933-cov-5.177185_pt1 | contig 24933 bp, 24 predicted proteins | sample MGYA00519579_ERZ857922 | MGnify/ENA primary metagenome ERZ857922 (study PRJEB31778, sample SAMEA3449375) | human gut metagenome | biome: human gut; feature: human-associated habitat; material: faeces | place: United Kingdom | collected 2010/2012 ... | reverse complement strand
ATAAAAAATAAATAAACGATCGGAAGAGCAGCATTAGAATTTTGCCACGTTTTTTGCGGATTCGCAGCCGGCTTGGTGTGCTGTCTGAGCCTCAAAGAGTTCTGATTTAAACACCCTTGAAGGCGAGTTGCACAAGGAAAGCCGGCGGATCAGCGATCTGCAAAAAACGTGAGTAAAATTCTCTAGCTGCTCTTCCGATCGTTTATTTATTTTTTATCATATACTCAAAATCTACAGTTGGCCAACTACAAAAATTAAAATTTAATACTCTTCCTTAATATTACGGATCACTGTCATTTCCTGATTTGTAATATGTTTCTTCATGATCTTGCGTGCTTCTTCTTTCTTACCTGCTCTGATCGCATTCACAAGCTCTTTATGCTCATTCAACAATACAATATGGTAATCTGTATCCTTTACATATTCCAGACGATAACGGTAGAACTGTTCTCTTAAGTTTCCAATGATCTGAATCAGTCGTGGATTCCCTGTTGCATCGAAGATGATGTCATGGAATTCCATATCGCTGTCTGCGATGGCTGCATTATCTCCAGATTCGATTGCTGATTCGAATTCTACTAATGCCTGATCTAACTTCTCCTGTCCTTCTTCATCCATACGTTCCGCTGCAAGTTCTGCTGCTAATTCTTCTAAGGAACAACGTACTTCTAAGACATCTCTTAAATCTTTTTCTGTGATCCTTGCAACTTCTGCTCCCTTTCTTGGGATCATGACTACAAGTCCTTCCAGTTCCAGTTTACGGATTGCTTCTCGGACAGGTGTTCTGCTGACTCCTAATCGATTCGCAAGTGCGATCTCCATCAGACGTTCTCCTGGTGCAAATTCTCCTGTGATGATCGCCTGTCTTAATGTATTAAATACCACATCTCTCAATGGCAGATATTCATTCATGTTTACCTTTAATTTATCGCTCATAGTTTCTTCTCCTCCTGCTTTCTCCAATGTATCTTCCATACTGCTTTCTTATTTGTGAAAATACATTATTGTATCGGTCTTACTACGTATGCCTGTTTGATGTCCTCAATACTTCTTAATGATTCCATTGCATCGTCCGCTGTTTTCTTATCCTCAAAGATCGCGAAGATCGTTGGTCCACTTCCACTCATTAAAGCTCCCTTTGCTCCCTGATCCATCAGATGTTTCTTAACTTTCTCAATGATCGGATATTCCTTGATCGTGACTGTCTCCAGTACATTCTCCAGACGATCACAGATTCCTGTAAGATCTTTCTCTTTCAGGCACTCCAGCATTCCATCGATATCCGGATGCTTCGAAAGTGCTGGAAGATCAAGGTTCTTATATACAAATGCTGTTGATACACTGATTCCTGGTTTTGCGATCAGAATATAGCAATCTGGCATCGCATCAACCCTTGAAAGTTTCTCTCCGATTCCTTCTGATAGTGCTGTACCACCCCAGATACAGTATGGAACATCTGCTCCAAGCGTTACTCCTATCTCACATAATTCATCGATCGATAATCCTAGATCAAACAGCTGATTCATTCCTTTTAATGCTGCTGCGCAATTAGAACTTCCGCCAGCCATACCTGCTGCTACCGGAATCCGTTTGCTGAGATTGATCTCAACTCCATCTTTAATATGATACTTATCCTTTATGAGTTTTACAGCCTTATAAACGAGATTACGTTCATCGGTTGGCAGAAACGAAAGATTACAGGTCATCTCAATCTTGTCATCTTTCCTTTTCTTCATTGTAAGCACATCATAAAGTCCAACCGTCTGCATGATCATACGCACTTCATGGTATCCATCTTCGCGTCTTCTTAAAACATCCAGACCAAGGTTGATTTTTCCATATGATTTTAGAACAATACTATGATCCATATGCACTCCTTTATCTTATGTGAAATAGTTTCTATCTCACACCTTGTATACAGAATATTATAGTATTGTTCTGAAAAAAATGCAATCCTTATTTGCTAAAATATTTTCATTTCTTTTACGATTAAAAGCTTATCTCCTGGTTTGATATCGGAAATGTCCTCATTTTGCTCCCGAATGCTCTCAACCGTTGTAAAATACGCCTTGGCAATAGACCATAGAGTGTCTCCTTCTTTGACGATATACCCAACGATCCCTGGGATCTCACGTATTTTGTCGTAGTCTAGCGGTCCTTGCTTCATATCCGTCATAATCCGCTGTCTGACTCTGTGAAAAGCGATAAAATCAAATAAAACAGAAGCTCTGATCTCTATCTCTTCTCCTTCTGTTGGAATCGCTGTCATCTGATCTACCCGCACATCCAGCTGATAGTCCTCATTTCCAGTCAGATTCTTCGTCTCAACAAAAAATGTAAACGGCTCCATATAAGAACTGCTCATCACTGGTGTCATATCTTCTGTGGACAGATACAAGACATCTGCCATCCACACACCTTCTACAGATAATCCTTGTGCTGTCATTTCCACATCGTCTACGGTTGCACTTCCTTTAACGGATAACACTTGCAACAGCTTTCCTGACTCTTGTTCCAGCCGAAAGCGTTTGTCTGCTTTCATCACCGCTTGGTTCTTTCCTACCAGTGTCTCAAAATCGAACATATGATATTCTGGAATTAGCGTTTCTTCCATACTATATCCATCATCAATATATGAAATCTTATGATCTTCATAAATTTTAATATCACAGTCGATCGTAACATCCAAAGAAATAATTCTTTCTTCTCCATCCTCATCAGGTCTTATCTCCAACTGCTGTCCTCCGAGTGTCATCCCAATCCGTCCGATCATTCCTGGCATACATTCATAACATTCCAGCTGCGTATCTACCGGAATCTCCCATCTCACATACTGTACCGGCATCTGGGCATCTTCTCCAAGATATAATACAAATATATGCATTGCACCCTGAATCTCGATTATGTGCTCTCCAATTTTTGCCTGCAGATTTTCCATATCTACCTGTGTCCATAAAATCTGATAAATGTTCGCCTTATTTGCAGGAAGTACCAATTCTTCTTTTAATCTCGCGATATCCTTTTTATTTACGATCAGATCTGTGATCTGTACATCTTTCTTTAACACGGATACATTTTCTTCATGAATTTCAATGATCCCTTTTTCTTTCATTTCTTCCGTGATCTGAAAGGAAAACGTCAATAATACACGAATGCTTATTTTCCTTGAATTGATCAAAATCGTATTGATGTCATCGATCGTATATTTTACTTTTACATAATCCGATGGGAGCACTCCTTCTATATGTACATATTCCTCAAACGGAAGTGAATATTCCAGCGATTCAAGGTATGCTGACGTATCATTTGTACCATATAGCCCCTGAAATACAAATTCCCCCTTGATCCTTACCCGGTCAACCATCATTTCCGTTTCCTGTATCTTTACGATTCCTCTGGTCTGGATCATCTTTTCTACATCTGGTTTTGTATCTGCAACATTGCAGTCCTGATCGATCGTGATCTGCATCTGTTTCTTCGCTTTCGCCACGATCCCATAAAATTCTTTCTTATCAAAATCCATAAAAAAATTCCTCCCTGTCTGTATATACAAATATATTCAGACAAGAAGGATTCTATGCATCACCCATTAGTTTTCTAATAACATCATACGGACATCTCTTGTGATCACGTCCTGGTAGCTGAAACTTACAGTTTTATTCTGGTCATTGCCATCTGCATTCTCTAACTCTACCAAAAAGATATTAGGATATGTCTGTGTGATCACTCCCTTAGCTGTTACAAATTTATGTCGTCCTCTGTTTGCACTAATCTTGATTTTGCTGCCAATCTGATTCTTGATGGATTGGCGTACTCTGTTAAGATCTAATTGTGTCATAAATTCACCTCTTCCATATACAGAATATTCTGGAAATTCTATATAATGATTTTAATATTATAACATTTTGCCCAGTTTTTGTCAAATTTATGCATACAATATCCAGTTTTATCACTATTATTACCAAACAAGAAAACTGTACACCGATGAGGCGTACAGTTTTCTTAACATATTATATAGAGTTTATTTTTATATGGAGTGTTTTAACTATTATAGACATCCTTGTCTAATTCATTTTCTTTATAGCTGACGATCACTGTCGTTGCCGCATCCAAGTTCTTCCATGCATGTTTTTCTGTTTAAAGGAAGTGTTGCTGCATTAGAAGTTGTTGTTTCTGGAAGATTCACAGAGAACCATCCCATGGATTTGATAAAGTATGCAAACAATCCAGCTAATGTTGCACCGCATACATAAAACCCTACGAATGTTCCAATTGTCTTTCCTGCGATCTTTCCAAGTCTCTTTGGATCTGCCATGCTGCATAATGCAAGGCTTAATGATGATAAAACAAGTGGTACGATTGAAACGGTAGCATCACAGACTATCATATCTTCTTAATAAATCAACGTGATTCCTTTTTCTTTACAAAATTCAACCCATTGATCTGACGGTCTTTCATCGGTTACCAGATAGGTTACCTTATCCCAGTCTAAAAATTGTACAAATGCCGTTCTCTCAAATTTTGTATGATCTGCAAGAAGAGCTACTTCTAGTGCCTGTTTTACCATCTCTGTCTTGACATCTGCTTCTCGTTCACTGGAGTCCATGATACCTTTGTCCATATCAAGTCCTTTACAGCTGAGCAGTGCAAGATCCACATGATACCTTCTAATATTTTCTTTTGCTAAGTTCCCTTGCAGAGAGAGGGAGTCCTCATTGAACACGCCGCCTGTTGAAAGAATATGAATCTCTGATCCTATCATCTCACGGAAAATCTCTGTTGATGAACTCAGTACGGTAATATTACGGTTTGCCTTCAGTAAACGAATGGCTTCCATGACAGTTGTACTGGCATCTGCTGCTATCGTTCTCTTCTGATCTAATACTTCCTTAAAGAGTTGCGCGATCTTAGCCTTTTCCTTTTGATTGATCGATGTTCGCTTGTAAAAATGGATATGTTCCTTCTGACTTGCACTGTTTAATACAGCACCACCAAATGTTCTCGTCAAAAAACCTTCCTTTTCCAGCTTCTCAAGATCTCTTCGGATCGTCTCTTCCGTTACCTTGTAAATCTTACTTAGTTCGGATACTGTGACTTTCTTCTCATTCTTAACTTGTTCTCTTATATGTTCTAAACGGTTCTTCACGGGACACCCCTCCCTTATAAATTATCTAGCATAGTATATATCTTTATTTGTCATATACTTCTTAAATGTTCTGTGACTTTCTTTTATTCTATCATTGATATTGTGGAATTCAAAGACTTTTTTCCATGTTTTCCAACATTTTCAATTTTTCTCTCACAAGGGATCTCTTTCTGATTTTTATTTATCGATTTTTTCTGCGATTTTCTTTTTATTCCTTTCTTTTTTCTGTAAAATGCAGATTTTTTTATGTTGTTCCAAATTTAGTTCATTCTGGATCGGAATCTTTTCGTTAATTAATAAATTAACATAATTGTCAGACAATTAGCGAAATTGTTCCTTGATTTCGCACAATTTGTCTGCTATGATTATCTCATCACTCAATAATGGGAGGTAAAATTTATGGGATTTTTAAAAGGTAAAACAGCCATCATCACTGGTGGCGGAAGATCTGTATTAAAAGATGGAAGCTGTGGGTCTATTGGTTATGGAATTGCAACTGCATACGCAAAGGAAGGTGCAAACCTCGTTATTACAGGAAGAAATAAACAGAAACTTGCCGATGCCAAAGAGGAACTCGAGAGATTATACAATATCGAAGTTCTACCAGTCCAAGCCGATGTAAGTGCCGGTGCTGACAACGAGACAGTCGTGCAGAATGTCATTGATGAAACAATCGCCAAATTCGGACGGATCGATGTTCTGATCAATAATGCACAGGCATCTGCTTCTGGAGTTACTTTAGCTGATCATACGACTGAACAATTTGATCTCGCACTTTATTCCGGTCTTTATGCCGCATTTTACTATATGAAAGCATGTTACCCTCATTTGAAAGAGACAAAAGGCTCTGTCATTAACTTTGCATCCGGTGCCGGATTATTTGGAAACTATGGTCAATGTGCTTATGCTGCAGCAAAAGAAGGAATCCGTGGTCTTACCAGAGTTGCCGCAAATGAATGGGGTCCTGACGGCATCAATACTAATATCATTTGTCCACTCGCATGGACAGCACAGCTTGAAAATTTCCAGCAGACTTATCCTGAAGCCTTTGAAGCTAATGTTAAAATGCCTCCTGCAGGACATTATGGAGATGTTGAGAAAGAAATCGGAAGAGTATGCGTTCAGTTAGCTTCGCCTGATTTCAAATATATGAACGGAGAAACACTTACCTTAGAAGGTGGAATGGGATTAAGGCCGTAACAAGACCTGCTGAGGATAGAATGTATTTTTTATCTTTGGCATCCTTTTATATCAGCTATATGGAAAAATGCGGAGACATTCGTTTAATCGATCGTCTCCGCATTTTTATGCTTTTCGCTATTTTATTTTGTTCACTGACTCTGACAGATTATTCTTCATCGTCATCATCTTCCACCCACTGGGCATATCCAGTATTATATGTCGATGTATTTTCTTCTTCTGTCTTGATCTCAGAATCTGTTTTTACCTCTGGTCCTGGAGTTTCTGCATCATTTTCATCTGTTTCTGATACATTTTCATCTGTCTCTGATACATTTTTATCAGACTCTTCTACTGGATTCTTGTATTTGTTGAAGATTTCCATGAATTCTTTTCCTGTGATCGTCTCACGCTGGATCAAAAACTCTGCTGCTTCGTCAAGAATGTCCATATTTTCACGAATGTATGTGACTGCTTTGGCGTAAGCTTCTTTTAACATCTTCATGACAACTTCATCGACTTTCGCTGCTGTTGTCTCTGCACAGTTCATAACTGCACGTCCATCTAAGTATCGGTTTGTAATAGACTCTAAACCGATCAATCCAAATTCATCGGACATACCATACTGTGTTACCATCGCTCTTGCGATCGCTGTGGCACGCTCAATATCATTGGATGCTCCTGTTGTGACAGAGTTAAACTTCACTTCTTCTGCCGCACGTCCACCGAAGAATGAGACAAGGTCTGCTAACATCTCATCCTTCTTATTTAAGTATTTTTCTTCTTCTGGACGCTGCATTGTATATCCAAGTGCTCCCATGGTACGAGGTACGATGGTGATCTTCTGTACTGGTTCTGATTCTTTTTGCAATGCCATAACCAGTGCATGTCCGACTTCATGGTATGCAACAATGTGTTTCTCTTCATCGCCAAGAATTCTGTCCTTCTTCTCTTTACCAGCAATGACAACTTCCACTGCTTCAAATAAGTCTTTCTGTGAAACAGCCTTTCTTCCTGCCTTGACAGCTCCAAGTGCTGCTTCGTTGATCATATTGGCAAGATCAGATCCAACAGCTCCACTGGTTGCCAGTGCGATTTCTTCAAAATCAACGGTCTCATCCATCTTCACATCTTTGGCATGTACTTTTAATGTCTCAATTCTTCCCTTTAAATCTGGGCGTTCTACAATAACACGGCGGTCAAAACGTCCTGGACGAAGAAGGGCTTTGTCTAAGACTTCTGGACGGTTTGTTGCTGCAAGAATAATGATACCTTTGGATGTATCAAATCCATCCATCTCTGCAAGTAAAGCATTCAATGTCTGTTCACGTTCATCATTTCCTCCACCATGCATTCCATTATCACGACTCTTACCAATAGCGTCGATCTCATCGATAAAAATAATACATGGTGCCATCTGCTGTGCCTGTTTAAATAAGTCACGAACTCTGGATGCTCCGACTCCGACAAACATCTCTACAAAGTCAGATCCAGAAAGTGAAAAGAATGGAACTCCTGCTTCTCCTGCTACTGCTTTGGCAAGCAATGTCTTACCAGTACCCGGAGGGCCTACAAGCAATGCACCTTTTGGCAGCTTCGCACCAATCTCTGTGTATCGTTCTGGGTGATGAAGAAAATCTACCATCTCTGTCAGTGTTTCCTTCGCTTCTCCCTGTCCCGCAACATCTGCAAATGTCACTCCTGTTTTCTTCTCAACATATACCTTCGCATTGGACTTTCCAACCCCCATCATTCCGCTGCTTCTTCGCATCATCATGACAAGGAATCCAAAGATCACGATCGTAGGGATCAAACTGATCAATATTGATAAGAAAGTATCCATCGGATCTTCTGGTTCCTGTTCAAATGCGATCTTACTCTTGATCAGACGATTCACCAGTTCATAATCTCCGCTGATCCTCTGTACCGTATATGTTGTCTTGTAAAAAGGATTTCCCTCGTTCTTTGGTGTCACTTTCAACTGGCTGTCTGTGACCTTTACACTTTTTACCTGATCTTTATCAAGCATTGTGACAAATTTATTGTACGAAATCGTTTTCTCCGTTCCGTTTCTCCATTTTGTTAAAATCGAATTAAAAAAGAAAGTACCAAGAATTGAAACGATCAGGAAGATTGCAAGAATCTTCGCGTTTTTCTTCTTGTTATCTTTATCATTTTTATCATTCTTATTATTCTGTTGATTATTCAAATGTCAGCTCCTCCTTTGATTCATAAGCACCATTATATGTTTTCTGATTTTATAAATCAATAAAACTATTCTAAACTTTTTATAATTTTAGTGAAAAATCACATCTTTTTCGTAAAACTGGCTTTTTAGTACAATATATGGATAAGATTTTCCATGCTTCTGGTGCTCTTTTGTAACCCCTGTCAGTATCGTATCAATATAAATATGTGTCCGGTCTGCACTAAATTCTCTAACCTTAATCTTATAGCCGCTCCCCGGCTGTCTTCCATATCCGATCACATAATAAGTAAAACCACCTGTCGTATATGTAAAATGAAATGCTTCCCTCTTTTGTTCATCGATCAGTTTGCCTAATTGTACCGGGATCACACTTCTTCTACAGACAACATATACAACCTTCTGTTTTTTCCCTCGTTCATCCTTTTTGATACATCCTGTCAAAATCACACATAAAATAATACTAAAAATAAATATCCAGATTCTTTGTTTCATGGATCTCTATCCTTTTTATCATTTTATGCAAATAGATTTAAGATAATACTTCCCGGATCATTATCGGTTTCGTTGGTTTTTCTTCTATTATATGGTAGTTTTCTTTAAAATGAAGAACTGCCTGTTTTACTTTTTCTTCATCATTTCCATAAATCGTTGCAAGCACATCGCCTTTCTTCACAGGATCCGCAACCTTCTTTGAGAAAACAAGTCCAACCGTTGGATCGATCACACTTTCCTTCGTTTCTCTTCCTCCACCAAGGATCAAAGAGCAGATTCCCATTTCCTGTGCATCAATACTTCCGACAAATCCATCTTGTTCTGATCGTATTTCTTCTATAATATCTGCCTGTTCAAATAACTCTGGATGATCGATGTATTTCGTATCACCACCTTGTGCAGCAACAAATTGTTTGAATTTATCCAATGCTTTCCCACTTTGAATAGATTCCCGGACTCTCATAAGTCCTTCATCAAAATCCTTTGCTGCACCACCAAGGATCAGCATATGCGAAGCCAGTGTCTCAATAAGCCCCACAAAATCATCTGGTCCATTGCCTTTTAATGTATCGATCGCTTCTTTGACTTCCAGAATATTTCCAACTGCCATTCCAAGAGGTTCATCCATATTCGTGATCACAGCCGTCATCTTCCTTCCGGCACTCTTTCCGATCTCTACCATCTCCTTAGCAAGTTGTATCGCATCCGACTCTTCTTTCATAAATGCACCGCTTCCGGTCTTTACATCCAACAAGATCGCATCTGCTCCTGCTGCCAGCTTCTTACTCATAATACTGCTTGCGATCAAAGAAATCTGATCCACCGTTGCGGTCACATCCCGCAATGCATACAACAATTTATCTGCTGGTGCAAGATCCTTCGTCTGTCCCATGATTGAAATACCAATTGAATTCACTTGTTCTTCAAACGTATCATCTTCAAGCTGTGTTGAAAATCCTGGAATACTCTCCAGTTTATCGATCGTACCCCCAGTATGACCAAGTCCACGCCCAGACATCTTAGCAACCGGGATTCCAAACGAAGCAACAATCGGTGTCAACGCCAAAGAAGTCTTATCTCCAACCCCTCCCGTACTATGCTTATCAACCTTGATCCCCTGAATCTGAGACAGATCAAGCATCTCACCACTTCGCGCCATTGCCATCGTAAGCTCATAAGTTTCTTCTTTATCAAGCCCTTGAAAACAGATCGCCATCAACAAAGCTGACATCTGATAATCCGGTATCCTGCCATCTGTGTATTCACGGATCATCCATTGAATCTCATCTTTCGTCAAAGGTTTCCCTTGTCTCTTTTTTAGTATCAGATCATACATTCTCATAGATTCGGCCTCCTTTGCTTTTTGTTGTATATAGTATAACACAAAATTGTGATTTGTAGGTAGTGTTGCATGTATGAGTCAGAAACGCTATTCAAACCACAACACAGTGTGTATGTTATACGGTATTGGTTGATAATTTTTGTATTTGTTAACAGAAGGTAAAAAGACTTTTAAAGCACCGATTTAGCGAGATATTTTGGAATATAATAAACATCTGTCTACCACTACAAAAATTGAAAACCAATATCGTTTAACATACACACCCTTCCGTTTGAAAATTCTTAATTTTATACGAGAATGTCTTCAGGTATTCATAAAAACATAAAAAAAGATAGAGGTACGAAATGATAGAATTCCATAGGATTTTTTGCAAAATCGCAGCCAACACGGGCACTGTTTGAACGCAGTGAGTTGTGCAGGAGTGTTGGCGGATCAGCGTTTTGCAAAAAATCCGTCAATGGAATTCGTTTTTCGTACCTCTATCTTTTTTTATGTTTTTATGAATACTCGATACATTTCCGTTATACAAATTAATTTTTCTTCTTCCGATTCTTAAGCAGCCCGATAACTACCACAATTGCTGCCATATCAATCACAAACATAATCCATTTTCGTGTTTTAAACGTCGTTTTTTCTTCTATATCATCTACCAGACTTGTTTTATGATCCATTTGTTTTAGCTTCTCTGAATTTCTAATCTCTTCAATCGTTAAATATTTCTTCATATTCCACCTCGCATCATAAATCTTTTTGCTTTGGTAATAAACTTTGCTTCCATCTGTGTTACAGGAGAATTTTTTCATCATTCCATCTGTGTTAACGAAGTATTTTAACATAATACTTTGGACATCCGGATTTTTATTATATGCTTTTACGGCTAGTGTCTGATAATCATCACTGTCTGTTTCATATAACCCGTTGGAAATGGTCCATTTCCCTTTTGTCTTCTTTAATGATGCAATCACATGATCTCCTTCTTCAACCGTTGTTTTCTCATGATAGGATGACGTATATTTTATATTTTCATTCTTCATGATGACATATCGATGATCTTCCGTTCTTTTTGCAATTGCTTCTGATGTTGATTCTGTGTTGATATAATCCTTTGCACTTAAAACAAAATAGTTATCTGAAACATAAGTTACAGATCCCACAAACAAAACATCTTGATTTTTATTGTTCATGATCCTGTTGATCTCTGTATCTGCAGATACGAACTTTATATTTCCTAGCATCATGAAGAGGCAGATAAAATAAACTGTTATACGTCTCATCCTGCAATGCACCTCCTTATGTTGTTATTATACATCGAGCGGTGTTGCGAAATATAACGGAAAATGTGAAATATACTTATGATTTTCTTAAATTCTGATTTGTAATAGTGTTTCATGTATGAGATAGAACGCTATTCAAATCACTACAGGGTGTGTATGTTAAACGGTATTGGATAATAATTTTTGTATTCGTAAACAGAAATTTAAAGAGATGCATAAGCACCGATTTATCGAGATGTTTATGACACATAATAACATTACCTTCTGTTTAAAAATCCCCTATTTTACAATCAATACTGTTCTCCATACACATCCACTTAAATTTTCCAATCTTGTAATTGTCCACACTTTAGACTTCTGGTATATGATAAAAAATAAATAAGCAACCGAAAACGCAGCATTGGAATTTTGCCATATTTTGAACAAATTCGCAGCCCAATTGGACGAGTGTCTGAGCTTCAAAGACTTTTGTCTAAAACAAAACTTCAGAGCGAGTTCTCGTAGGAAATTGGGCGGATAAGCGATTTGTTCAAAATGTGAGCAAAATTCCACCGCTGCGTTTTCGGTTGCTTATTTATTTTTTATCATATACTGAAAGACTACAGTTGGCCAACTTACAAAATTAAAATTTACAGTAAATTATCAGCTAATTCTTCCATAGTCTTAATATTCTCATCATTCATCGTAGATTTGATCGTTACAGCTGGATCTACCATCTCAATATTCTTAAATCCTTCTACGATACCTTTCATGATTTTTGCTGCCATTGGTGCCCATGATCCATTTTCCATAAATGCAACTTTACGTTTCTGATAGTTCTTAGCTTTTAAGTGATGTAAAAAGTCTTCCATGCATGGGAAGATTCCTGCATCGTATGTTGCTGCTGCCAGTACCAGTCTGTCATAGCGGAATGCATCTTCGATCACTTCTGCCATATCATCTCTGGAAAGGTCTGCTACTACAACTTTTGGAGCTCCTTTTGCTTCTAAGATTTCTGCTAATTTCTTTGCTGCAGCTGCTGTATTTCCATGGATAGATGCGTATGCGATCAGGATTCCTTCGTTCTCTGGCTCATATTTGCTCCATGTGTCGTATAATCCAATATAATATCCAAGGTTTTCTTTTAAAATTGGTCCGTGTAATGGACAGATGATCTCAATATCTAATCCTGCGGCTTTCTTTAAGAGATTCTGTACCTGTACTCCGTATTTACCACAGATATTGAAATAATAACGTCTTGCTTCACATGCCCAATCTTCATCTGCATCTAAAGCTCCGAATTTACCAAATCCATCTGCTGAGAATAAGATTTTCTCTGATGTTTCATATGCTACCATAACTTCTGGCCAGTGAACCATTGGTGCCATAACGAACTGTAATGTATGAGATCCAAGAGATAATGTATCTCCTTCTTTTACTACGACTTTACGTCCTTCTAGATCAAATGTAAAGAACTGAGGAATCATATTAAATGTCTTAGCATTACCTACAACCTTAGCTTCTGGATATTTTTCTGCTAATACCTGTAAGCTTGCAGCATGGTCTGGTTCCATATGAGATACTACAATGTAATCTACGTTTCTTCCATCTAATGCTTCTTCTAAGTTTACAAGCCATTCATCTGTCTTGCGTGCATCCACAGTATCCATAACAGCTACTTTCTCATCTAAGATCACATAAGAGTTATAAGAAACACCATTTGGTACTACATACTGGCTCTCAAATAAGTCAATGTCATGATCGTCTACACCAATATATTTTACTGAATCTGTAACTTTAATATCCTTCATTGTCTTACCTCCAAAATTAAATTCATTTTGCTTTTTCAACTTTTCTTACTATAACATAGTTTTGCCAAAATATCTACTAGTAATAGTTACTATTTCTAATACAATTTCTTTTCAGATACAAAGATCCCCAAAACAAAACTTCAATCTTGCTCCAGGGATTCTTTATCATCTCTTTGGATGCTTCATGCAACTCTGATTATCTATGCATTGAGAAGCTATCCATATCATAACGTTTTAAGTTGTCTGTGATCTTGCGATCATCTGCGGATTTGATCATTGTTTCTCTGACTTTACGAGCTTTGATGATCTCTTCGTTACGGCTTGGTCCACCAACGCATCCGCCTTCGCATGCCATACCTTCGATGAAGTCTTCTGGTAATCTTCCTCTCTGTAAGAACATTAAAGCTTTCTTACATTCTGCTGCACCGTTAGCTTTGCATACTTTGATATCTTCGTTCTGTTCTGTCTCTTTCATGTATTCTAATACAGAATCTGTTACTCCACCAGAGTTTCCATAGAATTTACCGAAGATCGTAGAATCCTGATATGTATTCTCTGCTGGTTCTAATTCTACGTCTTTTGCTTTCATAATTGCTAAGATCTCGTTGTAGTTTAATGCATAATCTGCATTTCCTTCGATCTTCTGGTCTGCCACTTCTGACTTCTTGGCTACACATGGTCCAACAAATACTGTAACTGCATCTGGATCTTTTGCTTTGATCATTCTTGATACTGCACACATTGGAGATACTGTTGTAGAAATCATATCTGCAAGATCTGGATAATGTTTGCGAATCATGTTTACGAATCCTGGACAGCATGAAGTTGTTTTCTTCTCACCGTTTCTGTAAGCTTCTAACCATTCTTCTGCTTCGCTGCATGTTGTCATATCTCCACCTAAACCTGCTTCGATCAGATCTTCAAATCCAACTTTCTTTACTGCCTGTCTCCAGCTTTCCATTGTAATATCTTTACCAAACTGTCCTTCTGTTGCTGGGGCAAGGATCGCGTAGACTTTCTTACCTGCTTTCAAGTCTGCGATAACGTTTGTGATCCATGTCTTTGTTCCGATCGCACCAAATGGACATTTTGCTGCACACTGTCCACAACGGATACATTTTTCTTCATCGATCACTGATACTCCATACTCATCATAAGAAATTGCATCTACTGGACAGCTGTCTTTACATGGTCTTGATACATGAGCGATCGCATTGTATGGACAGGCTTTTGCGCACATACCACATTCCTTACATTTCTGAGGGTCGATTCTTGATCTTGTATGTCCTGGTTCGATCGCTCCGAAACGACATGCTTTGATACAGTCTTTTCCAAGACAATTCTGACAGTTGTTTGTTACAACATAGCTTGAGATCGGACAGTCAGCACATGCTGATTTAATTACCTGCACGATATTTCCATCATCTTCTGCTCCTGGAGCTTTACCTTCTGCTAAACGAATTCTCTGTCTTACGATTTCTCTTTCTTTGTAGATGCAGCAACGGAATGTTGGTTCTGGTCCTTCAATCATCTTCTCTGGGATCAGATCTCTTTCTTCTTCTAAAGTCCCTTCAAACGATGCCTTTGCTACGAAATACAGTACATCTTTTTTCAGATTCTGAATGCTTGTTACATCATACATAATAGTTTACCCTTCCTTAAAAAACACTTAACTAAAACACCCTAGATATTGTTATTTTTTTATCTATGTGCATTATAACAAATATTTTCTTTTTTCTCTACAATGCTTAAAGAAAAGTACAAAAAATATGCAATTTTTTTAAAATTGTACAATTAACATTTTCTTAACGATGACTCTGTCCGTATATTGCATACAATTATTGTTAAAAGAAAGACATAATTGTCTGAAAATTTTTATCATTATAACTTAAAGTTATGGCAAACTATTATTTTTATGTATTTCACAAGCCTTATTCTATCTGTTATTGTATAGCTTATCGATAGAAAATTATTAGACTTATATAAATGGAAAGGATAGATTTATGAGATCATACAGATATGATATTGTTGGTAGTTTTTTAAGACCAGATTATTTAAAAGATGCACGTGCTGAATATGCAGAAGGAACTTTATCTGCAGACCAGTTGCGTGAAGTTGAAGATAAAGCGATCAAAGAGTTAGTTGAAAAAGAGAAAGCTGTTGGATTAAAAGCAGTTACTGACGGAGAGTTAAGACGTCGCTATTGGCATCTTGATTTCCTTGCTTCTTTAGTCGGAGTCGAGGAGATCAAAGCTGATCACTGGTCTGTTGCTTTTAAGGGACATCAGCCAAAAGCCGCAACTCTTGAGATTGTTGACAAAATTGATTTTGATGAAAACAGTGAATTCTTAGATCATTTCTCTTACTTGAAAGAAATTGCTGGGGATGTTGACTGCAAGATGACAATTCCTTCTCCTGCAATGCTTCATCTGATCTGTTGTGTTCGTGGAAGCGAAACTTACAAAGCGATTGATCGTTATAAAAATGAAGATGCTCTGTATCATGAGATTGCTCTTGCTTATCAGAAAGCGATCAAAGCATTCTACGCTCGTGGATGCCGTTACTTACAGTTTGATGATACATCTTGGGGTGAATTCTGTGATCAGAATAAACGCGACGATTACGCAAGCCGTGGTCTTGACCTTGACCAGATTGCTAAGAATTATGTGAAAATGATCAATGAAGCTTTAGAAGCTAAACCTGAGGATATGACAATTACAATGCATATCTGCCGTGGTAACTTCCGTTCTACATGGTTCTCTTCTGGTGGATATGAACCAGTAGCTGAGACTTTATTCGGTGGATGTAAGATCGATGGTTTCTTCTTAGAGTATGATAGTGACCGTTCCGGTGATTTCAAACCATTACGTTTTATCAAAGATCAGAAAGTTGTGTTAGGTCTTGTTACTTCTAAAGATCCAGAACTTGAAGATAAAACTGAGATTAAAGAACGTATTAAAGAGGCTGCTCAGTATGTTGCACTTGACCAGCTTTGCTTAAGTCCTCAGTGTGGTTTCTCTTCTACAGAAGAAGGAAATATCTTAACTGATGAAGATCAGTGGAAGAAGATGACTCTTATTAAGGAGATTGCTGAGGAAGTTTGGGGATAGGATATCCGTGATACATATTTCATAATAATATAGTAAATAAAAGAATCCGGCATTACATTTTTGTGTTTGCCGGATTTTTTTATATCCAATTTTCATCTATTTCTTTTTTCAACTGGCAAAACATATCATAAAATTTTTCTTTTGCCTGTGAAATAATTGATAATGCGATATTCTGATTATAAGAATGTGTTACATTTCTATCCAAATAAGTGCTTTCTATTATAACATACTCTCTTATATTTTTTTGTAAAAAATCAAAGAAAAAAGCCTCTGGAGACTAAATCCAGAGACTTAAAAGGGCTATTATTTACGTTTTTTATAATTGTGTTCTTCTTATTTTACGTTGAAGGCTTTGATTCCAGGATATACGGCACTGTCTCCTAAAGCTTCTTCGATTCTTAATAACTGGTTGTATTTCGCAACACGTTCTGATCTTGAAGGTGCTCCTGTCTTGATCTGGCATGTATTTAATGCGACGGCTAAGTCTGCGATCGTTGTATCTGCTGTTTCTCCAGAGCGATGAGATGTTACAGCTGTGTATCCTGCTTTGTGTGCCATCTTGATCGCTTCTAATGTTTCAGAGATAGATCCAATCTGGTTTAATTTAATCAGGATAGAGTTTCCTGCTCCCATTTCGATACCTTTAGAAAGTCTTTCTGTATTTGTTACAAATAAGTCATCTCCTACTAACTGTACTTTATCTCCAAGTCTTTCTGTCAGTTTCTTCCATCCTTCCCAGTCTTCTTCATCTAATCCATCTTCGATCGAGATGATTGGATATTTCTCACATAATGCAGCCCAGTGCTCGATCAGTTCTTCTGCTGTATATTCTGTTCCTGCTTTTGGCAGTTTGTAATATCCTTTACCTTTTTCACTCTTCCATTCTGAAGATGCAGCGTCCATAGCGATCTTGAAGTCTTTTCCTGGTTCGTATCCTGCTTTTTTCACTGCTTCTAAGATTGTTTCGATGGCTTCTTCATCTGATTTTAATGCTGGCGCAAATCCACCTTCATCACCTACGGATGTAGCAAGTCCTCTTTCTTTTAAGATTGCTGCTAATGCATGGAATACTTCAGCACACCATCTTAAACATTCTTTGAATGATGGAGCTCCAACTGGCATGATCATGAATTCCTGTACATCAAGTCCTGATGATAATGCATGACATCCACCATTTACGATATTCATCATTGGTACTGGAAGTCTGTTTCCTGATACTCCACCTAAGAATCTGTATAGAGGTACTTCAAGAGATGTAGCTGCTGCTCTTGCTGCTGCGATCGATACAGCTAAGATTGCATTTGCTCCAAAGTTTGATTTATCAGCTGTTCCGTCTGCATCGATCATTGCTTTGTCTACTGCATATGTATCAGAAGCATCTAATCCGATGATTGCTTCACTGATCTTTGTATTGATATTTTCTACGGCTTTTGTAACACCTTTTCCTAAATATCTTTCTTTATCTCCGTCTCTTAATTCTAGTGCTTCAAATTCTCCTGTAGATGCACCACTTGGAGCTGTTCCTCTTGCAACTGTTCCATCAACTAATGTAATCTCAGCTTCTACGGTTGGATTTCCTCTGGAATCTAGGATTTCTCTTCCAACTACTTTTTCAATTTCTAAATAATTCATTTCGATTGTGACTCCTTTCCCTATACATAGCAGTACTCCTCGCTGGAAGAAGGGTAAGCTTCCAGTTTGAGATCATTTTGTTGCAGGTGTCGATCTCAATCGAGGAGTCCACATGATTCATTCACGTTTTTAGTTAGTGTTGTCTAACTGTTATTTATGATACTAGATTTGGATGGAAAAATCAATGGGGATATATGATAATAATTATCATATATCCCCTAGTTGATTATTTTCTTAATTTTTTGATCAACTCTTTTTTCGTTGTATTATTAAATGCCCATACACGTACATCATTTTTCGTTGCACTTCTATATTGTTTTTCTGAAATATATGTCAACTTTCCTTTTTCCTTTTTGCTATATATTTCTTTATCAATGACTCTATGTACTGTTTTTTCTGATTTTTCTAAATTTGTTGTAACTTTATTTCCATCCTCATCTTCGAAATGTCCTTCACGTTCAAAGAAATATGATGCTTTTTTTACAATTTTCTTTCCATTATACTTATAAATATAATATTTTTCCCTTTCAGAACCATTTTCACTTAATACTGAATACTGTAAGCCTGCAATTGTTTTCTGTTTTTTATTATATGCAATTATTTGATCCGATGTTGACCAAATTTTCTTTACTTTTCCTTTATTGTATGTATAAATATTTAAATTTCTAGCTTCGCCTTCTGCATTACTATTTAAATTCACAGTGACCAGTTCTTTTGTTCCGCCTCCTGTTACTTCAATTAATGAATAACTTGTAAATTTGGCTACTTTGTTTTTCTTGATTGCTTGTGCATAGGCTTTGTTCGCCTTCTTCTGTACTTTTTTTGATGCAGCTAATACATTTTGAGTTGAAACCAATGTTGTTGCCATTAAGGCTGTGATTGCTAAAGTTGTTAATTTTTTTGTTAGATTTTTTAATTTCATTGAAACATCCTCCTATCTTATTCTGTTACAATATGATATCCATAATCAGATAACATTTGTTGTGTTCCTAGTGGTACATAAACTGACATTTTTTCTGCATTAAATATACCAGAACCACTTCTTGCTTTTGAAATATAGCTTAGAATATCTTTTGACGCTATATTTCTAAGAAATTAAGTTTTCCAAACCAAATCATTAGAAAAAGCCTTCCAATAGATTTCTCCATTGAAAGGCTCTGTATATTCTTCGTATCTTCCGTAACGTATGATTAACGTTTTGAGAACTGTGGTGCACGACGTGCTTTGCGAAGACCTGGTTTCTTTCTTTCTTTCATTCTAGGGTCTCTTGTTAAGAATCCAGCTTTCTTTAATGTTGAACGGAATTCTCCATCAACCTGTAATAAAGCTCTGGAAATACCATGACGGATTGCTCCAGCCTGTCCTGTAAATCCACCACCATGAACGTTTACTAATACATCATATTTGTCAATTGTATCTGTTGCAACTAATGGCTGACGTACAACTACTTTTAATGTTTCTAATCCAAGATATTCATCAATATCTCTTTTGTTGATTGTGATTTTTCCTGTTCCAGGTACTAAATATACTCTGGCAACACTGTGTTTTCTTCTACCAGTTCCGTAATATTTTGCTGTAGCCACTGCTTCTTCCTCCTTCAAAAATTAATACTTGATCTCTAATGCTTTTGGCTGCTGAGCTGCATGGTTGTGCTCTGCACCTGCATATACGTGAAGTTTCTTAATCATCTGTCTTCCTAAAGGTCCTTTTGGAAGCATTCCTTTAACTGCAAGATAGATTACGTCTTCAGGTTTTTTAGCTAATTTTTCTTTTAATGTCTGTTCTTTCATTCCACCAACATAGTCTGAATGATGATAGTAGATCTTCTGGTCTAATTTCTTACCAGTTACTTTGATCTTCTCAGCGTTGATAACGATCACGTTATCTCCTGTATCGATATGTGGTGTATAAGTTGGTTTGTTTTTACCTCTTAAGATTGTTGCGATCTCAGATGCTAAACGTCCTAATGTATGTCCTGTAGCATCAACTACATACCATTCTCTTTCAATTGTTGATGGGCTGGCCATAAAACTTTTCATGGTGTTCCTCCTTAAAATTTCTATCAATCATATGTGTCTATATTAAATACTCCCACCGGGGCATTGGGGTAGTATTCTCTTGCATGTCACAGTTTCTTATTATATAATACGCAGCCGGGTGTGTCAAGATTTTTTCTTGTTGTTTTTGATAAATTTTTGATGTTATCCACAAGATGGTCTTGATTTTATAATTCTTTCCACAACATATGGGTGTATTATCCCTATGTATGTTGAAAAGCTGTTGATAAATCTTGTGAATTCCTATAAAAATGTGATTAATTTTTATTTTCTCAGATCAAGTATGCCACAATTGGTAATGTAATGATCGATAATAAAGTTGTCAACACAATTCCTCTGCTGCAAATGGAACTGTCTAATCCATAATCGATTGCCATCATCACTGCCATGCTTCCATTTGGCATTCCAAACATTAATACCATGATCCCCGAGAGAACAGGATCTAAATGAAACAGCCGGATCGCAAATGCTGCGATCATTGGGATCACCAGCATCTTTAAAAATGTAAACTGATACATCTTGATGTCTTTGAAAACTTCGATCAGCGGCATCTTCGCTAAAGATACCCCGGTAATGATCATGGAGAGTGGGATTGCTGCATTTCCTAAGTATTGTACAAAACTTACCGCAGGTGCTGGTGCGTCGATCTGAAATGCAAAAATCAATAACGCAGCCAGACATGCGACCATTCCTGGATTGATCATCTTTTTCCAGTGGAATATGATCTTAGCTTTTTGTCCTGTCTGCATGGCACGTTCTTTCTCAAAAAGATAAATTCCATAGGTGTAAAAGAGAATATTATATACCAGTGTATACAGTGCTACATAAAAAATAGCTTCTCTACCGTATAATTCTTCAATGATCGGAATCCCCATAAATCCAAGATTCGAAAAGATCAGCATCACTGCATAGATGTTTCTTTCATCTTTTTTTACACCTAGAATACGAACAAATGCCGGACTGATCAGGATCAATACCACAAATAAGATCACTGCAAGGATCAGGTCCATGATCACAAGATTCCAGTTTCCATTTCCAACGGAACCGATCACGCCAGATATGATCAATGCAGGATTAAATATATTTACGATCAGTCCTGATATCTGTGAACTTGTATCATCACTGATCCATTTTTTCTTATAACTTAGGTATCCGATCAGCATAAAACCAAACAATACTAACAATTTCTGAAATATGATAAAGCTATTCTGCATTCGCTCGATCCTCCGGATATTCGATCTGAATTAATGTCAAGCCTTTTGCTGGAAGTTTTGGTCCTGGTGTAACTCTTTCTTTGGATGCTAAGATTTCTTTGACCCATTGTGGTTCTTGTTTTCCTCTTCCGACCTCTAAAAGCGTTCCTGCCATTAAACGTACCATATTATAGAGAAAACCACTTCCTGTGACTCTCATTTTGATATATCTGCCATTTTGTGTCACATCACATTCGTAAATCTCTCTGACATAGGATGTAACCTGTGCTTTACTGCTGCACATACTGATAAAACAGTGTTCCCCTAAGAAATAAGAAGCTGCTTCTTTCATTTTCTCCACATCAAGTGGTACATATACAAAATGATGATGTCTGCTTGTCACGGGATTGTCGTATCTTGCATTGTAAAAGGTATATTCATATGTCTTTCTTGTATCCTGAAACCTTGGATGGTAGTCTAATGGCACTTCTTTGGAGTCCTGAATAATGATATCTTCTGGTAGTCTTGCATTTAATGCTTTTGCCATCTTCTCTCCCGGAATACGGCTTTCTGTGTCGAATACAGCTACATTTCCTAATGCGTGGACTCCTGAATCCGTTCTGCTGGCTCCGATCACTTTGATGTCTTCTCCTGTCAGTTCTGATATATGCTTATTTAAGACACCTTCGACTGTAATCTCGTTTGGCTGTACCTGCCATCCACAATAACCAGTTCCATCATAGGCTACGATTAATTTTACTCGTTTCATCGTATCTTACCTCCATGGACTGAAAAAGGATAAATAGATCATCACTGCTAAAAATACAAACAGGACGATATACGCTATTTTATCTCTTTTCTCGTATTTTAATGGTTTTAATTTAGTTCTTCCAACACCGCCATGGTAACAACGGGATTCCATTGCCATTGCAAGGTCATTCGCTCTTCGGATTGCTGCTACAAACAGTGGTACTATAATTGGAACCATGCTTTTTACTCGTTTTAAGAGACCTCCGGATTCAAAGTCGATTCCTCTGGCTGTCTGGGCTTTCATGATCTTTTCTAATTCTTCTGTTAAGATTGGAATAAATCTCAGTGCGATTGACATCATCATAGCAATCTCATGTACTGGTACTCCGATTTTATTTAAAAATCCTAGTGATTTGTCTAGTCCGTCTGTCAGTTCATTTGGTGTTGTTGTAAATGTCAGTAAAGACGTTCCTAATACCAGCATGATCAGACGGCTTCCCAGATAAATAGTTGTCCTAATCCCTTCTGCAGAAATTGATATGATCCAGAACTGGATCACTGGTTTTCCTGGAATAAATAACATATTGATCATTACAGAGAATAATAAGATCACTGCAATTGCTTTTAATCCTCTTAAAATATATTTTACAGGTACCTTTGAAATCTTGATCGTTATGATCAAAAATAATAGTGACATCACATAAGTTGCAGGTGCTTTATGCATAAATAATGTAATGACGTAGATCAAGACTGCAAATAATTTCACTCTCGGATCGAGTCTGTGGATCAGAGAGTCTTCTTTATAATATTGTCCAATTGTTATATCCTTGAGCATTTTATTTTCCTCTCAGTCCTTTTAGTCCTTCTAAAATTGCTTCTTTTGTTTCTTCTAATGTCAATAAATCCCTCTGGATCGGGAACCCTCTGTCTGCGAGTTCTTCACATACTTGACGATAAAACGGTACAGCAAGTCCTGCTTCTTCTAGTTCTTTCTTGTGAGAGAATACTTCTTTTTTATCTCCTTCATACATGACCTGTCCGCCATTCATAACGATCACACGTTGTGCATAGTCTGCAACATCTTCCATACTGTGTGATACCAGAATGATCGTGATTTTCTTTTCTTCATGGAGTTTCTTTAACAGATTTAAGATCTGATCTTTTCCGACCGGATCAAGTCCTGCTGTTGGTTCATCCAAAATGAAATATTCTGGCTCCATTGCAAGAATCCCTGCGATCGCTACTCTTCGCTTCTGTCCGCCAGATAATTCAAATGGCGATTTTTGATATAATTTCTCTGATAATCCAACATCTTTTAAACATTTGACAGCAATCTCTGTTGCTTCTTCTTTTGTCTTTCCAAAGTTCATTGGTCCAAAACATACATCATCTAAAATCGTTGTCTCAAATAGCTGATGTTCTGGATACTGGAAACATATACCTACTTTTCCACGTAATTCTCGTAATGGGTATCCTTCTGAATATATATCTTCATCATCGAAATATATTGTTCCAGACGTTGGTTTGATCAATCCATTTAGATGCTGGATCAATGTTGATTTTCCAGAACCTGTGTGTCCGATCACTGCAATGAATTCTTCTTTTTTTATTTCTAAGTTTATATCTTTTAATGCGTAATTCTTCTTGCTAGAATTATCTTCATATGCGTAACTTACATGTTCTAAACGAATTGACATAATTCCTCCACCAGCTCTTCCTTTGTTGTTATCGTATCTGACAAGTTAACACCTTCTTTTTTTAGTTCCCATGCAAGTTCTGTTGCGTACGGAACTTCCAGACCTAATGTTTTCATCTCATCAACTCTTGAAAAGATCTCTTTTGGTTTTCCATCCATGACGATCTTTCCTTGATCCATCACGATGATACGATCTGCTAAGATTACTTCTTCCATATGATGTGTTACCATAAGGATCGTAATATTCTTTTCTTTATTCAATGCTTTCACAAGAGATAAAACATGTCTGCGGCCTTCTGGATCTAGCATGGCTGTTGGTTCGTCTAATACGATACATTCTGGTTCCATTGATCCCTGCGATCGCTACTCTCTGTTTCTGTCCGCCAGAAAGATGATTGGGACTTGCTTCTTTATATGCGATCATTCCCACACCTGTAAGAGCCGCTGTGATCCTTGTCCAGATATCTTTGGAAGCTATTCCGAGGTTTTCTGGACCGAAGGCTGTGTCTTCTTCTACCGTTGTTCCTACGATCTGGTTATCTGGATTCTGAAATACGATTCCTGCACTCTGTCTGACTTTTAAGAGGGTACTTTCATCTTTTGTATCCATTCCTTTGATATATACTGTGCCTTCTGTCGGCATCAAAAGTCCATTGATATGCTTCGCAAGCGATGATTTCCCAGAACCATTCTTTCCAAGGATTGCTACAAATTCACCTTTCTCAACATTGATATCAATATGATTGATTGCTGCAATCTCTTGCTTGTCTTCTTCTGTGTCTCCATAGGTCACATATTTGTGAACTAAGTCTTTTATTTTCAATATGGACATAATATTCTCCTATCTGATCCGTAATAAGGATAGTATACTATTTCCCATAAAAAAAGAAAAGTCTTATCCCAGTTGTTCCGGAATAAGACCTCTTTGTTGTTGTCGATTTGGAATTTAAATAATATAGTCAGTATCGAACTGTTGATTAAACTAATTCAAGTACTACTTTTAATGCTGCATCACCTTTACGCTGAGCAATCTTAACGATTCTTGTGTAACCACCGTTACGTT
>ERZ857922.1723-NODE-1723-length-25152-cov-4.338805_pt1 | contig 25152 bp, 18 predicted proteins | sample MGYA00519579_ERZ857922 | MGnify/ENA primary metagenome ERZ857922 (study PRJEB31778, sample SAMEA3449375) | human gut metagenome | biome: human gut; feature: human-associated habitat; material: faeces | place: United Kingdom | collected 2010/2012 ... | reverse complement strand
ATAGCTGTCCCGGAAAAGAGAATGTCAAATGTTCTTTTCCACCAAGGGAGCTTGAACCTCCGGGGATTATTTTGAACATGAACTGTCGTGTGCTGCTTTATTTTAGGCAGGAAAGCCAATGTCGTTCGTAAATCTTCCGGGGTTGTGTTGATATTGACGATTTCGCTAGTGCCGGCATGAAGATAGTCCACAATATCTTCTTTTGCAATCTTCTCTGAAAGCAGTAGTAGATACGTGTTCTTCAGGTCGCCTCGAGCGATGGCATTCAACCATTGTAAATCCCGTTTTTTATTGTACGATTCGACGAAGATATAGGTAGGGGATATCTCTTTTTTTGATTGTTCATTGATGCACAAAATCGTTTTAATCGGGTTATTGAAAGTAATAACTTGACAATTCAGACAATGTGATATTTTGTTTATCCAGTCCGTGTTTTCCCCGATATAATACGTGTACATATCTTTACCGCAATAAATTACGTACTCTGATCTTCAGCTCCTGCGGGTTGAAAGGTTTTAGTACGAAGTCAGAGGCCCCTGCCTCCAGCAATTCAATTCGGTCGTTACTGCTCTCCAAGCTGGATAAAATAATAACAGGTATAAAATTGAACGTGGAGCTTGCTTTTAGCTGCTTAAGGAATGTTCGTCCGTCCATTTCCGGCATATTTACATCCGATATGATAAGATCGGGAATGTTTCCTGCGTGCATCCATGCAAGAGCTTCAATCGGATTTCCTTCCGAATGTACGTTATAATCCTTGGATAGTTGGATCGTGATGACTTTCGCTATTTCAGGCTTATCATCCACTATCAGAATGTTTTTACTCATATATCACCTTCTTTTAACAGTGCAAAGATACAACATTGTTACAAAATAGCCTTATTTTTGTTTGTATAAATGTGAGAAATGTTCATTTTTTTTGTACATTTCGTCGATTTTAATCGAAATATAGAATGGGTGTATATGAAAGCCTTACGAGAGAAGAACTTGTTCGAAAGTTGTTGGCGCAAGAAAATTTGTGTCATGAGCTGCAAGGAAAAGTCGGGAAATTGCAAGAAGAGATTTCCCTACAAGCGAAAAACGAGGAGGGCCTTGGGGAAAATAAAGATGATTTGTGTGAGAATGTGGTCGTGAAACGAATAGAAAGATTCTTGACGGATAACGTGGTCAAGTTATCGTTAATGCTAGAGGCCGGTAACGTTTTCCCTTGGTATGCGGATATTGTCAGAGGGAAAATTGAAATCGGGGATGAATTATTCAAGGCGTACGGTGTGGAGCGAAAAGAATTTCGTGATGATTTTTTTAGCATTGCCACTTTTATCGCTAGCATTTATCCGGATGATCGGGGAATTTTCGAGGCTATTTATAATAGTCTTTTGATGGGAGACTCGTGTAAGATTGGCTTGGAACTCCGGTTGGATTTGTTAAATACCGGGGTGTATAAATGGGTGGATTTAAAAGGGGTGGCTCAGGAATTTGACGAACGAGGAAAAGTTACGAAAGTTCTGGGTTTTATTGCTGATATTCAAAAAAGAAGGGATGATGAACAGGCTTTAATCGAGGCCAAGCAACGGGCGGAAGAATCGGATCGATTGAAATCGGCCTTTTTGGCCAATGTTAGTCACGAAATTCGGACTCCGTTGAACGCTATTGTCGGTTTTTCCGAGGTGATTGCTCACACGGAAAGCGAGAGTGAACGGGAAAGTTATTTGGATATTGTCAAGGCAAACAGTAATTTATTGCTACACCTGATTAATGATATTCTTGATTTGTCCCGTATCGAATCCGGTAAGATGGAATTCATAAATGAAAGCATACAGATGGAGCAATTGTGCGAGGAATTGCGACAAATGCATCAAATGCGGATTAAAAATGGCGTGAAAGTTATTTTCGAGCGTCCCGTGATCTCCTTGACAATCGTTTCTGATTCACATCGTTTACGACAACTCTATTCAAATTTAATATCCAACGCGATAAAATATACGGAGAAAGGTTATATCAACATATCTCTTTATACTATCCGAAAAAATAATACAGATTATGCAGAAATCAGAGTTTCCGATACAGGACAAGGCATTCCTTCCGAAGAGTTGCCTCATATCTTTGAAAGATATTATCAAGCCAAGAATGACCGTCAAGTATCGGGTACCGGTATAGGGTTGGCTTTAGTAAAAAATCTTGTTAAGTTACATCAAGGAGAAATACATGCAGAAAGTATTCTCGGGAAAGGTAGTAGTTTCAGATTTTCTCTTATCATAAACAATATATATCCGAATGCCCTTCATACAGACTCCGAAGAAAAAGAACAAAACAGTAACCACGATACAGAATCTGCCGAAGATAGTATGCTTAACAATAATATTTCCGGAGAAAAACCCATTTTATTAGTAGTAGAAGACAATCCCGATATATGCGAATATATATCTGAATCATTCTCCGATTCATTCGAAGTCATTACTGCAGAAGAAGGTGAGGCTGGTTATCGTATGGCAATCTCTCAAATTCCCGACATTATAGTAACAGATATTATGATGGCCGGTATGGATGGAATCACTTTTTGTAAAATCATAAAAGGGGATGTACGCACAAGCCATATTCCGGTTATAATGCTCACAGCAAAGGACTCTTTACAGAATAAAGAAGAAGGTTATCTAGCCGGTGCAGACTCGTATCTGACAAAACCTTTCAGTGCGAGTTTATTGAGAAGCCGTATTCATAACTTATTAGAATCCCGTAAAAAACTGGCTAATCAGTTCAGTAACAACCTAAACATCAATTCCGATAAAAGTATAATACTTCACGAATCTCTAAACCAACTTGATAATGAATTTATACAAAAGATCACACAAATCATCGAAGACAATCTTAAATCAGAAAAAATAGATGTTACCTACCTTGCAGATAAACTATGCATGAGCAAATCTACTCTTTACCGGAAAATAAAAGCCTTAACCGGAATCTCGACAAATGAGTATGTACGAAAGATAAAAATGCAAAATGCAGAAAAACTAATGTTGGAAGGCAGATACACGATTTCTGAAATAGCTTTTAGAGTAGGAATGAATAGTCCCGTCTATTTCAGACAATGTTTCAAAGAAGAATTCGGAATATCCCCATCAGAATATTTAAAGCATTTGAAAAGTAAATAAAATACTGAGTTTTTAGCCAGCCTAAATTTTCTTATTGGAAAATTTAGACTGGTTACTAATCGGTTCTAAAAAGAATATGTCGTACCGACCAAGAGATTAGCCGCCGCATCAAACTTTGCAGAACATTTTTTTCCATCGACTTTATCTCCGAAAAACGAACCTCTCGGTTCAACAAATATACTCAATCTACGATTTATATTGAATTTAGCTTGCATACCGACGATCGCCGTATATGTCGTTTTTGCATCTGTAACGTTAGTCGGGAAAGCAGCTCCGACTCCCACAATTCCTATCATATCAAATAATCGATCCGGATCATATCCCGAAAAACAAGAAGTCAGATTTACTAAATAATCACTACGTAAAGATAAAATTGTCATCTTATCTGCATCATACCATACCGCAGGACGGAAAGTATTTGTTCCGAAAGACAAACGAACTCCGGAAATAGAATTAAACCAATAACCCAACGACACATCTGCATTAAAAGAAAGCTTATCTTTTACTTTTCCTGTACGGGAAACAACGGTATTTCCCCAAACACCTGTACCAACGCCAGCCGAAACGAACGTTGAATTATCAACCTTTTCCGTATTTAAGTATCGCTCCGACCTATTTTTAAACTTGTAGGTCAATCCCAAAAGCAAATCTCCGGCAACCACCTGATTTCTGATTCCATCAAATCGATTGAAATATGCCGAAATTTGAGGCTCTAAAAATATATCTAAAGCTGGAGTTACACGAAATGCACCCTGCAATCCGGCAGAAATTCCCGGAATAAAACGGATCTTTTTATAAGAGGAAGCTACTCCCAATCCTAACTTAGCACCTAAAATACCGCTTAACGAAAACAATCTATCCGGATTATATCCTGCAGCAAGAGTACTCAAATTCAGCATATAATCTGCATCCAAACCTCCATGTACAGTAAACTCTCCGCTTTGATCTTCAACTTGTTCTCCCGATAAAGACAAACGCCATGCCGATAAAGGAGAAAACCAACGTCCTAAAGAAATCCTGCCGATAGGTCCGACATTCATATTCCGAAACATTTCATTATTAACATAAGTAGATATTCCGCCCGAAACAGAAGCAAAATAAGAAAAGCCTTTTTCACCCTCAAACAGAGAACAACTGGTCTCCCGGTCATATCCACGGAATGTATAACCGACACCGATATTCACAGTTGGAAGGACCGTTTTATATGTCGATAATCCCGAAAGAGCATTCCGATCGGCAACCCAAAGAAGATGAGGCTCGAGAAAAAGATTCCAATGAGAAGTAACATTAAATTGCGCCTGCAAACCAGCTTCTAATGCCGGATAGACTTTTTGATTCCGGTAAAAAGCCGATGGACCGGCAGCTGCGATCAAATTAAATAATCGATCTTCTTTATATCCGGCAAAAACCGATGTTATATTAAACATATAATCAGCTCCTGCTATAATTGCATTGTAACGGGTAGCCTTTCCTGCAGGAAAAGCCGAACCGATTATCATCCCCGTACCATTAACTCTCAAACCGGAAATAGCAGTAAACCATTTTCCTAAAGATATTGTCGCTCTGGCACTTAAAGCTTGCCGAGCAGAAAGTCCCAACTTGGGTCTGGAGACTATTCTCCCTAAACCTCCGCTAAGAGCAATAAACATATTATCAGAAAACACTCTATCAGCAAATTTATCTTGGTTTTTACGGATTTCCCGTTCAACCGTATTATATATTATACCGACACTCAAAGAACCTAAAGCATCCAATTTTGACACAGTCTTCCCTCCGGCTAAGCGATTCGTATAAAATGACATACGAGGCTCAACGTAAAAGTCTATATCTTTTGTCAGACGAAGATTTCCTTGTAAACCAATTCCTGCACCCGGAACAATCGCCGCCTTATCCGTGCTTTTCTTTGCATAAATCCCTTCTATTCCTGCAACCCCGACAACTTCAAATAAACGATTCCGGTTGTATCCCCCGAAAGCCGTATTGAAATTCAACAAATAATCAGCTCTAAGTCCAACAGTTTTTAATCGATAATGCACTCCGTTCACAGGAGCTTTCCAATCTGAAAAACCTCCATCTGCTGAAAAACGAATTCCGGAAACCGGAGTTATCCATCCTCCTATTGCAACTTGCGCAGATGGGCCAAAAAAGTCGAAAACGCCATTAGAAAACATTTGTCTCGAAATCAATGCACGAGTACCTACCCCTCCGGATATAAACATATTATTTCGGAAAGGACGAAAAAATGCTGTCGTAACACGTTTCTCGACAGGGATCATCTTATATGAAACCCCAAGCATTACAGATCCGAAAAGATCATATTTACGCCATGAAGACCTATCATCAATATTATCTCGATAGATTGACAACTCCGGCTCGATAAACAAATCTACCAAAGGTGATAAATTGAACTTACCTTGAAACCCGCCACTTAGTCCCCACACATGGCGATAACTTGCATGACGAAACGCATTATGGTAACTAATACCCAAAATACCGACCAATTCAAATAATCGATCCGGATTATATCGATTGGCAAATGCGCTCAAATTCATAAGATAATCCCAATTAACGCCGATAATTCCAGCTTTATTCCCAGTAAATCCATTATTAACAGACATATAACTGGCATCTAATCCTACACGAGAACCTATAACCGGAGTAAACCATTTGCCAACATAAAAAGAAGCCAAAGGACCGACATATATACCGGAAGCTTCACGACTCAGCTTCATATTAGCCCCTAAACCTCCTGATATGAACATATGGTCAGAAAAACGTCCGGACTCGAACTTCTCGGCTTTACGTCGCTTCTGCAAAGTATAATCCAATCCATTAATCTGAGCTTGAGTAAATCCTGATACAAAAAACAGACGCAGAACAAACAACCAGAAATATCTCGATGATGACATAGCAATATTACTTTCAATCTTTTATTTACGTTCTTTATCACAATAAATCCATCACATCCGCATCCACTTTGGCCACATCTCTTAAGGACGGATCTAATTCAAAAGCCTTTTCTATGTGATTGATCGCATCCATTACTTTATCTAACCGATTGGCCGCTATTGCCTTAACATACTCTGATCGGGCTGTTTCAGGTAAATTCTGAGCCTTTTCCCAAGCCTCGTCATTACGTTTCAATGCTAATAACAACACCACCTCGTTAATGCCACCTTCTTGTCCGAAAGTTGCCAGTGCTTCTTCATAATTGCCGTTTAACGCACGAGTTACAGACTTTAAATATTCCGAAGAAACTCCGTCTGGAATCAAAGAAACGACAGAATCAGCTTTTTCATATTTCCAATTGCTCAACAATGCTACAGCCTGATTGGTTAAGACCTCTTCAGGAGCATCTTTACTAATAAATGATTCTAAAATAGAATCATCGGGTCTACCTTGATTTATATAAAGAGCCGAAAGATTATTCGCCGCTAACATAAATTTAGGATAAACTTCAAGAGCTTGTTTATAAATCGTTTCTTTCTCTTCATCCGACTCAGCGATTTCAAACATCCGCCAAAATTCATGACGTGACAACTGCTTATAATCTTTAAGATAAAGTTCTTTGATCTCTGCATCTGTGAGAAAACGATATATCGAATAATCAAAATTATACTCTACCCGTCTCATTAAAGGCAAATAGTGCGGTACGATTACACTTCTATAATAAGGGAGTCTGATTATTGCCCGCCATTGTTTATCCGGACTATCGGGATATTTATTTACGATATTTTGTAAATCTTGAGCCTGTCCGAAAAGAGAATCTCGTCTCATCATTTCGATTGCAGTCTGCCAAGTTTCAACCTTCGAACCTGTCTGAATTTTCAAAAAATCCAGAGTCTCTTTATTCAAATGCGATAAAATACGATTTACCGCCAAATCCATACGTTTTTTAGCCAAAACAAGGTTTTTATCATGAGGCCCTTCCGGAGAAGAAACACCCAAGATAGAAAAAGTCTGCAATTTTGCATCCGGATTAGTTTCTATAGAAGACAACCGTTCCCTCAATTTTGCCAATTCCGATGCATTTTTCGGATCTCTATCATTGATATCCGCCTTACCGGGTAAAAAGGAAAGTTCTACTTCCCCTCTGTCATTACGCAACTGTAATTCGGGTTTCGGGAAATAGCGTTCATCCGTAATGTCCTTCGCTTTCAATTTATATTCAAAAAAACGTAAAGGATTAACAAGTCCCCGAGCTATCTGAAAACTATCCGTAAATAAAATCCGGTTATAATTTTCAAGAGACAATCGAATATCGGCACGAAAATCTTCTTTAAGATTTTCGATATAGGCAGAATCATGGTATGTAACCAATTCTCCGTTCTTAGTCATTTCACTCTTACGTATATAAGGCTCTAAAGGATCGTTTTTCAGATCAAACTCATACATACGTTCCTGCGTAAGCGTATATTCTCGCCCATCTGTCACCACAGGTTTTAACAAAACACCCTTTTTACGAGTAATATTATATAATGTCGGTTGAACGATAAGTCGGGTATTGCTGGAGAACATCTCCGCAGGTACTTTAAAACGAGTTCTTAAATGAAAATAATTTCCGACAACCTCGATCTCGGAAGGCTCGAAAATAACCTTATTCTTAATTTTTGCAACGACCGAAACTTCTTGTATTTTTACCGCAGTAGAAACCAAAACAACATCAATTATCTGGCGTCCTTTTACCTTTATATCTTGCCCGTCATATCCGAGGCATGTAAAATTCAAAATGCCGTTTACCGGTACAATAACAGAATACTTACCATCTTCATCCGTCAAACCGACCACCTTTTTCGTTTCTTTATTTATAATAGTAACCCCCGCCAAACGCTCTTCATTATTGCCCCTGACAACTCCTGCCACACGTAAATTTTGAGCAATAATATCAACTCCCGAAAGTAGGAAGATCAAAGCAGATAAAAAACATATCTGTATAAAACTTTTCATCGTGTACACTTAATTATATTTTACCACAAATACACTGTATTATCAACACAAAATATATAAAATCAGCGCAGTATATAAACAAAAGAGAGAGCTAACTTCACAGGGACAAGCGCCCATCCCCTATCATTGACAGATAAAGGTCGAGGTTCTGTATTAGGATATTTATATTGACGGTAACGAAGAGCTCCTATCCCTACCGATGCTTCAAAATTCCAATGTTTATTGATCACTACTGCATAACCGTATGTCACACCTGCAGCGACAGCGTCTCCGTAATAGTATTTACGTTTCAGCAATGCATCGTAACTGGTATAAAAAGCTGCAGCTCCTAAATAGTGCCGGGACATAGGTCTACCGAACCAATACCTTAATTCAGGTTGTACTAAAACATGCTTCAAATCTAAAGATGAACCGGGAAACCAAACGTTAAATGAAGCTGAAAGATCTAACGATAAATGATTACTTAATACAAATTCAGCACCTAAATTCGGAGAAACAGTCGCCCATTGTACTAAATTGGTCTTCAACGCCAATTTTTGTGCATATCCATTGATTGAAAACAAACAAAGTAAAATAAAACAAATTTTACGGCAATGTACAATTTTCGCTTTCAAAGAAATAAATTTAAATAAAGAATTTCACACCTAAAACTATACACACGACAATAAATTATCTTTTTATTTTAGTAACTTATTGTCAAAAAATCATGGCAAAAATACATAAATAAAATTGATTAACAATCTAAAAGCGATTTTTAGTACACAAAAATTATATTTAAAATATAATTCTATAAAACACAAAAACAGCATTTATCAATAATCGCTTTCACCCGTTTACAGCCTAAGAGCTATTTTTATATTTGATTTAATCCTGTCGCAATTCGGCAAAACCAACTACTTCCCCTATCTACAACCTTTTCAAAAAGAAAAGCACTTTTTCATTTTGAAAAGGTATTTTTATAGAATAAATAACCATATTATACTAAATATCAAATATTTACATAAAACAAATTTATATATGGCATGCCCTTTGCTCAAGTTATAATATGAAACTATATATTATATCAAATAGATTACCGGCCAAAGCCTGTAAAGAGAAAAACGGCACATTCATTTTTTCTCGAAGTGAAGGAGGATTAGCGACAGGGTTAAATTCTCTAAAAACCACCGACGAGAAACATTGGATCGGATGGCCGGGTATTTGTGTAGATAAAAAAGAGGACGAACAAATCATTTCAGAACAATTAGAAAAATTAAATTTCCACCCCGTCTTTTTATCATGCGATCAATATAAAAATTACTATGAAGGATATAGTAATAGTACAATTTGGCCCTTATGCCACTATTTTTTCGCATATACAGAATATAAAAACTGTTTTTGGAAAGCTTATCAAGAAGTAAATGCTCTTTTCTGTGAAAAAATTTGCAGTATCGTATCCGCAGATGATTATGTTTGGATACAAGATTATCAGTTAATGCTGCTACCGGGCATGCTGCGAAAACGCATGCCCCATCTGCGTATCGGTTATTTCCACCATATACCTTTTCCCTCATACGAATTATTCAGAATTTTGCCTGAGCGAGGAGAAATTCTACAAGGATTATTGGGTGCTGATTTCATCGCATTCCATACACACGATTATATGCGTCATTTCATCAGTGCAGCAGAACGGGTACTCAACATAGACTTCCAATTAGACGAAATTCAAATAGGAAATCGGGTTATACGTGTCGAAGCATTACCTATGGGTATCAATTATGATCTTTATCATAGTGTATCGGAAAATCCTGAAGTACAAAAGGCCATCAATCGCTTTCAAAATTTGTTCGGCAACCATAAAATGATATTATCCGTCGATCGATTAGATTACAGCAAAGGAATTTTACATCGTTTATGGGGCTTTTCTCTATTCTTAGAACACCATCCCGAATACCTCGGTAAAGTGACATTAGCGATGGTAATCGTACCATCGAGAGATCAAGTAAATCAATATGCAGAATTAAAAACTAAAATAGACGAAGAAATAGGAGCAATCAATGGAAAATATTCAACAATAGACTGGACACCCGTATGCTATTTCTATCATGGATTTTCTTTTGAAGAATTGGCCGTTATGTACTTTGTTGCAGATATAGCATTAGTTACTCCACTGCGTGACGGGATGAACTTAGTAGCTAAGGAATATGTCGCAACAAAACAAAACAATCCCGGAGTACTGATACTAAGCGAAATGGCCGGTTGTGCAGTAGAACTAACAGATGCCATACAAATTAATCCGAACGATATTGAGGAAATAGAACAAGCTATCGTAAAAGCATTAGAAATGCCTGAAAGAGAACAAAAAAACAGAATTAATCACATGCAGGCAATTTTATCTAATCAAACTATTAACAAATGGGCTGCAGATTTTATGACCGAATGGAATGATATATGCAGCAAAAATCAACGATTCAGATTAAAGCGCATTGTAGGTCCTGTTATAAGTGACATACGATCGAGATATAAACATGCTCATAAACGCCTTATATTACTTGATTACGACGGAACATTGACCGCTATACGAAATCGTCCGGAAGATGCCAAACCCGATCCTGAACTGATAGAATTGTTGCAACAATTAGCGGAAGATAAAAAAAATCATATCGTAATCAATAGCGGAAGAGACCATCTGACTTTAGAAAAATGGTTGGGACAACTGTCTATATCTTTTGCCGCTGAGCATGGGGCATTTTATAAAGAAAACGGGAAATGGAATAAAAATATACAATCGACCGAATGGAGTCCATCTTTACTCTCTACATTAAAACTCTTTGTATCTAAAACCCCCCGTTCTCACCTCGAAGTAAAAGATACGGCACTGGCATTTCATTACCGACAGACAGACAGTTGGTTAGGAGCACTACGTGCTCAACAATTAACCAATTCTTTAATAAAAATATGCTTACAGCAAAAATTACAAATATTACAAGGAGATAAAGTAGTCGAAATTAAATCTCCACACTGTAACAAAGGCTCTGAAGTAAATCGCTTACTTCAAAAAGACCACTACGATTTTATACTGGCCATAGGGGACGATGTGACTGATGACGACATGTTCCAAGCGCTTCCGTCAACATCTGTTACCGTAAAAATCGGAACTGCATCAAAAAATGCACGATACAATCTGACTGCTCAATCAGAAGTCATACCTTTTCTCCAAGCTCTAATACATCGAGATTTATTTCAACAAAAAAATCTCGACAGAAAGGAGAATATTTTTTCTATTATGAATTTCTTCAAAAAATTACTTCCAAACAACAAATAATAAAAACGAATATGAGTAATCTGAATTATGGTGTTATAGGAAACTGCCGCACGGCAGCCCTCATCTCTGAAACCGGAAATATCGAATGGTTATGTTTCCCCGAATTCGATTCACCCTCTATTTTCGCAGCATTATTAGACCGTAAAAATGGTGGTAATTTCGGATTTCAGGTATCGAATAAATATTCTATTTCACAATCATACGTACCTCACACCAATATCCTATCTACCCGTTTTTCTTCAGAGGAAGGAGAATTCGTTGTTGTCGATTTTATGCCATGTTATCATTCCCAAAATAAAGATGAGCATTACCGTCCTGCAGAAATTTATCGTTATATCAATCGCATCAAAGGACATCCCCGATTTAAAATCGATTATAACCCAGCTCCAGACTACGCAAGAGGTAAAGTAATTTATAACATGACACCTCAATATATAGAAACTTATAGTTCCCAAAATAACAAAGACCGACAATATTTATATTCATCGCTCCCTTTAGAAACAATCCTAAATCATCAAGAAATTATATTAGAAAAAGATGAATTTCTTCTTTTATCCTATAATGAAAAAGTCATACCCGTCAACATCGAACGAGAAAAATTAGAATATTGCAGGACATTAGTATACTGGCTTAACTGGATAAACCGAACAAAAAAATATTCTATATATAACGATATTATAGAAAGGAGTCTATTAATCTTAAAACTAATGTCATACTACAACGGTGCTGTATTAGCGGCTTTAACGACCAGCTTGCCGGAAGCTATCGGAGAAGTAAGAAACTGGGATTATCGTTTCTGCTGGTTACGTGACGCATCTATGTCTATCGAAACATTATTCCAAATAGGACATCCGGATGCAGCACGTCGATTCATGAAGTTCATACAATCAACATTTGTTGCCAAACATGAGTCATTTCAGATCATGTATGGAATTCGAGGCGAACGTAAATTAACAGAAATCATCCTCGATCATCTCTCAGGATACAAAAACTCAAAACCAGTACGTATAGGAAACGATGCTTACCATCAACGGCAAAACGACTCGTTCGGATATTTGATGGACCTCATTTATCAGTATTATCAATTAATGCCGGGCACTCTCGATGAAATTGAAGACATTTGGGAAATGGTTAAAAGCATTATAGCCATAGTCATCGAAGATTGGCATAAACCGGACAAAGGCATTTGGGAAATACGAGGAAAAGAACAGCATTTCGTATCCTCTAAAGTCATGTGTTGGGTTGCTTTGGACAGGGCTTCTCGCATCGCAATCATGCTCGACAAGTACAGTTATAGCGAACGCTGGAAAAAAGAAGCGGACAAGATAAAATCCGATGTTTTAAAATATGGCTGGAAAGAAGAAATACAGAGCTTTTCACAAACTTATGAAAATCTATATTTAGATTCTTCTCTATTATTGATGGAGCCATACGGCTTTCTACAAGCAGACGATATACGCTACCACAAAACCGTAAAAGCCGTAAAAAAAGCTTTATTTCATAAAGGTCTGATGTACAGATATAACAATGAGGATGATTTCGGACTACCATCTTCCGCTTTCACAATCTGTACATTCTGGCTTATCCGAGCATTATACGTCATAGGTGAAAAAGAAGAAGCTCGTTGTCTATTTAATGAGGTTCTCTCCTATTCTAATCATTTAGGCCTGTTTAGTGAAGACATCAATTTCGACACAAAAGAGCAACTTGGTAATTTTCCTCAGGCATATTCTCATTTAGCATTAGTAAATACAGCAATTCTTTTTGCAGAAGAAGAAAAAAGGCTTGATTTTATACGACCTTAGAAAAATTATGTAAATACAAACAAAACACAATCACCTACTAATCAACAAAATATAAAGAATATATTTTCCATTTAGAAAAAACGTCTAAAAAAATACAGAACATAAAGCGTTTATACAAATTTTAAATTACCGACCCGTTAAATATATTGCATACATTTGGCTTATAATCTCTCTTTTGCTACTTTTGCAATAGAGAATTAAGGAATATGGTCGCACTTTCAGATATACAACAAGCCAAACAAAGATTCGGTATCATTGGAAATACACCGGGATTATTAAGAGCTGTCAGTCGAGCTCTGCAAATCGCTCCGACCGATCTCTCCGTACTAATAACCGGAGAAAGCGGAACGGGTAAAGAATTTTTTCCGCAGATTATACACACAAACAGTCATCGTAAACATGGACGTTATATTGCGGTAAATTGCGGCGCTATACCTGAAGGTACTATTGACTCAGAGCTTTTCGGGCACGAAAAAGGTTCGTTTACCGGAGCTCTTGCCGATCGTAAAGGATACTTCGAAGAGGCTGATGGAGGAACGATATTCTTAGACGAAGTCGGAGAACTACCTCTAACAACACAAGCTCGTTTATTGAGAGTTTTGGAAAGCGGAGAGTTCATAAAAGTCGGTTCTTCCAAAGTTCAAAAAACCAATGTCCGTATCGTTGCTGCGACAAATGTCAATATGATTAAAGCGATCTCAGAAGGAAAATTCAGGGAAGACCTATTTTATCGATTAAATACCGTACCTATCGAATTGCCTCCGTTACGAGATAGAATGGATGATATACTCCTTCTGTTTAGAAAATTCTCAAATGATTTTGCTGAAAAATACCGGATGCCGGCGATACAACTGACCGATGATGCAAAAAATTTATTACTGACTTACCGATGGCCGGGAAACATCAGACAACTAAAAAACGTAACAGAACAAATATCTATCTTTGAGACTTCTCGTGAAGTATCAGCCGATATTATAAAGTCATATTTACCGTCATATAATGTAGAACGGTTACCGGTCGTAAGCGGTTCAGAAGGGAAAGACGGCTTTCTATTCGGAAACGAACGAGAAATGTTGTATCAGATTATCTTCGAAATGCGTAAAGAGATGAACGAGCTGAAAAGTATCGTGGATAATCTGGCAGCATCTGAAAACGGACATGGGTTGAAAGTTTACACACCGGAACACAATACAGCAATAACCCATCCCACCGTTCCGGTCGTTAAGACATTCCATATCGATAAAGAATCTACAGAAGATGTGCACGATGAAAGTGTGTTCGAAGAAACTTCTCTATCTTTGGAGGACGCAGAAAAAGAGATGATCCGAAAATCCTTGGAAAGGAATAATGGGAAACGAAAAAAAACCGCAGAAGAACTGAAAATATCGGAGCGTACACTTTACCGTAAAATTAAAGAATATAATTTGGAGTAAGCCACACAAATGAAACGATTAACCATACTATTGCTGATCATATTGACCTCTTGTACCATATCTTACAAATTCAACGGAGCAGCAATCGACTATAATACGACAAAAACCATATCCGTAGCCGAGTTTCCGATCAGGGCAGCATTGGTATACCCTCCTCTCGGTCCTGCATTTAATGAAGCCTTGAAAGATATATACACACGACAAACCAGATTAAGCATGGTCAAAACCGGAGGAGATTTGCAAGTTGAAGGAGAAATTACGGGTTATGACCTGAGTCCTCAAGCTGTAACCGAAGATGCTTATGCATCACAAACAAGACTGACCATCTCGGTAAAAGTAAGATATACCAATACGAAAAATCCTAATCTTAACGTTGATCAGACTTTTAGAGCTTATAGAGATTTTTCCAGTAGCCAGATGCTGACTCAAGTCCAAGATGAGTTAATCTCCCAAATTGTGGATGAATTAGCGGAACTAATATTTAACGCAACCGTAGGAAGTTGGTAATTATGTCGATAAACGGAGAAAAAATACGAAAAGAATTGTCTGAAGGTATTCCGCAAATACCATTAGAAGACTTACGTACATTACAATCCGATTATCCTTATTTCCAAGCTATCCGTTTTTTATATTTAAAAAGAGTACAAAAAGAAGAACCGCTTCTCTACCCCGAGGCCCTTGAAAGAAATGCTATTTATTCAGGTGACCGCAAATCTCTATTTTTTTTACTGGAAGGTGCTCGCCAATCCTGGACTTCCCTTTACCGACAAAATATCGAATCAGAAAAGAGTAAGGAATCTTTTTCATTAATAGATTCTTTTTTGTCAGCACAAAATGAAAATTTTTCCGAAAGTATCGAACAGCTTATTTTTCAAACAGGAGGAATACCAGCAACAGATTATTTGTCTCTCTCCAAAACTGAAAGTGGAAATGATACTTCAAATTTAAACGAATTGCAAAATATCGACCTGATAAATTCTTTCATTGAAAAATCGGAAAAAGGGAATCCTCTGGTTACCGACATAGATGCCACAATAAAACCGGAAAATACAAAAAATATCCCCGAAACACCACTAACAGAATCTACAGATGAAGCTTTCCTAACTGAAAGTCTGGCAAAAATATACATTAAGCAAAGAAGATATTCCAAGGCTTTGGAAATAATTAAAAAATTAAGTTTGAAATATCCAGAAAAAAATATTTACTTTGCAGACCAAATAAGATTTTTGGAAAAATTGATTATTAACATAAAAACCGAATAAAATGTATTTGTTCATTACCATCTTAATTCTAATCGCATCAATATTTTTAATATTGATCGTATTGGTACAAAACTCCAAAGGAGGAGGTCTTGCATCAGGCTTCTCTTCAACTAATCAGATTATGGGAGTCAGAAAGACAACCGATTTTGTTGAAAAAGCAACTTGGACACTCGCCGGTACGGTCGTTATCTTAAGTATCGTAGCTTCAGCATTCTTACCATCTGCCAATACAGGCAGTCACGGATCAGAAATTAAAGATGCCATAAAAAAAGAAATTCCCGCCACTGCACAACCGGGATTTGAAACACAACAAACTACAGCACCGATTGCACAACCGGATTCTGCAAAATAAAAAATAAAATAAAACGGGCTGATTTTTATGAATCAGCCCGTTTTGTATAAAATAAATCAACTTAAAGGGGGTAAAGTAATTGTTTCTTCAGTTTCTGTCCAGTCGCTTACTTCAAACCCTGATCCTTCAGTTGTCTCTGAAAATATTATATTCGAGACCATTATTATCGACAACTTTGTTCCCGGAGATAAAATCGAAGAGAGGTGTGTCTCATATTTTTTTGTTTCCCCATTTTTCAAATCAATTTCTACCCTGAAATAAGGAGGTACATCTGAAGGCAATACCATTGCAGTTTTGTTGACAGCCTGCGTTCCAGAAATTGTTAAAGGAATCATTACTGTTTTTGTATAATTCTCATAATTTCCATTATATACATTTACTTTTTCCGCCAAATTTCCGACATACACTCTGACTGAATCAATAGAAGTAGCTAAAGAGCTGCTATCCTCATTTTTTAAAGTCACATTAATACCAGCTGTTTTACGTTGTAAAGCAACAGCTATATTCTCACTTCCTAAATCAACTTGTTTTACAGCAAACACATAATCGTATATCGGATAACAAATCGTATCTGAAGAATATTGTCGTAATCCATAATATTGCGAACTCATATCTTCATTCAACACAAGTGCAGGTTCTGTTGACGCAGGATAATCATAAGTTCCGTCTGCTCCTGCAGAGGCAACACCCCAATATAACAAAGTATAAGTGCCTACCGGCAAAAGTAGCGGACGAATATAGTTTTGTATAGAACCCGAAGCAATTGTATATACAGGATTCAAAGGACTCAATTGTCCGTTTCTATAATTCCCATAATAAGTAGAAGTTCCAGACACACATGGATAAATATCCAAGATTCCAGAATACGGAGAATTTGTACTCAACTCGGTTACAAATAATTCCGGACTTGTTAGGTTGCTGGATTTAGGGTTACTTTCATTAAAACAATCATCGTCATTCGAACATCCTGCAGAAACCAACAAAGCTGAGAAAAAATAAAAAAACTTTTTCATATAAAAATAATTTATTAAATTAATATCACTCTTCAAGTAAACATATCTGTAATTTATAACAGAGAGGTACAACAAAAAGTTTAAAGAATAACATTAGGGATTTTTCAAATCCTTTTTACTACCCGAAGCCATATTATCAGTACATTTGCAGAATTATACAAATTAAAATTTTCTGAATGCAGAGATCATCCGATTCACTTTATCACATACATAAAACCAGAAAACCTAATTTTTGGGCACTCAGTCCTCTTTTTGTTTTTCTGGGCATATATTTCATTACCTCTCTTTTAGTAAACGATTTTTATAAAGTCCCTATCGCTGTGGCATTTCTCATATCTTCGGCTTTTGCCGTCATCATATCACGAGGAGGTAGCATAAATGAGCGCATAGCACATTTTTCCTCAGGAGCAGCAAACGGAAATATCATACAAATGATCTGGATATTCATACTTGCCGGAGCATTTGCTCAATCCGCTAAATCGATGGGAGCGATCGATGCAACCGTAAATCTTACGCTTCAGATATTACCCGATAATCTCTTATTAGCAGGCATATTCATAGCTTCCTGTTTCATCTCCCTTTCCATAGGAACATCTGTCGGAACGATCGTTGCCCTTGCCCCAGTTGCCATAGGAATAGCAAATCAAACAGATACGGAATTACCTTACATGGTTGCCATCGTTGTCGGAGGAGCATTTTTCGGGGATAACCTCTCCTTCATATCAGATACGACAATCGCCGCAACAAAAACACAAGGATGTTTGATGAAAGATAAATTCAAGGTCAACAGTATGATCGTTGTTCCGGCAGCTTTTTGTGTATTGCTTTATTATATATTCGCTGGATTAAATATTCACTCACCGTCGCACCTTACAGAGGTACAATGGATAAAAGTTATTCCCTATCTGATTGTTTTAGGAAGTGCCGTTACAGGGTTTAATGTCATGTTGGTTTTATTACTCGGAATCATCACATCTGGAGTTATAGGAATCGCAACAAACGGTTTTGATTTTTTCGGTTGGTTCGGTGCTATGGGAACAGGTATAACAGGAATGGGAGAACTGATCATAATCACTTTATTAGCTGGAGGTATGCTCGAGATGATACGCTTTAATGGAGGAATCGATTACATTATTGAAAAACTGACTCGAAAGGTCAACTCAAAACGGGGAGCTGAACTTAGTATCGCAGGATTGGTCAGTTTTGCAAATCTTTGTACGGCAAACAACACGATAGCTATTATTACCACCGGAGAAATAGCCCGTGACATAGCAAACCGATTTCATATAGATAAAAGAAAATCTGCCAGTATTTTAGACACTTTTTCCTGTTTAGTGCAAGGATTGATACCTTATGGAGCACAGATGCTGATAGCGGCTTCTCTTGCAAGTATCTCCCCGCTTTCTATTATCCGATATCTCTATTATCCTATGCTCATGGGTATTTTCGCACTGGCAGCTATTTTATTGCGATACCCCCGTCGCTATTCTTGATTTTCACGTATTATTTTTCCGGAATAGGTTTCACGAAAATTTGATACAAAACGTATTTCTTTAGGAATCTGATAAGGAGATAAGATAAATCTTACCTCTTTCATAAAAGAAGCTATCTTCTCTTGCGTCCAGTTTTGATCCTCGATTATAAGAACGGCTTTCTCTCCCAACCGCTCATCCAACACTCCTGTCACATAAAAACGTTTATCAGGTATCAATTCGGATATTTTCTTCTCGATCTCTTCTGGAAAAAGTTTTACACCTCCCGAATTAATCACATTATCAAAGCGCCCCAACCATTCAAAACTCGTTTTTCCCGAAAGCCTGACTATATCGTTTGTTATAAAAAACGTATTACTCAAATGCGGAGCATGAATGCAAAGACACCCCCTATCATCTTGTGAGAATGTAATATTTCCCAAAGCCTTATATCCGGAATAAGCGGTATTTAACTCCCGCAAAGCGATATGCGAAACAGTTTCCGTCATACCATAAGTAGAAAAACAACGTATTGGAAATGCTGACAAAGCAGATTCTAAAGTCGAAGACACAGCAGCACCTCCGATAATCAATTGTTTTATATAAGAAATCTTATTCCGGGTTACCGAATCTGAAAGAGATTCTTGAACCTGCATGGGAACCATCGCTGCAAAATCGACACTACGATTTATCTCTTTTAATGGAGAAGAAGAGGGTTTTACGACCAATAAATTCGCACCTGCAAGAAGAGCTCTTACAATCATCATCTTTCCTGCGATATAATTCGGAGACAGACAAAGTAAAAGAACCGAATCGGTATCTATTCCGAAGAACTCGTTTGTCAGGCGAGCCGAAGCCTCCATATCCGATTTCAATAAATGAATTTTCTTAGGCGTTCCGGTCGATCCGGACGTATGTCCGACAACATATTCACGGTCATCGAACCATTCGGTCAAAAATGAAACGACATCGATATTATCCTCTGTTACAGAAATCTCATCGACATCCGAATAACATCTATCATTCAACACTATTCCCATATTAACGGTGATAAATCCCAACTCAACGAAGGGTCATACTGTATTGTAGATCCTTTCTGAACTAAAGGAGAAATAATATTATTCTTATATAATTGCCCGGTACCTAATCCCTGAGGAATAGAGGATTGAAACGTTGCCGTCCATTGAGCAATAGCATTCAGTCCCACATTCGATTCCAGAGCAGAAGTTATCCACCATCCGATATTTCGTTTTTCGGCTTTATCGATCCATTCGGCAGATCCGCTCAAACCTCCCGCCAATGCAGGTTTTAAAATTATATACTGAGGATTTATTACATCCAACATCTGTTCTTTCAATTTCGGATCATTAATTCCGATCAACTCCTCATCCAAGGCAATCGGAATCGGTGTATTCCGGCATAAAGTCTCCATCTCCCTCCACTGCCCTTGCCGGATAGGTTGTTCGATAGAATGAATGTCATACCGGGACAGCCGATCCAATTTAGACATCGCTTCCGACGGTAAAAACGCACCGTTCGCATCCACCCGCAACTCTATTTCATCCTTTCCGTAACGTGAACGTATAGACTTTAACAACTCTAACTCCGAATTAAAATCTATCGCCCCGATTTTCAATTTGACACAACGAAATCCGGCAGTCAGTTTTTCTTCGATACGGCTATACATAGCTTCTTTATCACCCATCCAAATCAAGCCGTTGATCTCGATCGATTGCTTGCCCTCATAAAAAGCTCCCGGACAGATTTTACGTTTACCACCATTTTTTAAATCGAGAAGAGCCGTTTCAACCCCAAAGCGGATCGAACTCCAATCTCTCAACGAAACTGTATCCAACGTATCGACCTGTCCACAAACTTCTTTTAGTTTCTCTTCATATCCGGGACGATCATCCGCACTCAACCCTCGAAACAAAGCACACTCTCCAATTCCGAATATCCAAGGTGTTTCATCATGCCATATACGGACAAACCATGTTTCTTTCTGAGTTAATATACCTCTTGAAGTACCTCCGGGCACTTTAAAATCAAGAATATACCGAGTATAAGCAGCTTTCATTTATTTCTTCTTATCCGGGGAATTTAGGAAATTTCTGAAAATCGGGATCTCTCTTTTCCAAAAAAGCATTTTTCCCTTCTTGTGCCTCTTCCATCAAATAATACATCAACGTTGCATCTCCGGCAAACTCCATAAGGCCACGCTGTCCGTCAAGTTCGGCATTCAACGCCCGTTTGATCATGCGTATCGCCATCGGGCTACGTTTTAATATAGTTTTGCACCAATCTACCGTCTCATCTTCAAGCCGTTCAAAAGGAACTACTTTATTGACCATACCCATCTCTTCTGCTTCTCTCGCTGTATATTGACGACACAAGAACCAAATTTCCCGAGCTTTCTTCTGTCCGACACAACGCGCCAAATAAGAAGAGCCGAAACCGGCATCGAAACTGCCTACTTTAGGTCCGGTCTGCCCGAAACGTGCGTTTTCCGAAGCAATGGTCAAATCACAAACAACATGCAAAACATGACCGCCTCCGATAGCATAGCCGTTGACCATCGCAATTACAGGCTTAGGAATAGAACGTATCGCCTTGTGCAGATCAAGGACATTCAAACGAGGTACTCCATCTTTATCAATATAGCCGCCGATACCTTTTACTTTTTGGTCTCCTCCCGAACAAAATGCTTTATCTCCGGCCCCGGTAAACACCACAACACCTATATCACTCCGTTCCCGACAAATAGACATGGCATCCAACATTTCAAAATTGGTTTGCGGACGAAATGCATTATACACTTCGGGACGATTGATCGTTATCTTCGCTATTCCTTCGAAGAATTCGAATTTAATATCTTCATACTCTTTTATAGTTTTCCATTCTCTTGTTGCCATAATATTATTTTACATTAATTATTTATCGCTTAAAATATCCCCTTAAAATCCGATCATTAACAGTTCGAGGAGTCTCTACCGACAAAATAGCAGGTTTGTCGGAAATTCTAAAAAAAACAGAGAGGATTTTTCTCAATTCATCTTCAGAATCTGCAACATAGTAATCAAATCCATGTAAACGAGCAAAACCTTCGACATCAACTTCCTGTGCTGTTTCAAAGTATTCTTCCAATTCCGGCAATTCAGACGGACCTTGTATAAAACGGAATATTCCTCCTCCGCCATTTTTCATCACGATAATTTTAAGTGTAGGCGGAACATATCTGTTCCACAAGGCATTGGAATCATATAAAAATCCCATATCTCCGGTAATAAAGACCGTAAGTTCTCTTCTCACGCAAGCAGCCCCTACAGCAGTAGACGTCGCTCCGTCTATACCGCTTACCCCACGATTACAATCCGAGCGTTCTATCTGGTTATATTCAAATAATTGAGCATAACGTACAGGCGTACTGTTCGACAACTGCAATGCGCTTCCTTGCGGAATAGCAGGAAATATCAGCGAGAATGCCTTTAAATCACTCCATTCGACATTCGCAAGATAATGCTCATGCCGATCTGTCGCTTCTGCTCTGCGATCTATCCATAAATTATGATAATAACTATCCGAAGGGTGTATGTGATCTATAATTTGAGAGAAAAAGTCAACAGGATTCATCCGTATATGCCGAGTCATACACTGCATCGTATCTGCAACATGAGTATTCTCATCCAGACTCCAATGCTCAGAAGGAGAATATTTTCTTAAAAACTGCTTTATCATGCGTGAAACAAGAGACCCACCAAAAGTAATTAATAAATCGGGGGTAAATTTCGATTTTTCTTCATCGGAAATTACCGATAAAACCCTGTCGATAGTCGAAATAGAATCGTTTACACTCAAATTCGAAATCGTCTCGGTAAGGACAATCACTTGAGGTAATGATGACAATCGATTTAACAACGATGATAACATCGAATCCGGCTTACCGAATGATACCAAAATCATCACCTTTTTGCTTCGGGAAATTAATCCGGACAACTCTTTTACGATTTCTTCATTAAGGCAAGTATTAATGCTCACAGATGTAATTACCTGCTCTGAGCGACTGTCGCGAACTTCTCGCAAACAATAAAGAGGTTCTCTTAAGGGAACATTAATATGCACAGGACCGGGTTTAGACCGAACAGACAAATTAACAGCGTCATTCACCAAACGATTTACCCACCAACGTTCGTCATCACAAGTAATTTCAGGAGGCAAGGAGTAAGATGCCTTAACGAATGGGGCGAACAAATTTTTCTGTCGGAGCGTCTGGCTATCCTCTTGGTCGATCCATTCTTCAGGCCGATCGGCAGAAATGACAATCAAAGGAATATGTTGGTAATATGCTTCAGCAACAGCCGGAGCATAATTTAACAAAGCCGTTCCTGAGGTACAAACCACGGCAACCGGTTCTCCTGATTGCTGGGCTATCCCCATTGCCATAAAAGCTGCACTTCGTTCATCTAAAACGACAAATTTCTCAAACTCCTTACGACGAACAAAAGAGACGATCAAAGGTGCATTCCGAGAACCGGGAGACAATACAATTCGTTTTATACCCTTGGCAATCAGTAAATTTGCCAATATTGTACAACATTCTTTATCCGAATCCAACATATTCATCTATTTTGGTACATATTCGCCCTTAAGTTATCCGACAAACCGATTATTTACTTTTATTTAATCATTCTATCAAATCTAACAAAGTACGGGATTTTATTTCTGTCTCGTTCCATTCCGAATCAGCATCGGATAAAGCCGTCAAACCTCCACCGACATGTAGTTCCACCCTATCCCGAAAAAGTTCCATACTCCGCAAATTTACAAATAAATCAAATTGTCCGTTACCATAAACCGGTCCTAAGTATCCGGCATAATACCGACGTTCTCGGTTCTCGGTTTCACAGATTATTTTTAAAGCCTCCCGTAATGGAAATCCTCCCACTGCAGGCGTAGGATGCAAGGCATTTATTAACCGAGATATTTCGCCCGGAGATAGCGATTTATTCAACGTAAACATGGTACATAAATGTGAAACAACCCCAGCTTGCCTCAATTCCGGACCGGATATCAGAGGTTCTGTTCCAACTATATTCCGGAAACAAGATTCTATATATTCCGTTACAATCCGCTGCTCCTCCCGATCTTTTTCTCCCCATTCAGAAAAATCGTCTTTTCTCTTTGTTCCGGCCAACGACATAGTTTGAATACAGGAAGCAGAACAACGTAGAAAAGTTTCCGGGGTAGCCCCCATCCATAGAGTCTCTCCGGGAATCGAAACCAAAAAGACAAAAGCATCGGGATAAGTCTCGCACAATCCGTTAAACCATTCCGGAGCTTTCTTATAGGGATCACAAAAAGACTGTTTTACTCTTGACAATACCGCTTTTCGAATTTTACCGGATCTCAGTGCAGAAATAACCCTCTCTGCCTGCTTTATATAAATATCTTTTCCAATCTCACCTACCGGAACAGTGTCCGGCACATTTTTCTTCGGCGTAACTTTCAATATATCCAAGTCTCCAGCCTTCGACAAGTCAATATCATTCCGAAGGAAACGTACAGGAGAGTTATTTGCCACATGAAACGGAGAAAACAAAAAACCGGAATCTTCGAGAAAAACAGAGGGGCTACAATTTCCTGCAACCTCCCCCGATATTTGTGCTCCAAAGCAGAAGTTTCCACTATCAGGTAAACGATATGCAAAAAATGGAATGCCTCTTTCCAAACATATCCGCTGAGCCTCTTTGATTTCTGAAATTGTCACATCTTTACACATGATTATAAAACACAGATATTCTATAAAACCTCTCCGAACAAATCAAATGTTTGGGCATCAGTAATCCGAACGGTATAAAAATTTCCAATAATCAACGGCTTTTCTTTTCCAATCAAAACTTCAGGATCAACTTCCGGCGAATCGAACTCTGTACGTCCTATATAATATTCTTCTTCCTCCCGATCGATAATCACTTTCATTTCCTGTCCTACCTTGGAAACATTTATCTCGGCAGCAATCTCTTCTTGTACAGCCATCAGTTCATCCAACCGTCTCTGTTTCACTTCTTCCGGTATATTATCCGAATAATGCTCTGCCGAAAAAGTCCCTTCTTCTTCGGAATAAGCAAATGCTCCCATACGTTCAAACCTGGCTTTCCGGACAAACTCTTTCAGTTCTTCAAAATCAGATTCTCCCTCTCCGGGATGCCCAACCATCAGAGTGGTGCGGATATGTATTCCGGGCACTTCTTTCCGAATACGGGAAAGCAGTTCATAAGTTTCTTCCTTGGTCACATGTCGATGCATCATCCGTAACATATTATCGCTAATATGCTGCAATGCAATATCGAGATATTTGCAAACGTTAGCATGTTTACGCATTACGGGTAACAGATCATACGGGAAACGTGCCGGATAA
>ERZ857922.1720-NODE-1720-length-25195-cov-2.875259_pt1 | contig 25195 bp, 20 predicted proteins | sample MGYA00519579_ERZ857922 | MGnify/ENA primary metagenome ERZ857922 (study PRJEB31778, sample SAMEA3449375) | human gut metagenome | biome: human gut; feature: human-associated habitat; material: faeces | place: United Kingdom | collected 2010/2012 ... | reverse complement strand
AATTTGTTGAAGTGCTTGCTTCAAAAGCCCCGGTACCGGGTGGCGGCGGAGCTTCTGCACTGGTTGGTGCAGTCGGAACTGCACTTGGCAACATGGTAGGCAGCCTTACGGTAGGCAAAAAGAAATATGCAGATGTAGAAGATGAAATGTGGGAGCTGAAAGCAAAATGCGACCAGCTTCAGAAAGATTTTCTGCGTTTGATTGAAAGAGATGCAGAAGTTTTTGAACCACTTTCCAAAGCATATGGCATGCCAAGAGAAACAGAGGAAGAAAAAGCAGAAAAAGCACGTGTTATGGAAATCGTTCTGAAAGATGCATGCTCTGTTCCGATGGAAATCATGGAAAAATGCTGTGAAGCAATTGATCTGATCGTAGAGTTTGCTGCCAAAGGATCCAAACTGGCGATCAGCGATGCCGGTGTTGGGGCAGCTTTCTGCAAAGCAGCATTACAGGGTGCAAGCCTGAACGTATACATCAATACGAAATCTATGGCAAACAGAGAATATGCTGAAGAACTCAACAAAAAAGCAGATGCAATGCTTGAAAAATACACAAAGATTGCAGATGAAACATTCGAAAGCGTTCTCGGACGCCTTAAATAAGAATACGGATTGCGCTAAGCGTGTATTGCAGAGTAATTCACATTTGTGAAGCAACAAATAATGAGCGGAGGAAATAGTTAAAATGGCAAAGCAGTTATTAGGTAAAGAAGTAACAGCAGCACTGAATGAAAGAATCAAAGCCAATGTAGCTGAGTTACAGGGAAAAGGTGTTAACCCGACTCTGTGCATCATTCGTGTAGGCGAAAATCCAAGTGATATTTCTTACGAAAAAGGTGCAACAAAACGTTGCGAAACACTTGGGGTAGCATGTGAAAAAATCCTTCTTCCAGGAGATGTATCACAGGAAGAACTTCTTGCAACAATTGACAAAGTAAATAAAGATGACCATATTCATGGCGTTCTTCTGTTCCGTCCGCTGCCGAAACATCTGGATCAGGCAGTGATCGAAAATGCACTTGCAGCAGAAAAAGACGTTGACTGTATGACAGACCTTTCCATGTCTGGCGTTTATACAGGAAAGAAAATCGGTTTCCCGCCATGTACACCGCAGGCATGCATGGAAATCCTGGATCATTACGGAATCGACTGCACAGGTAAAAAAGCCGTTGTTATCGGAAGAAGCCTTGTAGTTGGTAAACCGGCAGCAATGATGCTGGTTAAGAAAAACGCAACAGTAACTATCTGCCATACAAAAACAGTAGATATGCCATCTGTAGCAAAAGAAGCTGATATCGTGATCGTAGCTGCAGGACGCGCAGGTGTTGTAGGTGCTGAATATGTCAGAGAAGGACAGACGATCATCGATGTAGGAATCAACGTAAATGCAGAAGGTAAACTTTGCGGAGATGTTGACTACGCAGCGGTTGAGCCGATCGTTGATGCGATCACTCCGGTACCGGGCGGTGTTGGAAGCGTTACAACATCTGTTCTGGTAGGACATGTAGTAGAAGCAGCAATGAGAAAGGTTAATGGATGATCAGAAACAAAAAAGCGATGCTCTTTTGTTCTCAGATAATACTGACGGGTGCCCTTATAACTGGGGCACCTTGTCTGGCATCTGGGGCAGAGATTGAGGTGGCCGAAGAGGATGGAACATCCGGGAGTGTTTTCGGGAGTTCAGCCACTACAGCAGACAGTGAGGAAGTCGATCATTCCGGTGAGGGACAGATTCACAAGCCGTCCAGTCTGGAGGTACCGGATTTTACTTCTGATCCGGATTTTGTAGATGATTCTACAGATAACACTTATGGATATTATACGATCATGGGAGATACGACCGTTTCTCTTGCACAGATGACTTCGCAGTATGAAGAACATGGAGCAGAATATCCTTCAGCTTCATTAAAAGATGGTGGCGCAGCGACCATAGATGATTTTTGTACGATCATCCTGGAAGAAGCGAATGCAGAAGGTGTCCGTGGAGAAGTCGTTTTTGAACAGGCGATGCTGGAGACCGGATGGCTGCAGTACGGTGGTGATTCCGGAATATCTCAATATAATTTCGCTGGCATTGGAACGACCGGCGGGGGCGTTGCCGGAGTATCTTACCCGGATGTGCGGACAGGAATCCGCGCACAGGTACAGCATCTCAAAGCTTATGCATGTGAAGATGCACTGAATCAGGACCTTGTGGATACTCGATTTGACATGGTGACCAGAGGGAGTGCTCCATATGTAGAATGGCTGGGACAGCAGGAGAACCCGAACGGGGGAGGCTGGGCCGCCGGATCTAACTATGGAGAAAAACTCAGAAAATTGCTCAGTGATCTGAAAGCGGAGTGAGCAACGAAAAAGAGTGAGGCACATGGCCCCACTCTTTTTTAGTTCAGTTCAATATCTACAAGTTCCTTTGGCGGAAGCTTCTTCGTACATCCGGACAGGAACTTCTTCAGTTCTTTGGATGATTTGGCAACTGGCACATTCGTTCCGGCGCCACCCATACATCCGCCCGGACAGGCCATACCTTCGATCATACAGCCCTTGAGTTTGCCTGCTTTGGCAAGCGCGAGGACTTTTTTACATTCAGCAAGACTCTCTGCATGTTCGATATGAACCGGTACATCCGGATAATATTCCTTCAGGCAGGCTTCGATCGCACCTGCAACACCACCTGCAACAGCATAACCACGTCCTGCAGCAGTCGCATCATGAAGAGAACCATCCTCTTCGAAAGAAGCAGGATCGATTTCGCGTGCATCAAACATGGCATCCAGTTCCTCGAATGTAAGGACAAAATCAACATCACTGCGGACGGTGCGGCGCATAGCTTCCAGCTTCTTGGATGCACATGGACCAACAAATACAACCTTTGCATCTGGCTGTTCCTGTTTTACCTTGCGGGCAGTGGCAACCATCGGTGTCAGTTCTTGAGAAATATTGTCGATCATGGTCGGGAAGAATTTCTTTGCCATCATGGACCAGGAAGGACAGCAGGAAGTCAGAAGGAACGGAAGATTACCGGTTGCTACTTCTTTTGCATAATGATGAGCTTCAGAGATTGCTCCGACATCGGCACCGAAAGCGACCTCATGAACATCTGAAAAACCAAGAACCTGGAGAGCAGTCTTAAATTTACCCGGAGTAACATCATCCCCAAACTGGCTGATGTAAGCCGGGGCTACGATTGCTATGATCCTGTCGCCATCGCGGAGCGCATGAGCCAGCTGGAAAATCTGAGACTTATCAGAAATTGCACCAAACGGACAACTTACCATACACATACCGCAGGAAACACATTTGTCTTCCAGGATGCTGGCGCGGCCCTGTTCATCGCTTCCGATCGCTTTGACACCACAGGCCTGTTCACATGGACGGATATTGTGAGAGATAGCATCATAAGGACAGGCGGCTTTACATTTGCCACACTTGATACATTTGTCCTGATCAATATAAGATTTTCCATCTTTCATGGAAATCGCACCCTTTGGACAGGCCTGCATACATGGATGAGCAACACATCCGCGGCACATGTTGCTGACAATGTATTTGTTAGGAGGACAGGCGGCACATGCAGAAGGGATAACCTGCATGAGCGGCGGCTCATAGTATTTTTCGTTGATGTTGCTGGCTGCCAGACCGTCGGTCAGATGGACAGCTTTGTTTTCCGGGCGAAGAGAGAGGCCCATTGCAAGACGAACCCGCTCGCTGGCAACGGCACGTTCTCTGTAAATACTTTCACGGTATTTGGCTTTTTCCTCTACGATATTATAAGGAATAGCTTCAATATCATGAATCAGGGTTTCGTCAGTGGATTCAAATCCGGCTTTGGCTACTTCGACATAAACCTTGTGGCGGATTGCTCTGACAGGTGTGTCATAATTTCGCATATGTATATCTCCTTCTATCGTATTGCAGTTATTCAGCTGACAGTATTACATGGAAAAACAGAATGAACTGCCATAAACCGGATAACTGAAAAAATATTTTCATCTACCTGACATTATAATATAGGAAAGAAATTCTAAAATCAACTAAGATCATGTATTTTTGCAGGCACAAAACAGACGGATGCACAGAAGATTATATGACAATAAAACGAAGGAGAACTAAAAACAAGATTGATAAAAAATTATGCAACATGTTAAAAAAATCACGAAATAGTTGCGAAAAATAAAAAAATTAAATAAATTAATTCAAATTTTCGATATTTTTCTTGTTAAAAATATATATTTAATGTATAATCAAATATAGCAAAGCTGTGTAAAATAGACAAAAAACAATAAGCACAGGAAAATTTATTTTTAAACAAGGAGGGAATTGAATGTTAGATCAGTCTTATTACGCGAAGACAGATGAGATCATCGAGCATTACGGACCGAAACCTGCATCATTGATCCCAATCATGCAGGATATCCAGGCGGAGTACCGTTATCTTCCTGGAGAGCTTCTGACGTATGTTGCATCCAAGATTGGAGTTACAGAAGCAAAGGCTTACAGTGTAGCCACTTTCTATGAGAACTTTTCCTTTGAGCCAAAAGGAAAATACGTCATCAAAGTCTGTGATGGAACAGCCTGTCATGTGCGTAAATCCATGCCGGTTAAAGAAGCTCTTATGAAGGAACTTGGACTCAGTAACAAGAAGCATACAACGGATGATATGCTCTTTACGGTAGAAACTGTATCCTGCCTTGGTGCATGCGGATTGGCGCCAACACTTACAGTAAACGACGAAGTACATCCGAAAATGACACCAGAAAAGGCAATCGATCTGTTAAATGAATTGAGAGGTGAGACGGTATGAGTATTGTGAGTAAAGAAGATCTGCTCAATAAGCAGGCTGAAGCAAAAAATACCCTGGAATCTTTTACCTGTCGTGTGCTTGTCTGTTCCGGTACAGGATGTATCGCTTCCGGCGCACAGAAGATTTATGACGAGATGGCGAAACTGTGCGAGAATCTTGACTGGGTAAGCGTGGAAATGCAGAAAGATGTTCCGCATGTCGGTGTTGTTAAGACAGGATGTCAGGGCCTTTGTGAATTAGGACCTCTGATGAAGATTGAACCTTATGATTATCAGTATGTTCATGTACAGGTAGAAGACTGTAAAGAGATCGTAGAGCGTACTGTTATGGAAGGAGAGCCGGTAAGCAGACTGTTTTATCGTGATCATGATACCGCCTGTCCACATCCTTCTGACATTCCTTTCCTGAATCAGCAGACAAGAATCGTTCTTGAGAACTGTGGTAATATTAATGCAGAATCCATTGATGAATATATTGCTGTTGGCGGTTTTCAGGCTATGGCAAAAGCTTTCTTCGATATGTCCCCACAGGATGTTATCGATGAAGTAACAAAATCCGGACTTCGCGGACGAGGCGGAGCTGGTTTCCCGGCTGGTAAAAAATGGTCTCAGGTTGCTCGTCAGAAAGAAAAAGTTCGTTATGTAGTATGTAATGGTGATGAAGGTGACCCGGGTGCATTCATGGATGGTTCCGTAATGGAAGGTGATCCATATAAGATGATCGAAGGTATGACCATTGCTGCATACGCAGTTGGCGCAGAGAACGGATACATTTATGTTCGTGCAGAATATCCGCTTTCCGTTAAACGTCTCCGTATGGCTATCGAACAGGCTGAAGCTTATGGACTGCTTGGTGACAATATCCTTGGTTCCGGTGTGAATTTCCATTTACATATCAATCGTGGTGCAGGTGCCTTTGTTTGTGGTGAAGGTTCTGCCCTCACTGCATCCATCGAAGGTAAGCGAGGCATGCCGCGTGTCAAACCACCGCGTACAGTAGAAAAAGGTCTCTGGGAGAAACCTACCGTTTTGAATAACGTAGAAACATATGCAAACGTTCCGAAGATCATTCTTCAGGGTGCTGACTGGTTCCGTACCATTGGAACAGAAGGAAGCCCGGGAACCAAGACCTTCTCCCTGACCGGTGCAATTGAAAACACAGGTCTGATTGAAGTACCAATGGGTACCAGTCTTCGTCATATCATTTATGATATCGGTGGTGGCCTGAAGAGCGGAGCTGCTTTCAAAGGTGTACAGATCGGTGGACCATCCGGTGGATGTCTGATCGAAGATCAGATCGACCGTCCGCTTGACTTTGACTCCGTTAAATCACTCGACGCGATCATGGGTTCCGGCGGCCTGGTAGTTATGGATGAAAATACCTGTATGGTTGAGGTTGCCAGATTCTTTATGAACTTTACACAGCGTGAGAGCTGTGGTAAATGCGTTCCGTGTCGTGAAGGAACAAAGCGTATGCTGGAGATTCTCGAGAGAATTGTAGATGGTAAAGGTGAAATGTCAGACCTTGATGAACTGGAAGAGCTTGCTACTATGGTACAGAGCATGGCTCTCTGCGGACTTGGCAAGAGTGCACCGCTTCCGGTTATCAGTACTCTGAAACGCTTCCGTGATGAATACGAGGAACATATTAAGGATAAGAAATGCCGTGCAAAAGTCTGTACAGCACTTCGTAAATTCCACATTAATCCGGAATTCTGTATCGGCTGCGGAAAATGTGCCAAGAACTGTCCTGCCGGGGCAATTTCCGGCAAGATTAAATCACCTTATCATATTAATAATGATGTATGCATCAAGTGCGGCAGCTGTAAGGATAACTGTAACTTTGATGCAATATATGTGGAAATGTAGGGAGGACAGATTATGGGTACAATGACGATTGACGGCAGAAAAGTCGAATTTACAGATGAAAAAAATGTCCTGACCGTAATCCGCAAGGCAGGCATTAATATTCCTACACTTTGTTATCACTCAGAGGTTTCCACTTTTGGAGCCTGTCGTCTGTGCACAGTAGAGGATGACAGAGGAAGAACCTTCGCTTCCTGTTCTGAGGAGCCAAGGGATGGAATGGTAATTTATACAAACTCAGGTAAGATCAAAAAATACAGGAAACTGATTGTGGAACTGCTTCTCGCAGCACATTGCCGTGACTGTACAACCTGTGTAAAGAGTGGAGAATGCGTGCTTCAGGAGCTGGCTCACCGTCTTGGAGTACATAACATCCGTTTTCAGAATACAAGAGAGCAATATGAGATTGATGACAGTTCACCATCTCTGATCCGTGACCCGAACAAATGTATCCTCTGTGGTGACTGTGTCCGTGCCTGCGAGGAGCTTCAGGGAATCGGAGCATTGAACTTTGCATACCGTGGAACAGAGGCTATTGTAATTCCTGCGTTTAATAAGAAAATAGCAGAAACCCAGTGTGTAAACTGCGGACAGTGCCGTGTATATTGTCCGACAGGTGCCATTTCCATTAAGACGCATATGGATGAAGTCTGGGAAGCTCTTGCAGATCCGGATGTACGTGTAGTAGCACAGATTGCGCCGGCAGTTCGTGTTGCGGTAGGTGATCATTACAGTCTTCCGAAGGGACGGAGCGTAATGGGCAAAATTGTCAATGCACTCCACAGAATGGGATTTGACGAGATTTATGATACTACTTTCAGCGCCGATCTTACTATTATGGAGGAGTCAGCAGAATTTCTAAAAAGAGTTGAGAAGGGGGAGAAACTTCCACTTCTTACCTCCTGTTGCCCTGCATGGGTGAAATTTATTACAGACCAGTATAAGGATTATATCCCGAATTTGTCTACCTGCAGATCCCCACAGGGAATGATGTCTGCAGTTATTAAAGAATACTTCCGTGATCCGGAGAATGCCAAGGGTAAAAAGACCGTTATGGTATCTATTATGCCATGTACAGCCAAGAAGGCTGAGGCAATCCGTCCGAACAGTTTTACCGATGAGAAACAGGATACGGATATTGTAATTACAACCACAGAGCTGCTGCGCATGATCGATAACTTTGGCCTTGATTTTGCACAGTTAGAGCCTGAAGCATGTGATATGCCATTTGGATTTGGCTCCGGTGGAGGTGTTATTTTTGGTGTTACCGGCGGTGTTACAGAGGCGGTTCTACGCCGCTTAAGCCCGGATCATTCCAAGGAGACCATGCGGGAGATTTCTGAGTGTGGTGTCCGTGGAGATGAGGGAATCAAAGAATTCACAGTTCCATACAAGGGAATGGATATCAATGTATGTGTAGCCAGCGGCCTTGCAAATGCAAGAACCGTTATGGAACGTGTAAAGAACGGCGAGGCAAACTATCATCTGATCGAGGTTATGGCATGCCGCCGTGGATGTATCATGGGTGGAGGTCAGCCGACCAGATCCGGTGACAGAACCAAGGCAGCCAGAGCAAGAGGTTTGTACAATGCAGACAATACCATGATCATCAAGAAATCCGATGAGAACCCACTGGTTCTGGAGCTTTATGAGGGACTCCTCAAAGGCAAAGAGCATCATCTGCTTCACAATGAGTTCTATATCAAAGACTGATATGAGGAATACAAAGAGCTGCTGTTCCCGGTGAACAGCAGCATATAAGAAGCCTTCCGGGCATATACTGTGGTATGCGGGAACTGTCTTTTTTAAGACGTTTCCCGGAACTTACAGGCCAGTATATGCAGGGAGGCTTTTTTATATGGAAAACTTTCAGGTTTACCGTGATATCCAGGCGCGGACGGGCGGAGATATCTACATAGGGGTTGTGGGCCCGGTCCGTACAGGAAAATCCACATTTATCCGGAGATTTATGGAGCTGGTGGCGCTGCCATCGATCAGCGAGGGAAAAAGAGCGGAGCTTCAGGATGAACTGCCACTTAGCGGTGCCGGCAAAATGATTACCACCGTAGAACCCAAATTTATTCCAAAAGAAGCAGTGGAAGTATCCATAGGGGAAAACCAGAAAATCCGGGTAAAACTCATTGACTGTGTAGGCTTTCTGGTAAAGGATGCATCCGGAAATGTGGAAGAGGGCAGGGAGCGGATGGTTAAAACTCCCTGGCAGGAAAAAGCAATCCCGTTCCATGATGCAGCCCGCATTGGAACGGAAAAAGTGATCAGCCAGCATTCCACCATCGGAATTGTAGTCACAACAGACGGAAGCTTCGGGGAGATCTCCAGAGAAAATTTTATCCCGGCAGAGGAACAGACCATAAAAGAACTGAAAGCCCAGGGAAAACCATTTCTGATTCTGGTAAATTCCCAGACTCCATACAGCGAGGAAACCGGAAAAACCGTAAAAAATTTGGAAGAGAAATATGGAGTATCCGTTCTGGCAGTAAACTGTGAACAGCTCCGTAAAGAAGATGTGACCAGAATCCTGGAAAAAATCCTCTATGAGTTTCCAGTCAGTGAGATTGAACTGTTTGTTCCGAAGTGGGTGGAAATGCTTTCTCCGGAACATGAAGTCAAAGCAGCACTGTTAAAGGAGATCCGGGAAAAGATGACCGGACTTACCCATGTGCGGGATGTAACCAGAGAATCGGTACATCTGGAAAGTCCGTACGTGGAAGACACACTTCTTGAGCAGGTCAGCCTTTCCGACGGAACGGTCCGTATCCGGATCGCAGTAAAAGATATTTATTATTATCAGATGCTCAGTGAAATGAGCGGAATCTCCATGGAAAGTGAATATGAGCTGATCCAGACTATGAAAGAACTGGCCGGAATGAAGGAACAATTTGTAAAAGTCCAGGCTGCCCTGGAAGCGGTAAAAGGAACAGGGTATGGTGTTGTGGTACCTGAGCTTTCCGAGATCACTATTGAGGAACCTGAGGTGATCCGTCAGGGAAATAAATTCGGAGTAAAGATCCGGTCAAAAAGCCCGTCCATTCATATGATCCGGGCGGGGATCGAAACGGAGATCGCTCCGATCGTTGGTACAGAACAGCAGGCGGAGGACCTGATAAAGTATATCAGAGAAAGCCCGGAGCGAGGGGAAAGTATCTGGGAGACCAATATTTTCGGAAAATCCATCGAACAGCTGGTAGAAGACGGCATCCGTACCAAGATTGCTCAGATCAGCGAAGAAAGTCAGGTGAAGCTGCAGGATACGATGCAAAAGATTGTCAATGACAGCAAGGGCGGGTTGATCTGTATAATTATCTGAAAAAAGTGCTAAGGAAAATGCAAAGAAATTGACAAAGATTTGTAACAAAGTTATAATAAAAACTGTGGCAAAGAAACCAGTACATTGTTTCTTGTATAATCGAGAAGAGTGCAATGCTTCAGACATAGAAGAAAATACAATAGAAGAAAGTACAATAGAAGGAAATACATATGAAGAAAAAATACGTAAGCAGATTACTGGCAGGATGCCTTACAGTTACCATGCTGACACCGACCGGGGCACTGGCAAGTGTTCCGCAGCCGGCAGTGACACAGGAAGCATCCCAGGAGGCCGGGCAGGAGAACAAAACAGAAAACAAAGAACAGACAGAGGAATATGCAGCAGAGGGTGCGGCAGAGGTACAGACAGACGAAACCGAAGCAGCAGAAAACAGAACAGCTGCAGATAAGAGCAGAGAACAGACAGAACCACAGACGGCACAGACCGGCGAACAGGCAGAACCGCAGACGACACAGACCGGTGAACAGGCGGCTTCAGAGGCAGAACCTCAGGCACAGGTACAGCCACGGGCTGTAGTGGCTGTCAATCAGTGGATCCGGAATGGAAACCGCTGGTGGTACCGTCATGCAGACGGAAGCTATACCACCAATGGATGGGAAGTGATCAACGGAGCCTGGTACTACTTTGACGGAGCCGGCTGGATGGTAACCGGCTGGCTGAAGCAGGGAAGCACCTGGTATTATCTGAAACCGACCGCAAAGAACAGTGCAGAAAAAGTAGGTGAGAAAGCCTATAATTACTGGGTGGGAACAGCCGGGATCGGTGGTTATTACATTGATAAATACGGCAGAATGGTAGCCGGTAAAGATTACAGCCTCGGAAGTTATGTCTATACATTCGATGCCAACGGACTATGCACGAACCGGGAAAACCGTTATCTTCAGGTGACTGATGCGAATGGAAGAAAATACAATGTGGAAAAGAAAACATATCTTTCCGATCCTCAGGTGGGCGTGGATGTAACAGAGGACGAGTTCCTTGCGGCAGCTGTCTATGCAGAGTCGGCAAACCAGGGACTTACCGGTATGACAGGTGTCGCGATGGTTATGTTAAACCGTATGCGGACCAATAAGACCAGCTCGGCTCCATATCCATCAGAAGCGAAAAATATGATTTATCAGGCAACACAGTTTGAAGTGGCAAGAGACGGAGCACTGACAAAAAGTCTGAATCTCATCGTGAGCGGCAAAGGCGGTACAGCGATGGAAAATGCAAAAAAAGCTGTTGCGAACGCCAGAGCAATCTGTGATGCTTACGATAATAACAAGACCGATGATCTGAGCGATGAAGTGCAAGGTATACTGAAAGAACTGAAGATTCCGGAAGGTCATACTATGCTGGAATATCTGGGATTTATGACACCAAAAGCATTTGAGAATGCGAATCTGGATCCGGAAAAAACACATGCATTTACCTATAAAAATACGACGTTCTACAGCACCTGGATCAAAAAATCCTGATACTATCCATCATTGACAGCCTACAGGAAAGAGTTTATAATATTGTCGTGAAAAATTTATCACATACAGTTGCAGGAAAACAGGTGAAATTCCTGTACAAGTCCGTTACCGTTAAAGTCGGAGTACTCTCTGTATGGTGAGGACTGTAAACATTTGCGGCAACCGAAGGATTACAGAATAGAAATGAGCAGGAAAACCGTTGTCTTTTTGACAACGGTTTTTTACTTTACAGGAAACGGCTTTTCTGCAAAGTAAAAAACGCTCCGCGAGAATGTGCCAAGACACATTCTTTGTTCATGTATGCAGGCAACAAGACAAAGCAATAAGTAAACTGTGATTGGAAAAAATAATATGGATAAAAAAACACACCACACCGGTCTGGAAGGGTATTATGCGGTAGATGAAAAAAACAGAAAACTTCGTTACGGTTATACAACCGGTTCCTGTGCGGCAGCTGCGGCGCAGGCGGCAACGCGGATGCTGCTGACCGGAGAAAAAGTGGAAGAGGTGGCTTTACAGACACCAAAAGGAATTTTACTGCATCTGCTGATCGAGGCGATTTCCATGGATGAGGGAAGGGTGCGCTGTGCCGTGCAGAAGGATGGCGGTGATGATCCGGATGTAACGACGGGAATCTATGTATATGCAAACGTTTCCCGCAGGGATGCACCACAGATTACTCTGGACGGAGGGATCGGCGTAGGAAGAGTGACCAGACCGGGTCTGTGGCAGGCAGTTGGCGAGGCGGCGATCAACAAGGTTCCAAGGCAGATGATCCTTGAAAATGTAGAGCAGGTCTGTAAAGAATATCACTACACCGGAGGTCTGGATGTGCAGATTGAGATTCCGGCAGGAGTGGAGCTTGCAAAAAAGACGTTTAATCCACGCCTGGGTATCGAAGGCGGAATCTCTGTTCTTGGAACAAGTGGCATCGTGATCCCGATGAGTGAGACAGCACTGGTGGCCAGCCTGCGGCTGGAGATGAAGATGCTGGTGGAAGGCGGCGGGTCTTATCTGGTGATTACACCGGGAAATTATGGTCAGGCTTTTTCAAAAGAACAGACAAGACTGGATCTTACCTATTCGATGAAATGTAGCAATTATGTGGGGGAGACCCTGGATATGGCAAGAGAGCTGGGAGTAAAGGGTATCTTGTTTATCTCTCATATCGGCAAATTTGTGAAAGTAGCCGGCGGAATCATGAATACCCATTCCCGCCAGGCAGACAGTCGAAGCGAACTGATGGCAGCGAATGCGATCCGCGCCGGCACAGATCTGGAGACAGCAAAAGAGATTCTTGATACGATCACCACGGAGCAGAGTGTGGAGATTTTAAAACGAAAGGGTTATCTGGAAGCTACGATGAAAGAAATCAGTGACCGGGTAGAATTCTATCTGAATAAAAGGGCAGGCGAACAGCTGGAAGTGGGAACTATCTTATTTTCCAATGTATATGGAAAGCTGGCAGAAACCTCGAAAGTTCCGGAACTCGCCCGAAAAATCATGAAGCAGGCAGAAAAAAAAGCACACGATCAATGTGCAGATAAAGAACAGAAACCAAATCAACAGAAAAACGAGGAGAAAAAACTATGAGTGGAATATTATATGGACTTGGAGTGGGACCGGGAGATCCGGAACTGCTGACACTGAAAGCCCTTCGTCTGATCCGCGAGAATCCTGTGATCGCAGTACCGGGCAACGATATAAAAGCCAGTGTCGCTTATCAGATCGTAAAAGGAGCATATCCAAAACTGGATGAAAAAGAACTGATTCCGGTGGCTATGCCGATGACAAAAGACAGGGCAGTACTGGAAGACAATCATAATAAGGCTGCAGATGCAGTGGAATCTTATCTGAAACAGGGAAAAAATGTGGTGTTTTTGACACTGGGAGATCCTACTATATATTCCACTTATCTGTATGTACATAAACGTATCCTGGAACGCGGTTATCAGGCTGAAATCGTGAGCGGGATCACTTCTTTCTGTGCAGTGGCGGCCCGTCTTAATATGGGTCTGGCGGAGATGGCAGAACCGCTCCATGTGATTCCGGCGACCTATAAAGCAGAAGAAATGGATGATCTTTTAAAACTGCCTGGAACCAAAGTGCTGATGAAAAGCGGCAAACGCCTGAAAAAAGTAAGAGACAGCATTTTAAGAAGCGGACAGAATGCCGTAATGATTGAAAACTGCGGCATGCCGGAAGAAAAAATCTATGCATCGGCCAAAGAGATACCGGAAGAAGCAGGATATTATACCCTTCTGGTCGTAAAAGATAAAAAATAAGAGAAAAAAAGAGTGCCTGACGCCAGGGACAAGAGAGGAGAAAACATATGGTACATTTCGTAGGAGCAGGTTCCGGTGCACCGGATCTGATCACACTGAGAGGAAAAAAATTTCTGGAAGAAGCAGACGTAGTGATCTATGCAGGCTCACTGGTCAATCCACAGCTTCTTGAATACACGAAAGAAAACTGTGAGATCTACAACAGTGCGAAGATGACACTGGAAGAAGTTCTGGAAGTGATGGAACAGGCAGACCGGGAACAGAAGATGACGGTTCGGCTGCATACAGGTGATCCGTGTCTGTATGGTGCGATCAAAGAGCAGATGGATCTGCTGGAAAAGGAGAATATTTCTTATAAAGTGTGCCCGGGAGTCAGCTCCTTTTGCGGAGCGGCATCTGCACTGAATGCAGAATATACTCTTCCTGGGATTTCACAGTCTGTGGTGATCACACGGATGGCAGGAAGAACACCGGTTCCGGAAAAAGAATCCATTGAAAGTTTCGCTGCGCACCAGGCAACGATGGTCATCTTTTTGAGTACCGGGATGCTGGAAGAACTGTCGAAGCGTCTGATCGAAGGCGGTTATCAGCCGGAGACTCCGGCAGCAATCGTCTACAAGGCAACCTGGGAGGATGAAAAGGTGTGCAGATGTAAGGTGAAAGATCTTGCGGTGACAGCAAAGGAGAATGGAATTACAAAGACAGCACTGATCGTGGTTGGTGAGGTGCTTGGCGGAGAGTATGAACGGTCACTTTTGTATCATCCGGAGTTTACAACAGAGTTCAGGCAGGGCAAAGGAAAAGAAGGTGCAGGAAATGTGTAAAATTGGAAAAGTCTATGTAATCGGTCTTGGACCGGGTGCTGAGAAAGAAATGACATACCAGGCGTCCACGGCACTGGAAAAAAGTGAGGTTATTATCGGATATACCGTATATACAGGACTGATACGGGAAAGATTTCCGGATAAAAAGTACCTTTCCACACCAATGCGGCAGGAAGTGGTCCGCTGTGAGATGGCAATGGATGAGGCAATGAAAGGAAGAACGGTAGCTATGGTATGCAGTGGGGATGCCGGAATTTACGGAATGGCAGGTCTGCTCTATGAGATGGGACAGGGCTACCCGGAGGTGGAGCTGGAGGTCGTGCCGGGAATCACGGCGGCAAATGGCGGAGCGGCAGTTCTTGGTGCACCTCTGATGCATGATTTTGCAGTGATCAGTCTGAGTGATCTTCTGACACCGTGGGAGAAGATTGAAAAGAGGATCCGCGGAGCTGCGATGGCGGATTTTGTAATCTGTCTGTATAATCCGTCCAGCCGGAAACGGGCAGATTACCTGAAAAAGGCATGCGAGTATATTCTGGAGTACCAGAGCCCGGATACAGTCTGCGGTTATGTGCGGAACATCGGACGTGAAGGCGAAGATGCACATATTCTGACACTTTCTGAGCTGAAGGATACGGAGGTCGATATGTTTACAACCGTTTATATCGGCAACAGCCAGACGAGAAATGTGGATGGGAAAATGGTGACACCGAGAGGCTATCGATTGGAGGAATAACTGTGGAAAACCGAAAATGCCGGGTAAATCTTGTCGGAATCGGGATGGGAAGTAAAGGAACGCTTACGGAAGAGGTCAGAAAGATCATTGCGGAAAGTGATGTGCTGATCGGAGCCATGCGGATGCTGGAAGGATTCCGGGAAAAAAAGAAATGCTGCTATGCAGAGTATCTGCCGGAAAAAATCAGAGCAATCCTGGATGAGCAGGAGGAAAAGACCAGATGTACGGTGCTGTTTTCCGGGGATACCGGATTTTACAGCGGGGCAAAAAAGCTGGCGGATATTCTGAAAAAAGACGGATATGAAGTGCAGATTTTTCCGGGAATTTCCTCGGTAATCTATCTTGCGGCAAGGGTCGGAAAGAGCTGGGAGGATGCGAAGATCATCAGCATGCATGGAAGAAGTCAGAATTTTATCCATGTAGTTGCAAACCATGAAAAGACATTTCTGATCCTTGGGAAAAGTGCGGGAAAAGAGATCTGCGAAAAACTGAAATATTACCATCTGGAACAAGTAACCGTTTGGGTTGGAAATCATTTGTCTTATCCGGATGAAGAGATTGTGATCAAAAAAGGAAACGAGCTTCAGGCAGAAGATTTTGGTGATCTTACCACTATTCTGATCGAGAATCCAAAGCCGGAAAAGAGAACAGGAATTCATCTTGCAGATGAGGAGCTGATCCGTGGAAGTGTTCCGATGACGAAGGAGGAAGTGCGGACAGTCAGCATTGCAAAATTGAAGCTTACAAAGAATGCAGTAATATATGATGTGGGGGCCGGAACCGGTTCGGTGTCTATAGAGGCTGCTCTTCAGGGAGAGAATCTCCGCGTTTATGCAATAGAGAAGAATCCGGAGGGTGCAGAGCTGATCAGGAAGAATATGCAGAAATTCCGGACAGACCAGATTCAGGTGATAGAAGGAGTTGCACCGGAAGCACTGGAAGCACTGGAAATGCCGACCCATGCTTTTATCGGAGGCAGTACAGGACAGTTAAAAGAAATTATTCAGTGCATAAAGAAAAAAAATCCGGACGTCCGTATCGTGATTAATGCAATTTCGCTGGAAACCGTGAAGGAAGCGATGGAGGCGATGGAGGAAGGACTGCTTGCAGATCCGGAAATCATACAACTGAATGTGGCAAAGTCAAAGAAACTTGGAAGATATCACATGATGACCGGGTTAAATCCGATTTATATTATTTCAGACGGAGGAGATACAGAATGAAAATTCCCGGAATTGTAATCGCGGCATCTGCCAGTGGGAGTGGAAAGACAGCGGTGACAATGGCAATGATGAAAGCATTTAAAAATGCCGGAAAGAAGGTACGCGCCTGCAAATGCGGACCGGATTATATTGATCCTATGTTTCACCGGGAGGTGCTGGGAATTGATTCCGAGAACCTGGATCTGTATTTTTGTGACCGGGAGCGCTTGAAAGAGCGGTTTATGCATCATGCGGAAGGCGCGGAGCTTGTGGTGACAGAAGGTGTGATGGGGTACTATGACGGGATCAGTCTGGATTCGGATCAGGCAAGTACTTATGACGTTGCGAGAACCCTGGGACTTCCGGTAATCCTGGTTGTTCCGGCAAGAGGTATGGCATCGACAATCCTGGCAGTATTGAAGGGAATGATTGAATACCGGAATGACAGTAATATCCGGGGAATCATTCTGAACCGGATTTCCCCGATGCTGTATCCGAAGATGAAGAAGATGATCGAAGAGGGATTGCAGACAATGGGATTCCAGGTTCAGGTGGTTGGTTATGTGCCGGAGGAGGATGCTTTTCATCTGGAGAGTCGGCATCTGGGACTGATGCTTCCGGAGGAAATAGGGAACCTGGGAAAACAGATTGACCGGGCAGCAGAGATTCTGACAGAGACACTTGATATGGAATCGGTGCTGAAAATTGCCTGGGAAGCAAAAGAAATGGAGTATCATCCGGTGAAGGCAAAACAGGAAGCAGCCGGACGAAAAGTGCGTATCGGCGTAGCGCGTGACTTGGCCTTTTGTTTCTATTACAAGGATAATATGGAGCTTTTAAAAGAGCTTGGATGTGAGATCATTCCGTTTAGTCCTTTGGAGGATACAAGGCTTCCGGAACATTTAGACGGACTTTTATTTGGTGGTGGATATCCGGAACTTTGTGCGAAACATCTGGCAGAAAACAGAGCTATGCGAAAAGATGTAAGAAAGCAGATTGAAAATGGAATTCCATGTATTGCGGAATGTGGAGGATTTTTATATTTGACAGAAGAGCTGGAAGGGGAAGATGGAAAGCACTATCCGATGGTGGGGGCACTTCCGGGAAAAGGGATCAAAAAAGGGCGACTTACCAGATTCGGATACATTGAGCTGACTGCGGAAATGAACGGAGTGTATATGAAAAAGGGAGAGAAGATCCGGGCGCATGAGTTCCATTATTGGGATTCTACGGAAAACGGAGAGGATACACTTGCCGTAAAGCCGGATGGTGTGAGAAAATGGCAGGCTGTTCATATGAAAAGGAATCTGTTTGCGGGATTTCCGCATTTATACTTTTATTCCAACCCCAAAGTGGCCAAACGCTTTGTAGAAGCGTGTAGAACCTACAGAAGCAAGTAAAAAGCTGACAAAGACAAATCGAAAAGACAGGAGATTAGACTTACAGATGGAAGAGACCAGATGGAAAGAGAAAATAAAACCACTTGATGAAAATGCAATGGAAGAGGCGCGGGCTCACTGGATGACGGTAGGGAAGCCACTGTTTAGCCTGGGAAGTCTGGAGGATGCGGTGATCCAGATTGCCGGGATTAAGGGGACTTCAGATTTTGAACTGCGAAAGCGCGGGCTGATCATTATGTGCGCGGACAACGGTGTGGTAGAAGAAGGCGTGACACAGACCGGCCAGGAAGTAACGGCAATCGTGGCGGATAATTTTACAAGAGGAGAGACAAGCGTCTGCATCATGGCAGAAGAGGCAAAGGTAGATCTTTTCCCGGTGGATGTAGGAATGGCAACAGATGTGCCGTCTGTGACAAAGAAAAAATACAAAGTGATGTATGGCACACACAATTTTGCAAAAGAAGCGGCGATGACAAGAGAAGAGGCAGTTGAGGCGATAGAAGTTGGAATTCAGATGGTAAAGAAGTGTGCCGAAGCGGGATACGAAATTCTTGCGACAGGTGAAATGGGGATTGGAAATACAACGACCAGCAGTGCGGTTGCCTCTGTATTGCTCAGAGAGGATCCGAAGGTCATGACAGGAAAGGGGGCAGGTCTGACGAAAAAAGGTCTGCGAAAGAAGGTACAGGTCATCCGGGAAGCGGTTGAGCGGATGCAGCCGGATAAGACAGATGCGATCGATGTACTTTCCAAGGTTGGAGGACTTGACATAGCAGGACTTGCAGGTGTATATCTCGGTGGGGCGATCTACCGGATTCCGGTGCTGATAGATGGCTTTATTTCTGCAGTGGCTGCACTTGTGGCAGTACGGCTGGTTCCGGAATGTGCAGGATATATTTTACCATCCCATTTGTCTGATGAACCTGCGTCAAGAAAGATTTTAGATGCTTTAGAAAAAAAACCATTTCTCACATGTGGTATGTGTCTGGGGGAAGGAACAGGAGCAGTGGCAGCGATGCCGCTTCTTGAGATGGGACTTCAGGTGTACCGTAAAATGGGAACTTTTGATGATATTCACGTAGAGCAGTATGAAGTACTGGATGGAAAGGACGAAAGATGAAGTTTTTAGAACCGATGATCATTGCGTTTTCTATGTATTCCAAAATACCGATGCCGCGCATTGAGTGGAACAAGGAAAATATGAAATATACGATGTGTTTCTTTCCGCTGATCGGTGTTGTGACCGGAGTACTCATTTATCTGGCAGGAATGTTTCTTGATGGAAATATTTTTCCGAAAGTAGGCAGTGGAAGATTGATGTTTGCTGCGGTCATGACATTGATACCGGTTTTTGTAAGTGGAGGAATCCATCTGGATGGATTTATGGATACGATGGACGCACTTGGATCCTGGGGAGATAAAGAAAAGAAACTGGAAATCCTGAAAGATTCGCATAACGGTGCTTTTGCGGTCATCGGAATCTGCTGTTATTTTACCGGAAGCCTTGGCGTATGGAGTGAAATCCGGACGGAGATGCTTCCTGTAGTAGCAGCAGGATATGTAATTTCAAGAGCGCTCAGTGGGCTTGCTGTAATGACATTTCCGGCAGCAAGAGGAAGTGGTCTTGTGAAGACTTTCCAGGATGGAGCACAGAAAAAGGCAGTAAGGTTCACAATGATCGTATACCTGATCCTGGTGGCAGGATATTTGTATATCTGCTCGCCGGTTGGTATGGTGGTACTTCTTATAATTGCAGGAGTAGTATTTGGATATTATTACCGGATGAGCAGGAAACAGTTTGGAGGTGTTACCGGGGATCTGGCGGGATACTTTCTGCAGATTTGTGAGCTGGCATTATTAGTTGGGGGATTGATTGTGCAGGGAATCCAATGAAAAAGCAGGGAAAGGAAGAGGAGACATATAGAAGATGGAAGTCAGACTGATTCGGCATTTTGCGACGGAAGGGAATTTGGAAAAACGGTATATAGGGGTGACGGATGAAGAAATAAAAACAGAGTGCGTTCCGGAGTATATTCTGAAAAAAGAAGAAAACAGACGATACGGGAAGAAAAATGGACGTGCGAAGTGGGAGCCGGAGCTTGTGATTGTCAGTCCGCTCAGGAGGTGCAGGCAGACGGCAGAGATTCTTTTCCCGGGAGCGGAGCAGGTTGTCTGTGATAAGATGAGGGAATGCGATTTTGGGCTTTTTGAGGGGAAGAATTATCAGGAGCTGACTGGGAATCCAAAGTATCAGAGCTGGATTGATTCTGGAGGTACAAAGGCATTTCCGGGAGGAGAAGATCCGATGGAGTTCCGGAAACGGTGTGTCTGCGGATTTGAAGAGATGATGGAAAAGATGATAAAGGGAAAAAGGAAGAAGATTGCCTTTGTGGTTCATGGGGGAACGATCATGTCGGTGATGGAAGCATTTGATCCGGAAAAGAAAGAATTTTACCACTGGCAGGTGAAAAACGGAAAAGGTTTTCATTTTCAAATTGAGGAAGAAAAATGGCAGCAGGGAAACAGACAGTTTGAGGAGATTGAGGAGATATGAGTTCTTTGATGGCATGTATAGCAGGAATGGCATTGGATGCGGTTTTCGGAGATCCGGTATGGCTCTATCATCCGGTGCGGATCATTGGAAAGTGGATTTCGAGGCTGGAAAAATGGTTGCGCGGATTTTGCAAAAATGAGGAAAGAAAAGAGAGAATCGCAGGGGGGATTCTGTGGTTTGGTGTGGTTATGGTATCCGTCGGAATTCCGTGGGGACTTTTGTATCTTGCCGGAAAGGTCAGCTTCTGGCTTCAATTTGCACTGGAAACTTTCTGGTGTTATCAGCTTCTTGCCGGAAAATGCCTGAAAGATGAAAGCAGGAAGGTTTATGTACGGCTCGTAAACCACAATCTGGAGGGGGCAAGACATGCGGTATCGATGATCGTGGGGAGAGATACCGGAAATCTTTCTGAGGCCGGAGTGACAAAGGCAGCGGTAGAAACGGTAGCCGAAAATACATCAGACGGAGTGATCGCACCGCTCATTTTTATGTTGATCGGTGGGGCACCACTTGGTTTTTTTTATAAGGCTGTTAATACAATGGATTCTATGGTAGGATATAAGAATGAAAAGTATTTACATTTTGGTCGGTTTGCGGCTAAAATGGATGATGTATGGAATTATATTCCGTCCAGGATATCAGCACTTCTGATGATCGCAAGTGCATGGATCTTCAGGATGGATTATAAAAGGGCGTGGGCAGTCTGGAAAAGAGACAGGCGAAAGCATGCCAGCCCGAATTCCGCACAGACAGAAGCGGTATGTGCAGGTGCACTTCAGGTGCAGCTTGCTGGAGATGCCTATTATTTTGGAAAATTATATCCGAAAGAGACAATCGGAGATGATGTGCGTCCTATCGAGCCGGAAGATATTTTAAGAGCCGGAAATCTGATGGACGGAGCAGCACTTCTGACACTTCTTGTCTTTGGATTACTGAAATATTGTATGATACTGATGTAAGGGGAATAAAAGGTTATGGAATATGTACATGGTGGAGATATTTATACACACAAAGGAATGACAGATTTTTCCGTGAATTTGAATCCGTTCGGACCTGGAAGAGCTGTAGTGGAAGCGGCAAGAAAGTCAATGGACCAGATTGGAAATTATCCGGATGCCAGTTGCAGGAAACTGAAAAGTGCTCTGGCGAAAAGACTGGAAGTTCCGGCTGAGCATATTATCTGTGGAAATGGGGCGGCGGATCTGATTTTTACGGCAGTGCTTGCGGACTGCCCAAGGAAGGCGCTGATACCGGTTCCTGCATTTGCGGAATACGAACAGGCACTGCGTGCGACCGGGTGCGAGATCTGTTATTATAAGAAAAGAGAAGCGACTGGGTTTCAGCTGGAAGAAGATTTTCTGGATCTTCTGAATGAAGATATCGATATGGTATTTTTATGTTCACCGGATAATCCGACCGGAAAGCTGATCGACCGGAGCATGCTCTGGAAGATTCTTGCCAGATGTGAGACTTACGGAATCCGGATGGTATTGGATGAATGTTTTATTGATTTTGCGGAAAATGCAGCTACGGCATCCATTCTTGCGGATACCAAGAGATGGAGAACTTTATTTATCCTCCGTTCACTGACTAAGATGCACGCGATTCCGGGAATCCGTATCGGGTATGCCGTTACTTCGGATATGGAATTTCTGGAGAAGATGGAACAGTCCAGACAGCCATGGAGTGTATCGATACCGGCACAGGTGGCAGGCATGGCATCTTTAAAAGAGGGGATGCGTGTGAAACGGACCTGTGATTTTACGAACCGTGAAAGAATCTGGATGGAAAATGAATTAGACAAGCTTGGAATTACCCATTATCCGTCAGATGCCAATTTCATTCTGATGCGAAGCGGTATAAATTTATATGAGAAACTGAAAAAACAGAAGATCCTGATTCGGGATTGCAGCAATTACAAAGGTCTCGGAGAAGGATATTATCGTGTTTGTATGCGGCAGAGAGGAGACAACCAGAAACTGATCGATGCGCTGGGAGAAATTCTCTATGCAGGTCAGGGAGAATTTTAATATGGCAAAGTCGATTATGATTCAGGGAACCATGTCAAATGTTGGAAAGAGCCTTCTTGCGGGAGGGCTCTGTCGTGTTTTAAAGGAAGATGGAATCAGGGTTGCACCATTTAAGTCACAGAACATGGCACTCAATTCTTTTATCACGGCAGATGGTCTGGAAATGGGACGCGCACAGGTCATGCAGGCAGAAGCTGCCATGATCCAGCCGGAAGTTTATATGAACCCGATTCTTTTGAAACCGACCTCCGATGTAGGAAGTCAGGTAATTGTAAACGGAGAAGTTGCGGGAGTCATGCCGGCGATGGAATACTTCCGTAAAAAGAAAGAATATATTCCGGCTATTTTAGAAGCTTATCATAAACTGGATGAAAAGTATGATGTGATTGTCATAGAAGGTGCGGGAAGTCCGGCAGAAATAAACCTTAAGCAGAATGATATTGTCAACATGGGACTTGCTGAGCTGGTGGATGCACCGGTTCTTCTTGTAGGAGACATTGACCGTGGTGGTGTGTTTGCGCAGATCGTCGGGACGGTTATGTTGCTGGAAGAAAAAGAGCGGGCAAGAATCAAAGGTACGGTGATCAATAAGTTCCGTGGGGATGTAAAAATTCTGGAGCCAGGTATCAGGATGCTGGAGGAGCGGACAAAGATACCGGTATGTGGCGTGATGCCATATATTTATGCGGATATTGATGATGAGGATAGTCTGTCAGAAAGGTTTGACCGGAAAGAAAAGGCGGCACTTCTGGATATTGCAGTGATCCGTCTGCCGCGTATTTCTAATTTCACAGATTTTGCAGTACTGGAATGCAGGGAAGAAGTTTCTCTCCGGTATGTGTCAAAGGCAGGAGATTTCGGGAATCCGGATCTGGTAATTTTGCCGGGAAGTAAAAATACGATGGAAGACCTGTTGTGGCTTCGTCAGAGCGGACTGGAAGGGAAAGTGCTGCGCCATGCCTCATCAGGGAAACCGGTATTTGGTATCTGTGGCGGTTACCAGATGCTGGGAGAAGAGATCTGTGATCCGGAAGGGGTAGAACGTGGTGGAACCATAAAAGCGATGGGGCTGCTTCCTGCCGTTACTGTATTTGAAAATACCAAGAGAAGAACCCGTGTTACCGGAAAGTTCGGAGAAGTTACCGGAATCTTAAAAGCAATGTCCGGTGCAAAGCTGGATGGATATGAGATCCATATGGGGGAAACTATTTTTTCAGATAAAGATGCTGCAGATCATAAGATGCTGGTACAGATCTGTGATCAGGTGACAGATGAGAGCCGGTGGGACGGAGCGCAGAAGAAGAATGTGTACGGCTGCTATGTACATGGGATTTTTGATGACCGGGAAGTAGCGGATGCACTGATCGGGGCACTTCTGGAAGAAAAAGGATACGGCGAGGAAGCCATGCACTCCATGGACTACCATGCTTACAAAGAGAAGCAGTATCAGATTCTTGCAAATGCAGTTCGTGAGAATATGGATATGAAGAAAATATATGAGATTATCGAGAAGGGAAATGCAGCAGAATGTTTCATCTGATCACAGGTGGCAGTGGAAGTGGCAAATCCGAATATGCAGAGCAGAAGCTTATGGAATATGCCAGCCATTCAAAAAGAAACAAAAAACGCTACTATATAGCAACTATGATGCCTTTCGGGAAGGAAACGGAAGAGAAAATTGCACGTCACAGAAGACTTCGTGCAGGCAAAGGGTTTGAAACGATCGAATGCTATACGGATCTTAAAAAAGCTGCGGAAGTCCTGCAGACAAAAGAGACAGGAAGTGTTCTTCTGGAATGTATGTCCAATCTTGTGGCAAATGAAATGTACGATCCGTCAGGAGCAGGTGAAAATGCAGAAGAGTCCATTCTGGCAGGAATCCATAAGCTGCAAAAGGCCAGTGATGATCTGGTAGTTGTTACAAATGAAGTGTTTTCAGACAGTATGACAGACAATCCGGAGATGGAAAAATATCTGAAGCTTCTCGGAAACATAAATCTTCGGATGGGAGAGATGGCAGATCTGGTGACAGAAGTTGTGTACGGAATTCCGGTTGAAAGGAAAGATATAAAAAAATGAAAATGATAATCGGCGGTGCATACCAGGGGAAGCTTGCGTACGCAAAAAAGCAGAACCCATACATTCATTGGACGGATGGGGAACTATGTGAAGGAGATAATATTTTTGCGGCAGAAGGAGTCTTTCATTTTGAAAAATATATCCAGAGCATGATAAAAAAAGAAAACTGGTCGGAAAAAGAAGCAATTGATTTCGCATCGAAACTAACAAAAAAGTGTCCGGATATTGTAATTGTGACACAGGAGATCGGCTATGGCCTGGTTCCGATAGACGCATTTGAGCGCAGATACAGGGAACTGACCGGAAGGATCTGTACCGTACTTGCGGCAAATTCAGATCAGGTAGACCGGGTAGTATGCGGGATCGGTGTGACGATCAAAGGAGGAGATACCAAGTGAAGATAGAACTGGAAAATGTAAAACCTGCAGAAATAGAAAAACGCAGTTTTGAGATCATAACAGAAGAACTGGGAGATACGCATCTGATCCCAGGAACAGAACCGATCGTCAAACGCTGTATCCATACAAGCGCAGATTTTGATTATGCCAAGAACCTGATGTTTTCAGAAGGTGCAGTAGAAAAAGCGCTGGATGCCATCCGGAATGGTG
>ERZ857922.1714-NODE-1714-length-25264-cov-3.523821_pt1 | contig 25264 bp, 22 predicted proteins | sample MGYA00519579_ERZ857922 | MGnify/ENA primary metagenome ERZ857922 (study PRJEB31778, sample SAMEA3449375) | human gut metagenome | biome: human gut; feature: human-associated habitat; material: faeces | place: United Kingdom | collected 2010/2012 ... | reverse complement strand
TCCGGTTCCTGAACCGTAGTAGGTTCCATCCTTATATGCTGCCGCATCCTCTACTTTTGCCACACTGGTCGAACTTCCTGCTACCGCCGCTGTCTGGCCGGACTGTGCCTGTCCTGTCGTGCTGTTATCCTTTTCCCCGGTCAGCGCATTTTTCACCGCACTGATGATTCCTCTGGAACTGAAAGTTGCTCCCGATACAGTATCCACATCCAGTGTCTGTCCTTCGATAATCTTGTCGATCACTGCTTTTGCCCGTGAAAAAAATGCCTCATCATCGGAAGAACTCAGAATGTCAATCGAAACAATCTGCTTATCCTTGATCTGTACCGATACGGTAATGTTTCCTGCATACCCGGTTCCGGTTCCTTTATATACGCCATCCTCCAGATCAAACGAACCTTTGGCTGCTGTCTTTTTTTCTTCTTTCTTCTCTTTTGTCTCTTCTTTTATCGGTGTTTCTTCCTGCGTCGCTGCATAGACCGGCGCTTCATATCCGCTTAAGGAGCCTGCCACGCACGCCGTAACCAGTGCAACTGAAAGAACGGGTGCAAACGGTTTTAATTTTTTACCGGTTTCTTTGATGTCCATCTCTCATTATCCTCTCATTTCACGCAAATTATTTCGTAATAACCTTCATGTCAAGATCCGTTGTAAAGCTGTCTTTCAGACCTTCTGTCACATAAATCGTCCCATCATCTGTCGCAAAGATCGCCTCAAACTCATCACTGTGCGCCTTCCAGAACTCTGCCGCTTTTTCTTCTCCCATGATAAAAAGGGAGGTGGAAAGTCCATCTGCAAGGGTTCCGTCCGAGCTTACGATCGTGACAGATACCAGTCCGTTCTCTGCCGGATATCCGGTCTTTGGATCAATAATGTGATGATAGGTCACACCATCCTGTTCAAAATAGCGTTCATATCCACCAGATGTGATCACCGCTTTATCCCGAATGGATAAAACTCCCAGATAATCCTCTGTGTCATCCGGACTCTGTACCGCAACCCGCCAGTTGCTTCCGTCTGTCTTGGTTCCGAGTGCCTGTACATTTCCACCCAGATTTACCAGACCACTTGTAATCCCGTTTTCTTTGAAAATATCCATAATCCGTGAGGAAGTATAGCCTTTTGCAATTCCTCCAAGGTCGATTTTCATCTGGTCATCTTCAAAAGAGATTTCTCTTGTATCCTTATCGTATGAGATCTTCGCTGCATCCACATGCTTCAGAAGCCCTGTCAGTTCGTCAGCTGACGGGACACGGAAATTCTGTGTCGGAAATCCCCACGCCTCCATAACCGGATAAATTGCGATATCAAATGCCCCATCCGTTTCCTTATTCAGTTCCAGTGCGCGCTTCACAAGATATCCGCCATCTTCTGAAAGTGCTGCACTTTTCTGTTCATTCAGTTTCGCAATCTCACTGTCTGCATTTCCCGTTGATAAAAGTGTATCTAATCTTTCAATCTCTGCTTCAGCGGCATCCACCGCATCCTGTGCTTTTTCTCCATATGCTGTCACTGTCATATAGGTATCCATTGCAAAAATGTCTTTTGATGCCTCGGTATCCGAAGAAGCCTGCTCCGTATTCTTTTTCGAACTGCCTGTACTTTCACTTTTTTTACTCTTTGTCGTATCCTGTCCACTTTGACCGCATCCGCCAGCAAATACAGATGCACACAAACAGACCACAATGATCTTATTTATGAATTTCATTTTGTTTCCTCTTTGTTTGTATATTCTAACTTATAGTAGTTTATATTATCACTAGTTAGCATGTCAATATTAAAGTTATCAGTTAAGAAACTTTCTCATTTTAGCTCTTTTTGCTGTACACAAAAAGAGCTTACACAAAATGTTTCATTACACTTTCTGCAAGCTCTTTCACTTTTTCTAATATTCTAATGTTTTACTCATAACATATCTTCGTTTCCCGCCATACTTCTTTGTCTCGAGAACTGTCTTCATTCCAAGCTTTTCCATATTGCGAAAACTGTATATATTATCCGGATGAACTGTTGCCATCAGATACCTCATCTGCTTATTTTTTACGATTGCTTCTGACTGACAGAAAAGCTCATATTGCAGTCCGTATCCCTGATACTCCGGTACTACAACAGCAATCTCCAGATGCGCAACCCGCTTCATTTCTTCCCTGGAAATCTTCAGATATTCTCCCAGGTTGTCCTCTGCCATTCCGGGAATACGGACAATCATGATCGCTGCAGTCTGTCCATTCTTCTTTGTCATGAGGGTAAATCCTTCCTCGCGGATATGCTTTGCAAGAAATTCTTCATTCTCTGCCTCAAACCATTCTTTCACGGGAACAATTTCTCCGGCAAGCTTTACCATACGACAAATTTCAGGAAGATCCTCCTCATTCGCCCTGCGGAACTGAAACTCATTTTTCTTCATCATACTCTCCATTTACAGCATCTCAACAAACGCAGCAAGTCTGGTGTTCAGCTGTCCGATGTCTGCCTGAGAGTAATCGGTTTCCACACTGATATACGGAATTTCCTTTTCACCTGTCACAAACTTGCGGATCGTATTGGTCTCCACATTGTAAGTATGACATGCCTGAAGGATCATATCCACTACACCGTCTACCTGATATTCATCGATCAGTCTTCCAAGAAGCTCCAGACGGTTCGGGTTCGGTGTCATAACCGAACATCCGATGTTGAGATATCTTCTTGCGATTGCATCATAAATATCCTCTGCATCTTCATCCACCATCTTATCGATTGATTTGGCACCGCTGCAGTTCTCAAAAGTCACAACAATACCGCCATTGTCTTCTACTGCTCGGATCACTTTTTCTGTTGCTCCTCCGATCGGACATCCTGTGATCAGAATACGCGGTTTCTTCTCTTCCATCTTGCCTTCTGCATATTCTTTTTCAATCTTCGCAGTAAGAGCATCCACTTCGCCCGGGATCAGGGAACGGTCAAATTTGAAGGTGCTTCCGTACAGAACTTTGAACAGATCCTGTCCTTTGATCGGAGCCGGATCATGTTTCATCACTTCATAAAGTTTCTTTAAGGACTGGCGTGCCTGATTCTCTGTCTTTACAGCTTCACGGATCTGCTCTTCCGTGATCGTCACGCCAAATTTCTGTTCCAGATATTCCTTGAAACGGATGATCTCGCCTTTCCAGAGCTGAAGTCCCGGTTCTCTCTGGCTATTCGGAAGTTCCATGATAAATACATCTTTGAATTCTGACATATATTCATACATCTTCTTCTTTCCATCACAGGTTGTTTCCCCAACTACTACGTCTGAGAAATAGAAGAATGGACATTTGTCTGTCTTTGCAAATCCATAACTTGATTTGATCAGCGGACAGAGATTCTTCGGAAGATCCTTTTCTGCCTCCGGAATCGTCTCGTCCGAAGTCGAGCAAAGGCTTACACATCCTGCTCCCATCGCCATTGCAATCTCTTTCGGGAAATATGTACAGTAAGATCCCACAACCGGAACACCTTTTTCTTTCAGTTCCTTAACAGCCAGAAATGATTTCTGTCTCTGCTCCGCAAATTCTTCAAATACCTCTGGCAAATCTTTAATCAGTTCCATCTTCATTATCTCCTTTTGTCTTTCTTTTCTCTGGCAAGAAGTGCTGCCCCGTATGCCCCGGCAAAACGGCCAAACTCTTCTGATTCCACTTTCTGATCCAGCTTGTCTGACAGGATTCCTGTGAAAAAAATGCTGTGACTGAGTCCTCCGGTCAGGATCACTCTGTCTCCAAGTTCCTTTTTCTGCGCAAGCTGCACTACTTTATTGGCAACAGAATCTACAACTCCGGCCGCGATATCTTCACGCTTTTTTCCTTCTCCGATATAGTTGATCACCTCAGATTCGGCAAATACCGTACAAAGTGAGCTGATCGGAATAACTTCTCCTGCTGCCGCCATATCAAATAATTCATTGATCGTAACACCCAGGCGGTTCGCCATGATCTCCAGAAACTTTCCGGTTCCCGCCGAACATTTATCATTCATCTGGAAATCGGCTACCATTCCATTCTGTACAACGATCACCTTCGTATCCTGTCCTCCCACATCAATGATCGAACAGTCCCCCCCTGCAAGCTCACGCCCACCTCTGGCATGGCAGGTAATCTCTGTAATTACATGATCTGCAAAATCAACTGCGATTCTTCCATATCCTGTAGCAACTACCTTTGTATCATCTGAGGTAACATCTATCCCCATCTCAAGCAGCTTATTCTTGATCTTTTCGCACGTCTCTTTGCTGCTCCATCCTGTCGGCAGTACGAAATGTTCTTTCTTATCTCCTTCAACAACAACCTTGGATGCTGTTGATCCAATATCAATTCCTACATAATTCATATTTCTTCCCTTTTCTCTCTTTAATGACATCCTGTTTCTATGCTGTTTTTCCAAAATGCCTCTGGTTATTAGGATAACATTTTCATAATATTTCTTCAATAAAACTGCCTGTTTTACTTATTGTTTATCCGAATAGGTTAACTTCTCTATAGTTTTTTTCTATCGCAAAAATTCCTCCGATATGTAGTACCTTCTATTCGGAATTTCCTGTTAAAAAAATGAGCCTGCCTAAAAAGCAGACTCATGCACTATTCTTCATTCTGATAGCGGATTTCCATCAGGCAGAGTCCTTGCGGCGGTGCCGTGACCGCTTCCCTGGTTCTTTCTCCGCCTTCCAAAAGTTCCTTTACCTTTTCCGGTTCGTAAAATCCTCTTCCGACACGCACCAGTACTCCGGCTATGATGCGCACCATGTTATACAAAAATCCATTTCCCGTAATCCGGATCGTAATATGCTCTCCGCTTTGCAGAATCTGCAAATCCGTGATTGTCCGCACCGTTGTCTTTGCATTAGTACGGATACAGCAAAATGGTGCAAAATCGTGTTCTCCTTCCAGATAAGCCGCTCCGCGTCTCATCTGCCCCACGTCCAGGTCAAAACTTACAAAGTAATTATAAAGCCTCTCTGTTGGAATCGGCACTTTCGTATTGATGATATGATATTCATAGGTTTTCAGAGTATCCTGATAACGCGGATGCCAGTTAAGATCCACCTCATCTGATTTTACAACTACAATATCTTTCGGAAGACGCTGATTCAGGGCATAAGAAAAACGTTCTGCCGGTATCCTGCTTTCCGTGTCAAACACAGCAATATTTCCTCTTGCATGAACCCCGGAATCCGTCCGGCTCGCCCCTGTCACCTGAATCTCTTCTCCGGTGAGCTTGCAGATTGCCTTATTTAGCACTTCCTCAATCGTAATTCCATTTGGCTGGATCTGCCAGCCACAATAATTTGTTCCATCATAAGCCACTGTTAATCTGATTCTTCTCATCTTCTGACTCCTTAAAAGATCCACAGCTTGAATGGAACATATCTTCCAACAACAAATGCGATCACCACATACAGGATCGTAATCAAGTATGCCATGTGGTCAGCACTTTTATAAATCAGAGGTTTCATCTTGGTTCTGCCATTGCCGCCGCGATAACATCTTGCTTCCATTGCCATTGCAAGATCATTGGCACGGCGGAATGCGGATACAAAAAGCGGAACCAGGATCGGAATCATTGCCTTTGCCTTCTGGATCAGATTTCCACTTTCCATATCCGCACCTCTGGCAATCTGTGCCTTCATGATCTTATCCGTCTCCTCCAGAAGAATCGGAATAAAACGAAGTGCGATCGACATCATCATCGAAATCTCGTGCACCGGTACATGGAGCTTATTCAACGGGTGAAGAAGCTTCTCCAGTCCGTCTGTCAGTGAATTCGGTGTAGTTGTCAGTGTCATAAGTGAGGATCCCATGATCAGATAGATCAGCCGGATCGCCATATAAACCGCTGTGCTTAAGCCGTACTCCGTGATCTTGATAAAGCCCACATGGACCAGTGTTTCTCCGCCCGGTGTCAGAAATAAGTTAAATCCTACTGTGATCAGAAGCAGAATGATAATTGGCTTCAGTCCTCTGACAATAAATTTAAACGGTACCTTCGACAGCTTAATGCATCCAAACAGGAACACAGTCGCAAGTACATATCCCAAAATACTTTTAAATGTAAAAAGAGAAATCAGGTACAGCAGTGTGCATACAATCTTCACACGCGGATCCAGCTTATGGATACGGCTGTCAGCCGGATAATATTGTCCAATTGTTATGTCTCGAATCATTTGGCTGTCCTCTCCTTCTTCAGTGCTTTCATAATGCCATCCGCTGCTTCTTCTATCGTGGTTGCATCTGTCGGAACATCCATTCCCTTTTCCTTCAGCGCATGCATGATGTACGTTACCTGTGGTGCTGCAAGTCCCACACTTTCCAGTTCTTTGTAGTGTGCAAACACCTTCTTTGGCACATCATTAAACATGACGCTGCCTTTATTCATCACAATAATACGATCCACATATTTTGCAATATCTTCCATACTGTGGGAAACTAAAATGACAGTCATATCTGCTTTTTCGTGCAGATAGGCAATCTGATCCAGGATCTCATCTCTTCCCTTCGGATCCAGTCCTGCAGTCGGTTCATCCAGAACCAGTACCTTCGGACGCATTGCCAGTACACCTGCGATCGCCGCACGTCTTTTCTGTCCGCCTGACAGATCAAACGGGGAATGATCGTAATATTTTTCTTTGAGACCAACAAGCTGCAATGCCTCTCTTGCCCGCTTTTCACATTCTTCCAGTGAAAGTCCCTGATTCTTCGGTCCAAAGCAGACATCCTGAAGTACATTGACCTCAAAAAGCTGATGCTCCGGATACTGGAAGACCAGCCCGACCTGATTTCGCAGCTCACGTAAGTTATAGTTTTCTCCGTAAATATTCTCTCCGTTGTAATAAAGTGCTCCGCTTGTCGCCTTGATCAGTCCGTTCAGATGCTGGATCAGTGTCGATTTACCGGAGCCGGTGTGACCAATGATCCCAACAAATTCACCGTGCGGGATTTCCAGAGACACATCCTTCAGCGCATGCTTTTCATATGCAGTTCCTTCACTGTATACATAATTGATATGTTCTAATTTAATCGACATAATATCTCCACCAATTCTTCCTTCTTCAAAACTCCCGCCGGAATATCAAGTCCTCTTTTTCTCAGCTCGTCAGCAAGGATCGTCACCTGCGGCACATCCAGTCTATAGTGCTTTAAAGTATCCACCTGCGAAAAGATTTCTCTTGGTGTTCCCTGCATTACCACATGACCGTGATCCATTACGAATACGTGATCTGCATCTACAACCTCTTCCATATAATGGGTGATCAGAATCACTGTAATGTGTTCTCTTTTTCGCAGCTCCATCACACTTCGAAGTACTTCTTTTCTTCCATTCGGATCCAGCATCGCAGTTGGCTCATCCAGTACAATACACTTTGGACGCATTGCCATGACACCGGCGATCGCAACCCTCTGCTTTTGCCCACCGGACAATTTATTCGGTGAATGGTGACGGTATTCAATCATCCCAACCGCTTTCAGGCTGTCTTCCACTCTCTTCCAGATCTCCTCTGTCGGCACGCCCAGGTTCTCCGGACCAAATCCCACGTCTTCCTCAACGACCGTTCCTATGATCTGGTTATCCGGATTCTGGAATACCATTCCGGCGCTCTGACGTACATCCCACAGATGCTCTTCTTCCTTCGTGTCCATTCCGTCTACCCACATGGTTCCGCCAGACGGAACCAGCAGGGCATTCATATGCTTTGCAAGTGTAGACTTCCCAGAGCCATTATGCCCCAGGATCGCAATAAACTGTCCCGGCTCGATATCCAGCGATACCTCATCAATAGCGCGGCTTTTCCCTATAATATTGCCTTCTTCGTCACGCTTTGCATATTCAAATACAAGTTTATCTGTCTTAATCATTTTCATAGTATTTCCTCATATCCATTCTGTAATATATCTGTCCATACTGTACTAGATTATAACCTAACTGCAATGCCTATGCAATTGATTTCCTGATTGTATCAAAAAAAGAATGCGCCTTCGCACATTCTTTCCCTGTGTTTCTACTACATTTTTTCAATCTTATCCCTGAGTTTCAGCATTTTTGCATCCAGCTCAGAAATTTCATCTGCATAGGTTTTTAATTCCTTTGCAACCTCTTCATTCTCTGTCTTCTTATAAAATATCTGGTACTCGAGCACAGACCAGTAATCCATTGCCACCGTACGGAGTTGGATCTCCACCTTTTCCTTCAGTGGTCCTTTGGATGAATAAATTGGGACCTCCACGATCATGTGAAGACTCTTGTATCCGTTCTTTTTGGGATTCTTAATATAATCTTTCTCACGGATGATCTGTACATCTCCCTGCGCTTTCAGACGGTCTGCGACCTCGTACACTTCATCTTCAAATGGACAGACCACGCGGATTCCGATCAAATCCTTCAGTTCTGCTCTTGCCGTGTCAAAATCCGGCTCCAGGCCTTTCCGGATCAGTTTTGTATAAATACTCTCTGCCGTCTTCACTCTGCTGCTGATCTGGTTGATCACAATATGGCGTTTCTTGCGCGAAAGATCTGCATTTATCATATTCAGCTTTGCTGTAAGAAGATCGATTGCAGCTCTGCATCTGAGCTGATACTTCTGATCCTGAAGCGAACGGTCTATCTCTGCAATCTCTTTTGCAGCCTCTGTCCGGATCAGCTTTTCAGGGCACTTATTTTTCTGCTTTATCTTTGCCTTCTGTTTCTTTGGCATAGGCATCTCCCTCTTTGTCTTTTTTTTCACACAATATACATTGTATCATCTTTTGCCCTGAAAATCATCAATTCTTGTTCAAGGAAACGTTAAATTTTTTCTTCCAGATTCAAAAAGCGCAGTAAAAGCTCTGCATTCATCCGTGCAATATTATCGCTCCAGTCAATCTGCAGAAGTTCGTTTACCTTGTCGATCCTCTTCCTGATCGTATTGATATGTACATATAATTTTTCAGCCGTTGCGCTGTAGTTCATATTATTTTCCAGATATACTTTTAAAGTCTTTAAAAGCTCGATATTCTTTTCATCTTTCAGGAGTACACTGTAAGTCGAGAGCATATGAGTAAGCTCTTCTTCCGGAATATCCAGCCATGCAAGTGCACCAAGCTGAGAATACTCCCATGCAAAAAGGCTTGGATAAATCATTTTCCCCATATTCAGTGCTTTCTGACATTTCTCTATGCTCTGACGGATATGCCCAAGAGAAGCGGCATCCAGTGAATAACCAAATTCCAGTGCCGTCTCCGGACAGCTCTTCAGAACTCTTCTCCGGAATTCTTCCAGAAGTGCAAGGATATGACCTTTCTCCCAGCCTTCTTCTCTGTCTTCCAAAAAAAGAATTCCCACATTTTCTCCGATCATTGCGATTCTGGCATATTTGATCAGACTGCTTTTCCTGTAAGCCTCAAGGATCTCTTTTCTCCGGTTTGGAAGTTCTTCCTGATTGTCCGCGCGCCGGAACAATACATACCTGTATTTTGTACTCATGGAAATTCCCTGTACATTCGCCTGAAACATCATCTTCTGTGTATCATCTTCCGTTGCACTCAAAGCGTATAACACAAAGTTCTCAAATCCGATATTTCCCATGTTCTGTGCCGCTACGATCTGCTCATATAATCCCTGCAGCATCAGATAGGCAATCCGGATACTGTACTCATCATAATAATCCAGGAATTCCCGCGCTTCCATCACGGCAAAATACGCCTGTACACTTCCATTTACAGAAATCGGGACCCGTATCCAGCTGATTCTCGGTCCCTCCTGGTGACTCTGATTCACAAGACGGTATCTCACCATGTCCATGTAATCACAAAGCGTATGCCGGGTATACGGTATTGACGGCTCCCAGAAATCCTCTGTTTCAAGTCCGAATCCTTTCGCTATCTTCTGAAAATTCATCGAACTGTAATACGCCTCTTCTTCTACAAAATCATATAAAAATGCCGGGAAACCCATCTCAGCCTCCATCGCCTGCAGGATCCGCTTGATCTTCTGCTCTTTATATGAAAAATTCGACATCTGAAATGTCATATGACTGGTATTGATCCGCAGCCTGCGTATGGTCCGGTTCAGCACAGCAGTATTAATCTGGCTCATCACTTCCATCCATGGTGCTGAAAATGGCATGGAGATAAGGGGCACCTCATACTGATCAAAAAGCTCCAGTATCTCCTCCGGTATTTTCTCCAGATATCGTTCTCTTTTGATCATCATTCCCGCTGATTTCTGGACACTTCCCTCCCGGAATGCTTTTTCAATACAATCTGGTTCCTTTGCAATAACGTACCCTGATGAAAGTACCAGTTCCTTCCCTTTTGTCCAGTGGAATGCATCCGGTGCCTCCATAACTGTGATCCCCTGGATCTCACGGTGCAGTCCCTTTGCCCCCGCCAGAACGTAAAAATCCTTAAAATATTCCTGCGATAATAATTCCTGTATTGCGATACCCATTTCTGTCTCCTGCCTGACTGCACTTATCCCCCTCACACAGTCTGTTTTTCTCCTATTTTCTCAGTGTAACATTCATGAAAATTCTTGTCAAATCCAGTCACACACTTACTTTTTTTCCTCATAAAAATCCCGGAAACCTCACGGCTCCGGGATCTTTTTTCTTTACTTTTTCTTGTTTTTATTCACCGTCATACATCGGTGCATATGGTTCTCTGTCCTGCGCATCGAATTCGTCCTGAATTTCTTTTCGCAGTTCCGGCTGTGTATACAGGTCATATGCTGTTGCTGCAATGACTTTTGCTGCGTAAAATGCACCTTTCTGTCCGATCGTGCTTCCGGCAGATGCACAGCTCTGCCAGGTATGCGGTGCAACACCAACCGGCCAGCAAACTGCAGTAAAGAGATTCATCGGCATCATCTGGCTCACATCTCCACTGTCCGAAGAAGCAGTAAGCGGTGCTTTTTCCCAGGCATTTCTGGAAACAACACCATCTGCTAATGCCTTTTCTTTTGCTTCATACATTCTCTGATCTCTATCTTTGATAGCCGGATCAACGGTAGCCTGCAACTGTCTTGCAAATTCCATTTCCTCTTCCGTATAAGTTGGTGTTCCGACCTCCTGCAGATTCTTCCATGTCAGATCTGCAAATGATTTTTCGCTGACCATATCGCAGCAGCCATATTCAATTTTGGTCTCAACCTCCGTCTCTGTCATCATTGCAGCACCTTTTGCCACAAGTGTCAGTCTGCGGAGAATGTCTTTTACATCACTGATGTGCGGAGCCCTTGTAAAATACCATGCACTTGCTTTATCCGGCACGATATTCGGTGAAAATCTGCCACTGTCTGTAGTATAATGGATTCTTGCCTTGTCAACTACATGCTCTCTTAAATAGTTGGCACCTACACTCATAAGTTCCACTGCGTCAAGCGCACTCCGCCCTCTTTCCGGTGCAAATGCTGCATGTGAAGTTTTTCCTTTGAAATAAAACTTCGCAGATGCACTCGCCAGATATCCTTCCTCATAAATCATGTTTGCAGACATCGGGTGCCAGCTCAGTGCCATATCGCATCCGTCAAACATATGATAATATGCCATTTTTACTTTTCCACTTAACAATTCTTCTTCCGGGCATCCATAGAATCTTAAGGTTCCCGGAATTCCTTCCTGTTCAAGAAACCGTTTGATCATGATCGCTCCTGTCACAGCCCCTGCGCCCAGAAGGTTATGTCCACATCCATGTCCTGCTGCTCCCGGTGTTACCGGCTCTTTCGTGATCTGGCATTTCTGGGAAAGTCCCGGAAGCGCATCATATTCTCCAAGAACAGCGATCACCGGTTTGCCACTTCCATATTCTGCATAAAACGCATGTGGAAGATGTTCTTCATTTACAATCACAAATCCTTCATGATGAAGAAGCTCACGGATCATATCCGCTGACTTCTGCTCATTCCCGCCACTCTCAGGATTATTCCATAAATTAGTGCAGATGTCCACGCAGGTAGACCTAAGTTCCTCCATCTGCCCAAGCATCTCTTTTTTCGTCATATCTACCTCTCCTTTTCCATCCAATTATACACTATTCTTACTTTCCGGCTTCTTTTTTCTTTCCATAAGTTGCAAGTGTTACACCGATTGCTACAAATACACTTGCAAGAGTTGTCAGATAGTTTGCTGCTCCCGGAAGCCAGTTGAAAAGACCTGCGTTAATTGCAATACCAATGAGAATTGCAAATGCAAGCATACCACCTGCAAATTTGATTCTTTTCAGTCCAAACTGCATAAGCAGGGCACCAAACAGTGCCGGAAGCCTCTATCACACTTGCCGGCATTGCTGAAAGTACAGAGCTTCCGAGGATAACTCCGATCGTCAGCACAGATACGTTGATGACGATGGATGTCGCCATACCGATTACTGAAACGATCGAACCTTTTTCTGTTCCTGGTTCAACGTCAGCTGCGACCTGAGCCATACCGGCACAAGGAACTCGCATATTGGAAATATTTCCTGACAAAAATGCCATGTATGTACCTACCGGACCAAGTACGGTAAAGTAAGAAATCGGTTCTACAACCCAGAGAAATCCGAATGCACTTGCTGCAGAAATAAATGCGGTGGCAAGTGCAGCAGGTTTTGGAAGAAGTCCGTACACAACTGCCAGTACAAGTGCCGGCAGGAAAGATAATACAGCTCCAAGCAATCCGGTAAGTTTACCAATCTTATGCATCTGCGGCATATATTCGCCTTCATAAAAATCTTTTTTTTCCATGTTCGCTCCTCCTTTAAATCACGGCTGTGATGATCATTGCTGCCAGAATTGAAATCGTAAGATTCCATTCTTTCAGCCACTTGATATTCTTTTTTTCTGAAATGGTTAAAAGTATTGCCATAAATACAGCTCCAAGTACGCAGGCAACTGAGTTTTTATTCAGCTTGATCAGATGAGAAGATGACATTGAACTAAATGCACCAATGATAGCCGCACTTGAAATTGCCATCAGTTTTGCCGGATCTCCACCTGAAATTTTGTGCTGTACCTTGTCCATACGGCTTGCAGAAATAGTTGCAAAGATGATCCATCCGATCGATCCAAGGATCATGGTCCATACTGCCATATCAAGTGCTAGTGGTGTCAGTGTATCTGCTCCAAGCTGTACACCAACTGATGCAGTACCAAAACCTGCTGCGATAGATTCAAACATAACGGAACCGATCAGAGAAAGTCTCATCCACGCCATCGGTCCTCCAACAGTGATCAGAAGGGAAAGCATTCCACTTAAGATTACAATAGATGGTCCAATGGAAGTGATCGCGCTGCTCTTGATTGCGTTCTTCATCTGCTTTTCTGTAAGTCCGATCTTCTTTCCTGCCGAATAAGATTTTTTTGCAAAGATCAGGGCCTGTGCGATAACGAGTATTACCGGGATTCCACAGGCGATCCACATCGGTATACTGTTGGCGATTTTCATAGCATCCATATTGCTACCTCCTTAGAAATAAATAAAATATTCATAAAATTTATTGAAATTATAATAAAATTATCGCGATAATTCTATGAATAAATATTCACTTTTCTTTTAAAAGGCATATAGAGGTGAAAAAAAATTCACTCCCATATGCCCTTTCATGAAAAAATATTTTATTGATAAATTCTTTCAGCAAACAATTTGTATTGCCATTTTCTATAAGTCTTTCAAAACTTCCACTTCGCCAAATGCTTTCAGAAATTGTTTTGTTCCATATCCCGGAAATTCCAGTTCGATCATCATCTCGTCCTCAGAAATAATCTCCCCTTCTCCATACTTCGGATGTCTGCCTTTTCGCTTTGGCTTCCGTGTTTCTTTCTGTTCTTCTTCCTCCTGCTTTTTCTCCCTGATCAGCTCCCGCGTCTCTTTCCGCAGTTTCTGCAGATTCGCTTTCCGCGACTCACTTCCCGGCTTTTCTTCCCAGTCAAGCAGCTCCTCCGGCAGCATCCGCAGATAATTGCTTGGTGTCTCATATGTCCCCGGGATCGTCGGATTTGTATAATAGGAAAGTTCCAGATTCTTCCTTGCACGGGTCAGTCCTACGAAGAACAGACGGCGCTCCTCTTCTTCCTGTTCTATGCTTTTGCAGCGAAGCGGGATCAGTCCTTGATTCATTCCGATGATGAATACATAGTCAAATTCCAAACCTTTTGAGGCGTGCAGTGTCATAAGATGAACTGCGTCTTCTTCCTCCGTCTGTCGTTCTGTATCTGCCACTTTTTCCATCGTGTGTTCGCCCGAAACCGCATTCAGCTTCCCTTCTGCAACATGCTCCCGGATCATATGAGGTCTTTCTGGAACCGGATCCTCATCCTCTTTCTGTTTTGCCGGAAGAACATAAGGAAGTTCTGCTCTTTCAAATACTTTTTCCAGAATCTCTGCCTGCTTCTGCACCCGGTAGAAAACCGCAATCTCCCGGTAATGAAGTCCCTGCTCATGAAGCTCACGGATCCGCTCTGTCAGATACTCTGCCTCGATAAATGGATCATAATGATTCCTTACCAGAATCTTCTCCCCTCTTTCGCCACTTCCCTCAATCTTTCCTCCAAACTGAAGAAAACGGTTCGCCGCTTCCAGAATCACTTCATCGGACCGGTAGTTAACCGGCAGAGTCAGTTCTTTTGCGCCAAATCTGTGCTTGATCAGGAAGAACATATTCGGTCCGGTTCCTCTCCAGCTGTAGATCACCTGATTCGGATCCCCCACCGCAAAAAAGTGGGTCTGTATGCCTTTTAACGCCTCCAGAAATTCCAGCTGTTTTTCGTCACTGTCCTGTACCTCATCGACAATGATCCACTTAAGATCCAGTACCTCTTCCTGCTCTTTTGCCACCTGCGTTCCTTCTTCCAGAAGATCTGCAAAGGACATTTTATTCTGCTGTCTTTTTGCCTTCTCAAGAAGCGGAAAGATCTGAAACAGATCATCTTTGTATTTTCCCTGTGTTCTTCCTTTCCGATATGCCGCGTAATCCTCTTCCATCCGCTTTTTCAGACGGTTCTGGTATTTGATCTTATAACCGCCTTCTTTTGCGATGGCAAGCACCATTTCCATTTCATCTTCCGGTGTGATAACGGTAAATTCCCGGTTCCATTCTTCCAATTTTGTTCCGTCTTCTGCCTTTTCCGGAAGAAATCTTCGCAGAATCCTTAAGGCAACACTGTGAAAGGTTCCAAATCCCCACAGTTCTTCTTCCGTAAGCTCTGCTTCTTTTCTGGATAGACGTTCTGCGATCTCATCTGCCGCCTTGTTGGTAAAGGTAAGCACTGCCATTTTCTCATACGAAACCTGCTTTTTCTCATGCAGATGCCGCACTTTCTCGATCAGCACTGTTGTCTTTCCGCTCCCTACATTTGCATTTACCAGACATGCCGGGCTTTCATCCAGCACCGCCTCCTGCTGGTAAGGATTTAAAGTTTTTATTTCTTCTATATTATTCATTTCCAAGCTGTTCATCATATCGCCTTTGCAAACGGTCTCTCTTCTTCTGTCGTTCTTTTTTCTCCTGCTCATCCATTTTCGCTTCATACCGTACCCGGATCTGCATATCCGCCGGACAGATCACATGATACCGCAAGGTATTGGTCAGACTTTGGAGGTTATCCGGCTCCATCAGCCATTTTGCATAAAATTCATTTTCCATCGTCAGGATCAGCTTGTGTCCTTCTGTACTGACTTTTTTAATGGTCTTCAGGAACTGCCCGCCTGCCTCGCCATTTTTGACCACGGCATAACAGACCTTCTCCCACTCATCCGGCAGATTGAAGAAAGAAAATTCTTTCCGGATCACAGGCTGTGGCTCTTTGATATTTTTCTTCAGATAAACCGGCGGTTCGCTCTCTTCCAGAAGATTATCAAGTCCCCACAGAACCGTCTTCTTATCCAGATTGTAGTCACCTACGCATGCCGGACAGCCATCCTCACACGGACAGCCGCTGACCATTTTAATCGCACTTTCCAGAATTTCCGGAATCAGATCATAGATCTTCTCCGAATAACCAAGTCCGCCCTCATATTTGTCATAAATGAAGAGGGACACCTTTTCCTCCCGGAACTCATCCGGAATGGTCGCATTGTTGGACATGGTCACATCGATATCATCCCGTTCCGTCATCGTCACCATCATTACCGCATTTTTGATCGCATACTGCATTCCGTCAAAATGATTGTTCAGCACCAGCTCTCCCATCCGATTTGGCAAAAGAAGACTCCGGTAGACTCTGACAACATTCTCCGGCATCGTAAGCCAGGTGCTTTCCGTGCCATAATCCTTCTGAAGCGGCTGTGTCAGCGTCACATAGCCCAGATTCTGATGGTTATGGAACTGCAGTTTCTTGTACATGGCAATGATTTCGTTTACATTGATATCTCCAAAACGGATTTCCGTCCTCTGATACGCGTCCTCCTGAAATACATGCAGGATACGCGTCTCTTCCTGTCCTGCCGGTACCGTATAATAATCCCCTGTAAACGGAATGGCGTAAGCTGTCCGGCTGACCAGATCCATCTTCGTGATCTCATAGGATGCACCATCATGCATATATACAGCACCCGGATGGATCTCATGGTATGCCTGGGATTCGTCCATCTCCGTGATCTCATGTCCGTCCTCCTGCGCAAGCAGCTTGAACCTGGTCTTGTCCATATTACGCAGGCTGTAATCCCCTGCCGGAAATGCAGGTCCCGCCCAGGCAAATCTTCCGGCAAGGCTTTTTACTTCTCCGGCGCTTAAAAGCACCGGGATCATTTCTCCAAGATCCGGAAAAAGCGCAATATCATCCAGTGAAAGTGGCATCTCAGCAGCCGCTGCGCGCAGATGTGCAAGCTCGATCAGAAGATTGTCCGGATCCACGATCGCATTTTCACTTTCTCTTGAGAACAGCCATTCCGGATCGATGGCAATGTACTGGTCAAACGGTTCATTTTCCAGGATCAGATAATTGACACAGGCACTGCCGCTTCGTCCGGCACGTCCACTCTGTTGCCAGAAGGACGCCCTTGTCCCCGGATAACCGACGATCACAGTTGCATCCAGCTTTCCGATGTCGATCCCAAGCTCCAGTGCATTCGTCGATACCAGCCCGGCCAGTTCTCCTTCCGTCATCTTCCGCTCAATCTCTTTTCGCTCCAGCGGGGTATAACCGCCACGGTATCCTGCGATCAGATCTGCCGGATTCTTGCCGCCCACCCGCGCCATTCCAAGAAATCCGGCAGCATCTAATTTATCCTTTGCTTCTTTTAGAATAACTTCTACATTTCTTCTGGATCGTCCAAAGGTGATAAAATGATGATCCTCTTCCACCAGCTCCGGTATCAGTCCGGCTGCCACGGTTGACGCCGCAATCCTTCCGTATACTTTGTCATTATTCCCCTTGATCTCCGGCGGCTGGATAATACAGTATTCCTTCTCCGGTGCCGGCGATCCATCCCGGTCAATCAGCGTAAATCCGCTTCCACAGATCTTTTCGGCAAGCTCTACCGGATTAGCGATCGTCGCGGAGCTGCACAGAAAATGCGGATTCGAATGGTAATACCGGCAAATCCGGTGCATTCTCCGGAAAATATTTGCCAGATGTGCTCCGAAAGCACCTCGGTAAGAATGAAGCTCATCGATCACTACATATCGTAAATTTGCAAAAATCGCGTCAAACCCGTAATTGCTGTGATTCGGAAGGAATGCCGAGTTCAGCATCTCCGGATTGGTCAGGATAATATTTGCACTCTTGCGGATCCTTGTCCGCTCGGCAGGTTTGGTATCTCCATCGTACACGCCTGCTGAAACTCTTCCTTCTCCGAAAAATTTCAAAATCGACTGCATCGCACGGTACTGGTCACTTGCCAGTGCCTTGGTCGGGTAAATAAAAATCGCACGTGTCAGCGGGTCTTCCAGAATTTCCTGCAATACCGGGAGCAGAAAGGCAAGCGTCTTTCCACTTGCCGTCGAAGTCGTAATAACCACATTTTCCCCGGCTCTGACCTTCTCAAACATCTCAACCTGATGTGCATAGAGTCTGGAAATATGGTTGCTTTCCAGATATCCCCGGATTTCTTCCCGGAACTCCTCCGGGTAGTTCCGGTACAACGGCTCCCTTTTCTTCATTTTTCTTGTATAAATGATCAGCTTTTTAATTTCTTCCGTCATGAATTCCTCCATAATTTAAAAAATGTGCACCTATAGCACGCAATACCTTTTATTTCACAGGAAGTTCCCGTAGAATAAAAACCAAACACATATTCGTATGTACAGTATAGCATGGCTTTCCCATTCCTTCCATAGATATTTAGTGTATAGATATATTCTATATCATTCATGTAGATTATCTATAAAAAATGTTGTCCATGCAACATACATTTTATTAAAAGAATGTTAAATTCTTATTTTGGATATGCAAATTTTATTCAGGGAGGAATACATACAATGAAAAAGAGATTTTTATCAATCGCTCTTACACTTGCTATGGTATCATCTATGGCAGTAGGATGCGGAAGCAGCAAGTCAGATTCTGCTGACAGCAAAAAAGAAGAGGGTGCAAAGACAGAAGCTTCTGCCGATACAGAAAGTAACCAGATCTTATTTAACGGATCTTCTACTTTAGCACCGGTTATCACTTCTATGGCTACTACTTTCTTTGATACTTATGGAACATGGGATGCATATGATTCATCTCTTCCAAAAGAAGATATCGCAATCTACGTTTCAGCAGGCGGATCCGGACAGGGAACCAAAGCCGTTATCGATGGAACTGCAACATTTGGTATGGTTGCAAGAAGCGTAAAGGATGAAGAAAAAGAAGCAATCAAAGATGAAAAAGAATACCAGGTTGGTATCGATGCTCTGACGATCGCAGTAAACCCGGCTAATCCGGTAAATGATGTTCTTGATAACCTTACAACGGAACAGATCGTAGGACTTTTCTCCGGCGAATATGCTACATGGAAAGATCTTGACTCATCTCTTCCTGACGAAGAAGTTGTTGTTATTACACGTGATATCAACGGTGGAGCTCACGAAGTATTCCAGAAGAATATCATGGGTGACACAGAAGTAAAAGCGGATGCGATCCAGGCTTCTTCTATGGGTGAACTTGTTCAGGATATCATTGATAACCAGTACGCAATCGGATATGCTTCATTTGGTGTTGCTAACCAGAATGAAGGAAAAGTAACTCCACTGAAAGTAAACGGTGTTGCTGCAACAAAAGAAAACATTCTTGATGGATCTTACATCATCCAGAGACCACTTCTTCTTGTAGGTTCTGGTGATCCGACAGATGTACAGCAGGCTTTCCTTGATTACGTTCTTGGTGATGAAGGACAGAAAACTGTAGAAGATATGGGATTCATTCCTATGAAATAATCTTCCGATATTGAAGGGGTGTGCAAAGACACACCCCTTTTTCTTGCTATATGTCGCTGGTTAATCCCAGGGGTCAATTTTGATTTGTATCCGGACAGCGCTGTCTGTCCTGCATCATACCTAGAAAGGATTTACTATGTTTAAGAAACTTTCAGATAAATTCAGCAAAGGAATCATTTATCTGGCTGCCTTTCTCGTAACGGCACTGATGGCAGTCATGATGATCCATATTGTGAAGGAAAGTATTCCTGCCATTTCACAGCTTGGAATCAAAATGTTCCTGCCTACCACTGAATGGCGCCCTGTCAGTCAGAAACCGCAGTATGGACTTTTACCTGCGATTGCCGGTACCCTTTATGTCTCAGCGATCGCAGTTGTCCTCGCACTCATCTTCGGCGTTGCCTGTGCCTGCTTTCTGGACTATTACCTTCCGAAAAAGGTGGCATCCATATTCCTTGCGTTCATCGATCTGGTTGCAGGAATCCCGTCCGTCATCTTCGGATTTATCGGACTTACGGTTCTTGTAAAAGCCTTTGCCACCCACCTCCATATGGCAGCCGGTCAATGTATCCTGGCAGCCGGGATCGTACTGGGGATCATGCTTTTACCATTCGTTATTTCCACCTGTCATGAATCTTTACAGACTGCACGAAAGACTTACGAGTTCAGTGCGATCACACTTGGATTCTCCAGAGAATTTACCCTGCTGCATTTTATTCTTCCGGCAATCCGGCCGGGAATCATTGCAGGTGCAATGATGGCATTCGGCCGCGCACTTGGCGAGACAATGGCCGTCATGATGGTAATCGGTAATTCCCCGATTTATCCCAAACTCCTTGGACGTGGTCAGACACTTCCTGCCCTCACCGCACTGGAAATGGGAAGTATTGAATACGGAAGCCTTCACCTCTCCGTACTTTACGTTGCAAATGCTGTGCTGCTTGTGATTCTTTTCATCGTACTCGGTATCAGCTATCTTCTGAAAAGGAGGCTTGCCACCCATGAGAACTAAACTGCAGAAATTTTTCACACGCCTGATTCTCAGTATACTCGGACTTTGCGTGATCGTTGTTACACTCTTCCTTTTCCTTTATGTCTTCTGGAAAGGGAAAAAAGTATTTAGCCTGTCCTTCCTTCTGGACAAGCCTGCCGGTGTTCCACTTGGAACTGCAGGCGGTATCTATCCTGCACTGATGGGTTCCATTTACCTTGGCGCACTTTCTGCACTGATCGGCGGTGTCCTTGGTATCGGCGCTGCCATTTATCTTGTATTTTACAGCACCGGAAAACGATTTTCCGTCCTTGTAAATATGGCGATCACCGGGCTTTCCGGAATCCCTTCGATCCTGTTCGGGCTGGTTGGATATACGCTTCTGATCTACCGTTTTGGACTTAGCCGCAGCCTTCTGTGTTCGGCACTGTGTGTTGCAGCAATGATCATTCCTTTTGTTGCAATCCGAGCAGAAAAGATTCTGGAAGAGAAGGGGCGTGAATATATGAAGAACTCCCTAAGTCTCGGACTTTCCCGTGAGTATGCCCTCCGGAAACTGATCCTTCCGGTCTGCTCTGTAGAACTTCTCGGAACCGTTGCGCTTGGAATGGCATACGGCATGGGTGCCGTTGCACCGATTCTATACACCGGAGCTGTCATGCAGGCAGATGTTCCGCATTCTCTCTCCGATCCGTTCATGTCACTTCCATATCACCTGTATATCCTTGTGAACAACGGATTTTCTCTGGATTATGCTTATGGAACCGCATTTGTACTGATGCTCTTCCTGCTCATCATCCAGTTAATATGTAAATTTATCACCTATCTACGAAAGGACAACTGATATGCTGAATATAGAAAATCTAAAATGTGGATTTGGAAAACACGAAATTCTTCACGGAATCAGCCTGACGATCCCGAAAGGACAGATTACAGCCATCGTTGGTCAGTCCGGCTGCGGAAAAACAACTTTTCTGAAAACCCTGAACCGGATGGTAGAAGAAGAAGGCGGCTATCTCTCAGGAACAATTACTTTAGAAGGAACCGACATCAAATCTCTTCCGAAAGAAAAACTCAGAAGGCGTGTTGGCATGGTTTTCCAACAGCCGATCGCTTTCCCGCACAGTATCGAAAAGAATCTGTCTTATGTACTGAAATACCACGGTGTCCGTAATAAGAAAGAGATTGCTGAGAAAATTACAGAGTCTCTGCAGAAAGCAAAACTCTACGATGAGGTCAAAGATCAACTGAAAAAATCCGCCCTCAAATTATCCGGCGGTCAAAAGCAGCGTCTTGCTATCGCACGAAGCCTCTGTGCCGGTCCGGAGATCCTGCTCCTTGACGAGCCGTGCTCCGCACTGGATATGAAGAATACAATTGCAATCGAAGAAACGCTTTTGGAGTTGAAAGACCAGTATACTTTCGTCATCGTCACACATAATCTGGCTCAGGCAAAGCGAATTGCCGATCAGGTGATCTTCATGGATCATGGAGAAGTACTAGAAGTGACGGAAAAAAAGAAATTCTTTGAAAATCCGGCATCGGAACCGGCGAAAGAACAGATACAGTATATGTAATAAAAAACGTCCGATTATCACATTTTACTCCGTGATAACCGGACGATTTTTTTATTTCTATTTTTCTATTTCAGCATCTCTCTGAGCAGTTCATTAACCATACCCGGATTTGCTTTTCCTTTCATTGCCTTCATGATTTGTCCAACCAATGCGCCAAGTGCTTTTTCTTTTCCACCCTTGAAATCTTCCACTGCCTTTGGGTTCTTTGCAATCACTTCTTCCGCAAGTGTGCGGAGTGCACCTTCATCGTTGACGGTCTTCAGTCCGTGATCCTCTACATATTTTTCCGGATCCACATCCTCTGCAAATACCTTTTCAAATACCTCTTTTGCTACAGAACTGTTGATGGTTCCCGCATCTGCAAGTTCGATCAGTTTTGCAAGGTTCTCCGGTGAAAATTTAATATCTGCCGGCTCCTGTCCGTTTTCATTTAACAGACGCATGGTTTCTACCATCAGCCAGTTGGACACCTTTTTCGGCTTGTTGCAGATTGCACAGGTCGCCTCAAAGAGATCTGCCATCTTCTTCGTTCCGGTAATGAGCTCCGCATCATAACGTGGAATATCATAATCTTTCTCATAACGTGCAAGTTTTTCATTTCTCAGCTCCGGCTGTTGGTCTTTGATCTTCTGGATCCATTCATCACTGATCACGATCGGCACCAGATCCGGTTCCGGGAAATAGCGATAGTCCTGCGCATCCTCTTTGGAACGCATTGCATAAGAATATTCTTTATTATCATCCCATCTTCTGGTTTCCTGAATGACTTTCTTTCCTTCTTCGATGAGTTCGATCTGTCTCTGTCTCTCTCCCTCGATCGCATGTGTAATCGCTTTAAAGGAGTTCAGGTTCTTCATCTCAGTACGTGTTCCAAACTCAGAAGCACCTACTTCATGAACCGAAAGATTGACGTCTGCTCGCATGGATCCTTCCTGAAGCTTACAGTCCGATGCTCCCAGATACTGGCAGATCATACGCAATTTTTCCAGATAAGCAATGACTTCATCTGCCGAACGCATATCCGGCTCCGATACAATCTCGATCAGCGGAACCCCACTTCGGTTATAATCTACTAAAGAGCAGTCCTCCCACTCATCATGGATCAGCTTTCCGGCATCCTCTTCCATATGCATCTCATGGATCCGGACTTTTTTCTTACCAGCTTCTGTCTCGATCTCCACAAATCCATCATGGCAGATTGGCAGATACAGCTGAGAAATCTGATAGTTCTGCGGATTATCTGGATAAAAATAATTCTTACGGTCGAATTTGCACACCTGTGTGATCTTACAGTTTGTCGCAAGTCCTACTGCCATCGCATATTCTACTACTTTTTTATTTAATACCGGAAGGGAGCCCGGCATACCGGTACATACCGGGCAAGTATGTGTATTCGGTGCGCCCCCGAATGCGGTACTGCATCCACAGAAAATTTTTGTCTTTGTTGCAAGTTCTACGTGAACTTCCAGACCGATTACGGTTTCATACTGCTTTGACATCTATGCTTCCTCCTTTCCGGCTGCTTCTGTTTTGTCGTACATAGATACCCATTTTTTCTCTGTCAGGCACTCATAGGTATAAGCTGCCTGAAAAAGCTTCTTCTCCTGGAAGCAGTCTCCGATGAGCTGCATTCCAACCGGAAGTCCTTTCGCATCCCGTCCAACCGGAATACTAATCCCCGGAAGTCCTGCCAGGTTGACGGAAATCGTATAAATGTCGCCCAGATACATTTTAATCGGATCACTTAAGGAAGCTCCAAGCTTCGGTGCTGTCGTCGGTGCTGCCGGCGCCAGGATCATATCATATTTTGCAAATGCACTGTCAAATGCCTTTTTAATCAGTGCTTTTGTACGGAGTGCTTTCAGATAATAAGCATCATAATATCCGGAACTGAGTACGAAAGACCCAAGCATGATACGGCGCTTTACTTCCGGTCCGAAGCCCTCGGAGCGGGTCTTTTTGTACATCTGGTGAAGCTCTTCATAATCCTTTGTGCGGTATCCGTATTTCACACCGTCAAATCGGGACAGGTTGGAGCTTGCCTCTGCTGATGCGATGACATAATAAGCCGGAATCGCATATTTTACAAGTCCAAGATCAAATTCTTCAATCTCAGCTCCTGCATTTTTCAGAACCTCTGCGGCTTCCAGAATCGGTTTTTTCACTTCTTCGTCCAGACCTTCTCCAAAATAATCTTTTGGAATACCGATCTTCATCCCTTTTACATCGTTTACCAACGCACTCGTAAAATCCGTGTCCTGGCGTTCTACCGAAGTGCTGTCTTTTGCATCATGGGATGCGATGGTCTCAAGAACTGTCGCACAATCGGTTACATCCCTTGCAACCGGTCCGATCTGGTCAAGAGATGATCCGTAGGCGATCAGTCCATAACGGGATACCGTTCCGTAGGTTGGCTTGATTCCAACGATTCCGCAGTAAGAACTTGGCTGACGGATCGATCCGCCGGTGTCAGATCCAAGAGCATATGGTACTTCCAGAGCCGCAACTGCCGCACAGGAGCCACCGGAAGATCCACCCGGTACATGCTCCAGATTCCACGGATTCTTTGTCTCTCCATAATAAGAAGTCTCAGTCGTGCTTCCCATCGCGAATTCATCCATATTAGTCTTTCCGATTATGACTGCACCGGCTTTTTCCAAGTTCAAAACTGCCTCTGAAGTAAAGGTTGGAACAAAATTTTCCAGAATTTTGGAACTGCAAGTTGTTCTCGTCCCTTTCGTGCACATATTATCCTTGATTGCCACCGGAACACCTGCAAGAGGACTCAGAAGTGTTCCGTCATCGATCATCTTCTGAACTTCTTCGGCACGCTTTAATGCACCCTCTTTATCAATGGTCACATAGCTGTGCACATCATTCTCTACCTTTTCAATCTGATCTAGATATGCCTGCGTGGCTTCCGTAACTGAAATTTCTTTTGCTTTTATTTTCTTTCCGAGTTCCACTGCTGTCAGACTCATAATATCCATAACTCGTCTCCTCCTATCCGATTGTCTTCGGCACCTTGAAGCTCTGATCCTTCATAAGTGGTGCATTCGCCAATGTATCACTGCTGCCATCACCATTTGTCACAACGTCTTCGCGAAATACATTATTCACCGGAAATACATGAGACATCGGTTCAATTCCATCCGTGTCGAGTTCATTTAATACATCAATGTAGTCCAACATTTTTTCCATATCTGCCTTGGCTTCTTCTTTCTCTTTCTCTGAAAGTTCCAGCTTCGCCAGAATACCCACATACTCAATGGTCTCGTCTGAGATTTTGTTTGCCATTTTAAGCACCCTCCTGTCTGCCAGTTATCTTACATCTTAATTCTTATCTCTAATAATTGTAATATTCATAATAATCCGTC
>ERZ857922.1697-NODE-1697-length-25483-cov-4.810838_pt1 | contig 25483 bp, 29 predicted proteins | sample MGYA00519579_ERZ857922 | MGnify/ENA primary metagenome ERZ857922 (study PRJEB31778, sample SAMEA3449375) | human gut metagenome | biome: human gut; feature: human-associated habitat; material: faeces | place: United Kingdom | collected 2010/2012 ... | reverse complement strand
TTAGAAACGCTGCGTTTATTGAGGACAACGGAAAGGCAACCAACAGTCCTAACTATCGCTATCGTTTAACAGATGAAATGCTTTCTCTTATTCGTAGCTATGGAACAGGATATTGGGAATCAGAAAAGCAAAAATTTCTGCAATCTCACGAAACACTGATTGATCTCTATGCGTCTAAGCGTACAATGAGAAAAATGCCTGTGCAGATCAACGGTGAGGACTTTACTTTTTCGCCCGGCAAGCATAATGAACTGCAGAAAGCGATTATTGAAGAATTTGCCCCTCGCTTTGCGCCAAATTCCGAGTGTCTTTATGTTGGTGATACTACAGAAAAGGACTTGGTAAAGAATGTAGCAAAGCTACAAGAACTCGGATTTGCAATTACGCTTCACGATAAAATGCCTGATGTTGTCCTCTACTCTGAAGAAAAGAACTGGTTATACTTTATCGAATCTGTTACTTCTGTTGGACCGATGGAGCCAAAACGAATAAAAGAAATTGAAGAAATGACCACAGGCGTTACAGCAGGAAAGATTTATGTTACTGCTTTCCTTGATTTCAAGACCTTCAAAAAGTTTTCCGAAACACTTGCTTGGGAAACGGAAGTTTGGATTGCAGATATGCCCGATCATATGATTCATTTGAATGGGGACAAGTTTTTAGGGCCGAGAAAGTCTGAATAGAGGTTGCTATGGAAAAAATATGTAAAATTGTATATTTTGATGAAGATTCAGTCACCGACTATGTCCAAATCGTAGCTGGTGGCGAACTTGAAAACACAACAGAATTATTAAAATCCAAAGACGCTGAAGAAGAGCAAAATCTTCAAGCCAACGGGAAAGTGGGAATTGGTGGAGTTTTCAAGGCACTGTTGGGGTGGGAAGCTGGAGCATCTGCTGATATGTCCGCTGGTCTTTCTTTCAACAGTAGCAAAATGGTAAAGAATATTGTAAAAAACACTATTTTGACGGATTTTCTCAAAACAATAGAGGATGTCAGTTTAGGTAAAACAACTTCACGGCTGCCAAAAGGGACAATAAAGCAATTCAAAGGTTATAAGATCAGCGCAGAAGAAGATTCGTTATCCTATATGGTGATGGTATCTCCATACTTAAGTATGTTAAAAAACGGTAGTTCCATTCCAGCAGGGGAATTTAGTATTGCCGTTGACAAACTCGATAATGCCCTGAGACACGCAAAGGGGTATTATGAGTTTGTTGGTACAAAAGGTCGAAGTCGTGTGATTTTGCGTTTTAATATAAATTCTTTCCGCAATAATTATACAATTAGCGATTTGTTGAAAATGGATTTAAGTATCTATGCAATAAAAGTTGGTCGAACATCCCTTGAAAATCTTAATGTCAACAAGGAATTAGGTATGAATGTTTCTGTGATTCCCAAAGATAATCCGTCTTATGAGCCAAACACGGATACCGAGGTAACTACAACTTCCAGTCCTATATTAGATGTATTCGATGTTTTACTTGCAGGAGTTGAAGCGGATGACTGATAGAATTATTGTGTTCTATGGCTCAAAAAAAGATTTTGAAGAACTAGTTTCAAGAGAAACTAATGAGGAACAGGTTACAATACCGTTCATGGAACTAATTCAACATTACAACGCTCGATTACGTCCTAACGAATCAGGTGTGCGTGAAGCTGCTCTCACTCGTAATATAGGTGTGGATAATTGTATTGTTAGAGCCGACGATTACGGATCGGTTTTAGAGCATGTACTATCTAATTTTGTAAATGTTGTTACACTAAATCATGATATTGGTACGCTGTTTGTCCATAACCCACCGAGAAAAGTTAGAGATTCTCTGCGCTCTTCCTACGGTGATGAAATAGAATATTTCGGCACAAGGTATCCCGACTTGTCGAGAGAAAAGCTAAAGGAAGTCTACACAAATATAGAAGCTGATATTTTGGGTCAAAGCGTCTGCAAAAAACAGATTATTAGTGGTATGTATCGCCTCATTACAAAGACGAATAATAAACCTGTTGTTTTGATGTTATATGGGCCTTCAGGAGTAGGCAAAACCGAAAGTGCAAAAAGCATTAGTAAAACTATGGGCGGCGAACTTCTGAGAATCCAGTTTTCAATGATGCAGACAACGGAAGCATATAATTATGTGTTTGGTGCTGAACATTCCAAGGGAAGCTTTGCAAGAGATATGATGGCAAGAGAGTCAAATGTTATCTTAATTGACGAATTTGATAAAGTAAATCCAGCTTTTTACAACGCTTTTTATGAGTTGTTCGATGAGGGACGGTATGTGGACACCAATTATGATGTTAATTTAGGACAAGCTATATTCCTTTTAACTTGTAATTTCGGCAGTGAAGAAGAAATTAAAAATGTTCTGGGGCCAGCTATGTTCTCAAGAATAGGATGTTGCATAGCGTACGAAGAACTTTCTACAGAACAGAAGCAGACTATTGTTCGGAATTGGCATGAGTCTATTCTTGCTTCCCTTAAAGAAGATGAGAAAGAGGAAATTGAGAAAACAGATATATTGGACTGGTTTGTCAAGAACGCTGAAAGATATGATAATATCCGAATTTTGAAAACCAAATTAGAAAATGCCGTTTTTGACAGATTGGCAGAAGCATTTGTAATATCTGATAGAGAACAAAATAATTAGCAAAGGATGTGCAAATATATCTTGATTTTCTAAGCAAAATCGCTTATAATCTGAGTCGGAATATATTGCTATTATCCGCAGTTGCAGAGCGAGTGTTATCAATGCCGATAACAAAATGATAACATTAGCTTATATAGGCAGGATAATATGGATATATCAAATAATCAAAAGAACTATAAACACGACAGAGAATAATCTCTAAACAAAATTGATTAGTATTTGTCGAGTGGGAATAATATCAAAAGTCCTCAAACAACAGTATTAAGGCTTTGGAAATCTCATTAAAAATAAAGGGAGTGTGAAGTATGGAAGAAATAAGATGTCCTAAGTGTGGCGAAGTGTTTCAGGTTGACAAAAATGGTTATGACCAGATTGCACGGCAAGTACGTGACAAAGAATTTTTAAAGGAACTGGATTCCAGGCTTGAGAGTGATCTTAAAGTGATTCGCTTACAGAAAGATAAAGAGCTTTCCGAAAGCATCACACAAAAAGATATCGAAATTTTGCAAAAGAATCAAACAATTGCTGAATTACAAGCAAAATTAGATGCTAGTGAAACAGAAAAGAACCTCGCTATTTCCAAAGCTTTGGAAAAGAAAAATGAAGAACTGACAAAAGAAGAAAAAACATACTCTGAACATCTTTCTCAAAAGGAGTTGGAGATTTCTGATCGGGACAAACTAATTTCTGAACTTAAGGCAAAACTAAATGCCAGCGAGACAGAAAAGAAACTTGCTGTTGCAGAAGCTGTCGAGCAGAAAAATGCGGAACTTTCTCAGAAAGTCACAGAGATTGCTAATCTCAGGGGGGAAATCAAAAGTAAGGAAACTGAAAACCGTCTGAAGGAGCAGTCTTTGCAGAAACAATATGAAAACAAGCTCAAACAAAAGGAGGAACTGATTGAGTACTATAAGGATTTTAAGGCACGTCAGTCTACCAAAATGATAGGCGAAAGCCTGGAACAGCACTGTCTCACACAGTTCAATTCCATCCGAATGACTGCATTTCCTAACGCATATTTTGAGAAGGACAACGATGCAAAGACCGGCAGTAAAGGAGACTTTATTTATCGTGAAAGTAGCGAAGAGGGCACAGAGTTTATTTCCATCATGTTCGAGATGAAGAATGAAGCCGATACAACTGCTACAAAACATAAAAATGAGGACTTCTTTAAAGAATTGGACAAAGACCGCAGAGAAAAAGGCTGCGAGTATGCGATTCTTGTATCTCTTTTGGAAATTGACAATGAGTTGTATAACAATGGTATTGTGGACGTGTCATATAAGTTTCCTAAAATGTATGTCATTCGCCCGCAGTTTTTCATTCCAATGATTACATTGCTGCGTAATGCGGCACAAAACTCCCTGCACTACAGACATGAGCTTCAGATTGTGCGGAATCAGCAAATTGATATTTCTCATTTTGAAGAGAATATGAATGATTTTAAAGAAGGTTTTGCACATAACTATCGTTTGGCGAGTGAGAAGTTTGTTACGGCGATTGAGGAAATTGACAAGACCATAGATCATTTACAAAAGACAAAAAAAGCACTTCTTTCATCAGAGAATAATCTTCGTCTTGCGAACAAAAAAGCAGATGATCTGAGTATCAAAAAGCTTACAAAAAATGCACCCTCACTGAAAGTCATGTTCGACGACTTAAAACATGATGAGTAAATTGTTCGGTAAAAGTGGAATCCGCGACAACACAATGGCAGCAAAAAATCAGATACTCCAAATCTGACAGACAACTGAGATAATTAAGATACCACGAGCGATAAAACTTAACTTGAACTGGTTAAGATTACGATTCAAGAAGCAAGTGGGAATAATCACAGAAAGTCTGAAAATCCAGTGTTTATGCGGGTTTGCGGACACTGCACAAATCGTCGAACCGTTTTTGCAACAGATGAAATAGTTGCAGTCGGTTTTGCAGTAAACTAAACAGACAGGATCGTAAGCGAGAACAAATCGAGATGTGAAATTATTCGTTTTTTAGTTCGCAGGAACAAGCCAGTACGCTTTAAGGAAAAATTGAGTATAATGGTTAAAATACAGCCACAGAAAATTCGTACATATACATTTAGATGATCACACCTTAATACTAAGAAAACAAAATAATATATAGAATCAGCAGAAGGCTTTTTATAGCTTTCTGCTTTTTCATTCTTCGCAAGTATTACAGCGAAGCCATTGTACAGAGCGCAATTTCCATAATTCAGCTTGAAAACGGCGAAAAGACCGAATTTGTAAACACTCGAATCCGGTGGACGATGTTCCCAATATTTCAGAATTGTAATTGAGGGCAGAATTAAAACTTGACAAAAATAAGAGTCAGCGTATCATTCATTTCTAAGAGCTTTTACTCTCTCAACAAACCTGAGTACATCTTTCGGTGCATCAAAGCTGTAAAGCAGACCGTAAGGTATGCTGTAGTCCCAGTTTACCGGAATGGAAACAAGTCCGGGGTGAACCTCCTGCCAGCATTCAATAGTCAGCAAAACCTTTCCGGTTTCCGCACAGCGGTTGAATACAGATAAATCATAAAACTGCGGTGTGTCCTCAATGCGAATCTTCGGGTGATACCTTTGCAGATCATTGCGTATAAAATCGTTCACCCCCGAATCTCCCTGCTTTACCATCATAAGCGTTTCGCCGTATAGGTCTTGAAGGTCCATGCGGCTTTTTCTCGCAAGATGATGTTCCCGGGACACAGCAATCATTTTCTGGTATCGACCCAGCGAAAGAAAATTACAGCGGGAAAGCCACGCTTTTGAATCGCATACGCCAATCAGAAAGTCAAACTTTTTCCCCAGTTTCTCAATTTCCGAAAGTATCCCCTCATGATTATCCTCAAAAGGAACAAGATGAAGCTTATACTCGGGGAAGTCTTTGTTCACACAATACCAGATATCCATAAATGGCTTTGCAGGATTCAGCAGTGATGTGCCGACGCAAAAGGTAGTATCGTTTGCATAAACACTTGCCTTGGCCTCCGCAATGGATTTGCGGGAATAGTCTATCATAAACTTAGAATTCCTATATATTATCTCACCAGAAGAAGTCAGCTGTACACCCGATGGAGTGCGTTCAATCAGTTTCAGCTCCAGATGACTTTCCAGTGCATTCATCTGTTTCATAATGGCTGTGGGAGAGATATACAACTGCTGCGATGCTTTTGTAAAGCTGCCGCAGTCAGCAACTGCGATAAACGTATCAAGCATATGGTTATACATACTCAGCCTCCGTATAGTATCAACTAATAGTTTATACTATAATAACATATCGGAGATTCCATGTCAAGCTGTCATGTGATATAATAAAGATACAATAAACAAAGCACACGGAGGGATATGTAATGTCAGATAAACTTGTGGCATTTTATTCAAGAGCCGACGAAAACTACGTAAGCGGCATGATAAAAACGCTGGCTATCGGCAATACGGAAATTGCAGCCGGTATTATCGCAAAGTTGACAGGTGCAGACACATTTAAAATTGAACAGGCACAGCCTTATTCCAAAAACTACAACGAATGTATTGCACAGGCACAGGCTGATCAGAATCGCAATGCCCGTCCGGAGCTGAAAGCTTATCCGGAAACGATGGAACAATACAGTGAGATATATCTCGGTTTCCCCAACTACTGGGGTACAATGCCAATGGCGGTATTTACTTTTCTGGAGCATTTTGATTTCAGCGGAAAGATTATTAAGCCATTCTGCACTCATGAGGGAAGCGGTCTGGGCGGAAGCATAAATGATATCAGAAAGCTATGTCCGGAAGCGAAGGTGGAAACGGGACTTGCCATTCGTGGCGGCAGTGTGAAGATGTCAAAAGCAGAGATTGAAAAATGGATTTGAGGAGGAAAAGTAATGAAATATGTACAGCTTGGTAATTCAGAAATTAAGGTATCACAGCTATGTGTTGGCTGCATGAGTTTTGGCAGACCGTCTGAGGATTTTCATCAATGGACACTAAATCCTCAAGAAACTGAAACAATTATCAGAAAAGCTCTTGATCTTGGAATCAACTTTTTTGATACCGCCAATGTATATTCTCATGGCACAAGCGAGGAATATCTCGGTCAGGCTTTGAAGAAAAATATTACTCGTGATAAGGCAGTGATTGCCACAAAAGTTTATTTTAATGAAGGACATCTCTCCAAAGAAGCGATAAACCGTGAAATTGACGGTTCACTGAAACGTCTGGGTACGGATTATGTAGATCTGTATATCATCCACAGATTTGATTATGATACGCCTATTGAGGAAACAATGGAAGCGCTCGACGGACTTGTCAAATCCGGAAAAGTACGTGCTTTGGGCGCTTCTGCGATGTACGGATATCAGTTTCATAATATGCAGCTTGCCGCCGAAAAAAATGGCTGGACAAAATTTGTTTCCATGCAGAATCATTATAATTTACTGTATCGTGAGGACGAACGTGAAATGATTCCGGTTTGCAGACAGTATAATGTATCACTCACGCCTTACAGTCCCCTTGCATCCGGAAGACTTTCACGTCCTGAATGGCATACTGATACAAAACGCAGTCAGACTGATAAAACAGCTGCTCAGAAATATGACAGCATGCTGGAAAAGGACTCTAGCATTGTAAAGCGTGTGGCGGAGATTACTAAAAAATACGATGCTACAATGTCTCAGATTTCAATAGCGTGGCTGCTTGCAAAGGGAGTGACTTCTCCGATTATCGGCGCAACGAAAGCAAAATACTTTGATGATGCAGCAGGAGCACTGGATATTTCACTCTCTCAGGAAGATATTGCTTATCTTGAAGAATTATATATTCCCCATAAAATAGTGGGAGCATTGTGATAAGGAGAAAATTACATTATTAATATAAAGGCAATGAGCGATAATAGAATTAGATTTTTTAAGCTTGTACTCGGAACATTGCTTATCAAAAAACCCCGGCGTATGAACTGGTTTGTGAAATGGGAAGGAGTAATTTGTATATGGAATATATAACATTGAATAATGGCGTAAAAATGCCAAAACTTGGTTATGGTGTGTATCAGATCGACCCGGCGGAGGCGGAAAGATGCGTCCTTGATGCAATTTCTGTTGGCTACCGTTCTATTGATACGGCGCAGGCTTACAGTAACGAAGAAGGCGTAGGAAACGCAATTGTAAAGTGCGGCATTCCTCGTGAGGAGCTGTTCATCACTACGAAAGTATGGATAAGCAATTCAGGATATGAAAAGGCTAAAACGTCAATTGAGGAATCCCTGCGCAAGCTAAAAACGGACTATATTGACCTGTTGCTGATCCATCAGCCATTCGGAGATTATTATGGTACTTATCGTGCCATGGAAGAGGCATACAAAGCCGACAAGGTGAAAGCTATCGGAGTGTCCAACTTTTATCCGGACAGATTTATTGATATTCACCATTTTGCTGAGATCAAACCGGCAGTCAATCAGGTGGAAACTCATGTGTTCCAGCAGCAGAAGACTGCGAAAGAATATCTCAAAAAGTGCGGTGCGCAGATTGAATCTTGGGGACCTTTTGCAGAGGGGAAAAATGACTACTTCAACAATCCTGTTTTAAAGGAAATCGGTGAAAAGCACGGAAAGTCAGCCGCACAGGTCGCTTTGCGTTTCCTGCTTCAGAGCGATGTGGTTGTTATTCCGAAATCTACTCATAAGGGACGGATGGAGGAGAATTTCAACGTTTTCGACTTTACTCTGACAGCAGAGGAAATGGAAGCCGTTGAAGCGCTGGACGGTGGTGAAAGTCTGTTTTTCTCCCACTATGACCCGGAAATCGTGGAATGGTTTATGACAATGGCATAAAAAGCAACTACTGATAATTTTATGAGCTGATGTACCTTAATGAAAGGTACATCAGCTCTTTTTCAGTTTAAAAACAGTTTAACAATATTTTATCTCTGGTTGAATTATAGTTTCAATTCGTTTGAATTTTCTGATGTATCATGGAAAAAACGAACGATAAAGGAGTAGTTTATTATGAAAAAAATTCTGACATTCATTTACGGTTTCTGTATGGCACTGGCTGACAGTGTTCCGGGAGTGTCCGGCGGAACAGTAGCATTTTTACTTGGATTCTACGACAATTTTGTAGGATCGTTGGACAATTTAATTTCAGGTACAAAAGAAAAAAGAATTTCTGCAATAAAATATCTGATAAAGCTTGGCATTGGCTGGACTATTGGATTTGGACTTGCCGTTATAATTCTGGCAAACGTCTTTGAAACGCATATTTATCAGATTTCTTCATTATTCATGGGATTTATTATTTTTGCAATTCCCATTGTGATTATCGAAGAAAAAAGCTGTCTGAAAGAAAAAATCAACAGAATATTTTTTGTAATGATAGGTATTGTACTGGTATCCGTCATTACATATTTCAATCCGGTTGGCGGCGGAAATGGTATGGATTTGAGCAACCCAAATATTTTAACATTTGTATATGTATTTGTCTGCGGAGCAATTGCAATTTGTGCTATGATTCTGCCGGGAATATCTGGGTCAACGCTGCTTTTGATTTTCGGAATTTATCTGCCAATTGTCACAGCAATCAAGGATATTCTGCATTTCAATTTTCACGCACTGCCAATCGTGATCGCATTTGGATTGGGCGTGGTTACCGGAGTGATATCAATTATCAAGATCATCAGAAAAGCTCTTGATAAGCACAGAGCGGCAACGGTGTATCTCATTATCGGACTTATGCTCGGTTCACTGTATGCAATTGTAATGGGACCAACTACTCTTGATATGCCGCAGCCATTGCTTTCCATTGACACATTCAGTTTTGTATTTTTTATCATTGGCGGTGCTGTGATTATGGGTATGCAGACTATGAAAATTGTGTATGCAAAGTCAGAACAGATTGACGAGAAAACTACAGTATGATATAATAAATACTGATAATATAAGAAACGAGCTGATTCAGCTATGACGATAAAAAAACGTCTGTTTATTTCCAATACCCTGATGCTGATCATTCCGGCACTGGTAAGTATACTTATAATTTTAATATCCATGTTTCTGTTTATGAATTTATTTTACAAGCAGTTTATGGACGAAACAGTAAAAGAAAACAATCTTTCGTATATCCATGAACTTCTTGTGGAGCAGTCAAAGGAATTTCTGGACAGCAATGAAGATATTACAGATTCCAAACTATATCATACTATTGAAAAGTATCTTTCATCTCAGGAAATGAAACTGGATATTTATGATGATACAGGAATTGTTTGTACCATAGGAAGCAGCAACAAAAGCCAAACGGAGGCTGTACTTATCTCTGCAATGGAAAGCTTAGGTGGTGAAGGCAATATTTCAATGAATGGAAGCTGTCTTTACGGAGAAAAAATTCTGGTAAATGGTGAAACCTATCACGTTCTTATTTATAGCAGCAGTGAAATACAAGAAAGCCAATACAATGAATTTCTGGTAAAAAATATTATTGTAATTCTTTGCATCATGATTATCGCTGCGGTAATTGTCACAAACCGTTTTCTTACAAAGTTTGTTTTCAGAAAAATAGAAGCTCCGTTGGATATTCTCACAGACGGTGTCCATCAGATTCGTGACGGAAATCTGGATTATCGCATTACATATAACGAACAGGACGAGTTTCAGAGTGTCTGTGAGGATTTTAACGATATGGCTGTAAGATTAAGAGAATCCGTGGAGATCACTCAGAAAAACGAGCAGAATCGTAAGGAACTGATTGCAGGAATTTCTCACGATCTGAGAACGCCGCTGACTTCTATTAAAGCATATATTGAGGGATTGCTGGAGGGCGTTGCGGCAACACCGCAGATGCAGCAGAAATACATGAAAACCATTCTTGCTAAAGCAAACGACATCGACCGTATGGTAGACAAGTTGTTTCTGTTTTCAAAGCTTGATCTTGGTGATTGTCCTTTTTATCCGGAGAAACTGAATATAGGGCAGGAAATCCGCTCTGTCGTCACATCAAATGAAAAGGAATATCGAGAAAAGGGTATGCAGATTCTTTGCAAAGATATTCCGCAGGATCTGGAGGTTTATGCTGATCCAGTTCAGCTGCGCAGTGCCATTACCAACATTCTGGAAAACAGTCTGAAATACAAAGACAGCGAAACAGTAGCTGTAGAGATTTATTGTGAAAATTCCACTGAAGATGTAAGCGTCATTATAGATGATAACGGCCCCGGAGTTCCGTCAGAGGCGCTGCCGAAGCTGTTTGATGTATTTTATCGCAGTGATTCGTCAAGGAATAATCCAAATAAAGGCAGCGGACTGGGGCTTGCCATTACTTCAAAAATTCTGGAACGCTTCGGCGGCTCGATTCACGCAGAAAATTTACAGCCAAAGGGTTTGCGTATCGTGATGACAATTCCAAAGGAGGAGCAGCATGAGTAAAATTTTAATTATAGAAGATGATATTGCCATTGCTGAAATTGAACGGGATTATCTTGAAATCAATGGATTTGAAGTGAAAATTGAAACTGACGGTGTAAACGGAATGAATACGGCGTTAAAAGGTGGTTTTCAGCTGGTTCTGCTTGATTTAATGCTGCCTGAAATTGATGGTTTCACCGTATGTCGGAGCTTGCGGGAACATCTGGATATACCTATTCTTATGGTAACAGCCAAAAAAGAAGATATTGATAAGATCAGAGGTCTGGGACTTGGTGCAGACGATTACATCGTAAAACCCTTTTCGCCGGGAGAACTTGTTGCAAGAGTACAGGCACATATTGCAACCTACAACAGACTGAAAGGCGGCATACAGGAGATTCAGCCGGAAATAACAGTAGGTGCGATTCGTATCAATCCGAAATCACATCGTGTATTTGTAAAGGAAAAGGAAATCAGCTTGAAAAATAAAGAGTATGAACTGTTGCTTTTTCTGGTGACAAATGCAGATATGGTTTTTGATAAGGAAACGCTGTATGAGCGAATATGGGGCATGGACTCTGTCGGTGATAATGCAACAGTGGCAGTTCATATTAACAGGCTCCGTGAAAAAATCGAGGACGATCCTTCCGATCCGCATTATATTGAAACAGTTTGGGGTGCGGGATATCGTTTCAGAGCGTAGGTGATATACCGTGTGGATCGCATTTGCATTTGGTTCAGCTCTTTTTGCCGGAGTTACTGCCGTGCTTGCAAAGATTGGAATCAAAAATATAGATTCCACAGTTGCCACGGCTATCAGGACAATTATAGTTCTGATTTTTTCCTGGCTTATGGTCATGATAACCGGAGCTTTTCAAGACATTGACAGCATTTCAGGAAAAACGCTGCTATTTCTGATATTATCAGGACTTTCAACCGGAGGCAGTTGGCTTTGCTATTTTAAGGCTTTGCAGATAGGTAATGTAAACAAGGTTGCGCCCATTGATAAGTCAAGTACGATACTGACGATGTTGCTTGCTTTCCTTGTTCTTGGGGAAAAACTCAGTGCAGTCAAAGTTATTTGTATGCTTTTGATTGGTATTGGCACTTATTTCATGATAACCAAAAAGCAGTCCGACAATGAAACAAAAGGCTGGGGTTGGTTATGCTACGCTGTTCTGTCAGCAGTATTTGCAAGTCTGACATCAATTCTCGGGAAAATCGGAATAAGTGAAATTAATTCCAATCTTGGTACTGCCATAAGGACAATTGTTGTGCTGATTATGGCATGGCTCATGGTTTTCGTAACAGGTAAACAAAGTGAAATCAAAGCTATCAGTAAACGAAATATGCTGTTTATATGCCTTTCCGGATTGACCACTGGATTGTCATGGCTGTGTTATTATAAGGCTTTGCAGGACGGTCAGGCAAGTGTAGTTGTGCCGATTGATAAGCTGAGTATTCTGGTAACGATTGCTTTTTCTTACTTTGTGCTGAAAGAAAAGCTGACGAAAAAATCCATGATTGGTCTTGTTCTGATAACTGCGGGAACGCTGCTGCTGGTAAAATAATAGATTATGATACGTACATCTTCGGATGTGCGTATTTTTTATATAAGTTTTAATGCCATTTTATCTTTTGTTTATAATTGGGTTAGCGTTAGTTTATTGTGTGGTTTTATAATAAAGTCAACCTCGAAAGAGGAAAACAACGAAAGGAATGATTCAAATGAAAGCAAAGAAAATAACAGCAGCTTGCATGGCAGCAGGTTTGGCACTGATGGGAACGGCAGGTGTTGTTTCCTATGCAGCAGGTAATCCATATGAGAATTACAAATCGGCTGTAGTAAATACCATCAGCGAGGACAATCTGACTGTCAATGCCGCTGTTCAGATGAAGCAGAATGGAAAAGTCATTGCAAGCGGCAATGCAGTTTACGAAAAGTCTGCCGGAGTTCAGTATGCAAGTGTTGTGGCAGATGTCGCAGGACAAAACATGATCCAGGAAGAGTATTCCGACTGTAATATAAAAGTTAAAAGCGACGGCAGCAGATACACCGAAAAAAGCCGCAAGGAAAAGCGTGATGAAAACGAGATGCTTACTCCTAATATGATTAAGCTTGCGGAAATGACAGCGGATTTGTTTGTGGGAGATCTGAGCAATCAGTTCGTTTCACACGGTGATACGATTTCAGTGTCGCTGACCGATGTTCAGATTCCGGAGATTGCAAATGTGGCCGCTTCCGCCTTTACGGAGATGAACGCAGGAACAAATAATGAAAACGGCAAAAATGATTTAGGAGATATACTGCTGCAGGAATTTCCTATTACGCAGAATGCCATAATTGAAAGCGTCACCATGGATGCAGACATTGCAAAAGGAAATTTGTCTGCACAGAATATGACAATTGTTATCAGCGGTCAGACATCGGATGACAAAGATACACAGATTGATATTACAATAAATGCAAATGTTTCAGATATCGGCTCTACAACACCGCAGATGATAGACACATCATCTCTGCAAAAATCATCTTCGCTCGAAAATGAGAATGATGATTGATTTATACTAGGCTCTCAAAATCCTTTGGCTTTTATGCCGTGTTTGCAATAGAGGGCAGTATATAACAGAAATTGTTTCCCGAAAAAATTAACCGCCGGATTTTTTCGGCGGCTTTCGGGGAAAATATAGGAGTGGTAAAAATGTATGCAATAGAAGCAATAAATCTTACCAAAAAGTATAAAAATCAGCGTGGAGCAGAAAATATATCCCTAACAATAGAACAAGGTGAAATTTACGGTTTGTTAGGACCAAATGGATGCGGAAAAACAACCATCATGAAGATGCTTGTTGGATTGCTTCATGCAGATAGCGGAGAATTCAGAATATTTGAAAAAAAGCCTGATGAGGAAATTGATGTCATGTCGCAGGTGGGCTGTATGATTGAAAATCCGGTTTTTTATCCATATCTTACAGCATATGAAAATTTGAAAATTCTGCTTAAGTTTTATCCGGAACTTTCACAAAAGCGAATTGATGAAGTCCTGGAGGAACTGGAGCTTACCAAATATAAGGATGAACCTGTTGGAAAATTCTCAATGGGAATGAAACAGCGACTGGGCTTTGGAGCGGCAATCCTGCACAAACCAAAACTACTTATTCTGGACGAACCTACAAATGGATTGGACATAAAAGGAACAGCAAAAATTCGTCATATTCTGAAAGCGTATACACAAAGCGGAGGTACGATTCTGATTTCCAGTCATATTGCAGACGAAATTCAGCGTATATGTACAAAGGCCGCAGTTATGATGGATGGTAATATCATAGATAAAAGCAGTATAACTACTGCTATTATAGAATACGGAAGCGTAGAAGACTATTATTTACATATTATAAATGAAAAGGAGGCAGCAGAATGAATACATTGTGCATTTGTTCAAAAAATGAAATCTATAAAATATTTCAAAGAAAAAAGTATTGGATTATTCTGACTGTCACATTGGGAATTACGGTATGCGGAGCATTAATCGGGTTGATTTCAAACAGTATTATTTCATTTTCTTCACAGAATTATCCTTATGTAATTCTTTCCCTATGCTGTTATGTATTTGTCCCCTTTACAGCGTTAATGCTTTCATCTGATTTGATTTCAAGTGAATGTGAGCGAAATGAATTGAGATTTCTTTTAACAAAACATGCCAGCCGTACAGAACTTCTTTTCGGCAAGCTTGCGGCAGTAATTGTTTATGAGTTTTTCCTGACTGCTGCAAATGTGATTGCAGCGTTAATATTCAGTCTGATATTTTCAGGCTTTACATCAGTAAATATATTTGCCGTTCTGATGTCAGTCGTCATTACAGTAATTCCAATAGCAGCTTTTGTTTCTTTTGCAGGTATTATATCTGTATTCTGCAAAAACGGAATATCTGCCTTTGGGATGGGAGTTGCAGCTTATGGCGGATTTACGCTTCTGGGGCTTGTTTTTTCAAGAATCAGCAGCTCGATTTTTACAAGCTATCTTACACTGTATAAAATGATTATCGGACAGAATGTACCGATGTTCCGGCTGTTTTTAGGTATTGGCGTTCTTCTTGGCTTTTCACTCCTGTTTCTTTCCGCTGCAAGTATGAAGTTTGAGAAAAGAGAATTCTGATTTTACATATATTTTATATTATTATGATAGCGATGTTATGTAATTGATTTATAATGCAGACAGAAAATGAAAAGGAGAAAAAATATGAAGATACTGATTACAGCCGATTGTTATACGCCAACGATAAACGGTGTGGTTACGTCAATTCTCAATCTTGAAACGGAACTGCGCAGATTGGGACATGATGTAAAAATACTTTGTCCGTCAGAGAATTTTCATAGCAGTGAAAGCGAAAATGTATATAGAATTGGTTCTGTAGGAGTAGGCAGGATTTACAGCGGAGCAAGAGCGGCCTTACGTATCAGTCAGAGCCATCTGCAAAAGCTGATTGATTGGAAACCGGATATTATTCATTCGCAGTCTGAATTTTCTTCTTTTATTATGGCAAAGAGAATTGCGGCGGAGGTAAATTGCCCAATCGTTCATACTTATCATACGGTTTACGAAAACTATACCCACTATTTCTCACCCAGTATTACTTTGGGAAGAAAGGCGGTAATAGTGATGACAAAGCGGATTCTTCGCCATACTAAAGCAGTCATTGCACCCAGTCAAAAAATCGAAAGACTACTGAAAGATTATGGCATAGAGCAACCGATAAAAGTTATTCCTACAGGTCTTAGATTGAAAAAATTTTCTGATGAAATTTCGGTAAACATAATAAATGAATTGAAAGCTAAACTTGGCATACCGCTAAAAAGCAGGGTTCTGATTACTGTCGGCAGAGCTGCTAAGGAAAAGAACATTGATGAGCTGATAAGATATTTTAAACGACTGGATATAGAAAATACAGTTTTTGTAATTGTAGGAGGCGGACCCTACCTTGATGCTCTGAAAGATCTTGCTTATGCTGAAAACATATCTGACAAGATGATTTTTACAGGTGCAGTTGAGCCGGAAAACATTGCTGCTTATTACAGATTGGGAGATATATTTCTCAGTGCCTCTCAGAGCGAAACGCAGGGACTGACCTATATTGAAGCACTGGCAAGCGGTTTACCTGCTGTATGCCGAAGAGATGATTGTCTGAATGACGTGATAACAAACGGCAAAAACGGCGGACAATACACAGATTTCAAAGAATTTTCGGAACTGATCAGAACATTTTTATTTAACGATGAGTTGTATAAAAGCATGTCTGAAAACGCAGTACAGACAGCTCAAAAATATTCCGCAGAAAAGTTTGCAAAGGATGTCGAAACAGTCTACATGGAAATCTTAGAAAAGAGGAATCATTATGAAATTACGAACACATTTTATAATTGCGAAAATTGCAGCTGAACATACAGGATTTACATTTTGGGAAAAAACTGCATTTTGTATATGTTCACTTATTCCTGATTTATCACCTATGCAGTTTGTACACCGTCACTTTTATGCAAAATCCGGCAAATATGTACAAAAAAAGCTGGAACGAATTTCAGGAAGGAATTCTTTATTTACGCTGCTTGTATACGGGAAAATGGCACATTATGTCAGTGATTTTTGCTGCTCTGTACATTCCGGCGGAGCTATCGGGAATATTCGTGAGCATATTCAATATGAACGTGCATTGAATTGCTATGCTTTTGAAAAGTATGATTTGCTGAAAGCGGAATGTGAAAGCCGGATAGAGCAGCAGGATCTGACATCTGTTCTGGATTGTTATCATCACAGTCAGAAATACGATTTTCATACAGATTTAAGTTTTGCAGTCAGAGCGTGTGTTAATGTCTGCATGAAAGTATATTACCCACGAAAAACGCAAGCTGCAATTCAATCCGGAATTGGTGACGGAGGTGTTTATTATGGTTGTCGTAATTCCAGCATATGAACCAAATGAGGAACTGGAAAATCTGGTATCCGAATTGAATTGTATGAATTATAGAATTGTCATTGTCAACGATGGCAGTTCTCCTGATAAAAACGTAATATTTGAAAGATTAAAGGATAAAGCTACGATACTGCATCATACTGTCAATTATGGAAAGGCAGAGCAATTAAAACAGCGCTGCATTATATTTCAGAGCATATGCCTGAAGAAAATGGTGTTATTACTGTTGATGCTGACGGACAACATCAATCGAATGATATAGTATCTGTTTGTCAGTCGCTTCAATATCATAATGAAAAACTGATACTTGGTGTCAGAAAATTTGAGGGAAAAGTTCCTTTAAGAAGCAGATTTGGAAATGCAGTTACCCGGGCAGTCTTTTCTTTGGCAAGCGGTAAAAAGTTATGGGATACACAAACAGGTCTGCGTGCGTTTCGGACAGAATTGATTCCTTTTATGTTAAATATAAAAGGAGATCGATATGAATATGCTGATCAACTGTGCTTAATGTGGAGTAGATTGGGTAGAAGTTCCTATAAGAACGGTTTATCTTAATGACAGGAATACATATTCACATTTTCATCCTTTCAAAGATTCTCTGCGAATCTATCAATCTATTTTAAAATTTTCAGGCTCATTTTTTATTTCTTTCGTGTTGGATTATATTCTTTTTAATATTTTTTCACTTTTCCTTGGAATATTGTCTTTCAGGAATCCTATATTTTTTAGCAATATCTTAGCACGAGTTATCAGCTGCGGATTTAATTATCATCTGAATAAAAAATATGTCTTTCATTCATACGGAAACCATATGAAAGCACTGAAACATTTCACGTTGGCATTCGGCATTTTAGCTGCAAATACTGTGTTATTACAGATATTAACCACTATCGGGATCCCTGCATTTTCCGCCAAAATTATGACGGAGATCATACTTTTTATCGGCAGTATGTTGGTACAACGATTCCTGATATTTATGCCTGAAAAGAACAAAATATCATATCAAAGATCAGAGAGGACACATCATGCAGACAATTACAAATATTGATTTACGTTTATTAAATTGGATCCACGAACATTTGGCTTGCTCCTTTCTCGATTTTCTTATGCCTAAAATCACATTTCTTGGCAATGGAGGATTGATATGGATTGCAGCAGCAATTATCATGATATTTTTCAAAAAATATCGAAAAATAGGAATCATGATTGGAACGGGTTTGTCCGCAGGCGTTATCATTGGTAATATTTTGCTGAAAAATCTTATTGCAAGAGAACGTCCCTGTTGGATCAATGAAACGGTGCAAATGTTGATTTCTACACCTCAGGACTATTCTTTTCCGTCAGGACATACGCTATCCTCTTTTGTTGCAGCTACAATTATCATGCATTCTGACAGGCGAATGGGTATAGCAGCTTATGTGTTTGCTTCAATAATTGCATTTTCGAGATTGTATCTTTATGTTCACTTTCCAACGGATATACTGGCAGGTGCACTGCTTGGAATTATAATTGGGTTAATAGTTTGCAAATTTTTCAATATTCTTTCACATAATCATTTATCCTTATGGGAGGCTAAGAAATAATGATAAAACGACTCATTATACTTATTACTGATATTGCAATTGCAGTTAGTTTGTTACTGGGGATTTGGATTTATTATTATAAAATACCACGTTACGGAGTACATGCAGTACCATCTTTAGAAGATATTATTTATCAGAGTGAAAATTCAGAAAAAACTTCATATAACAATAATGATAATAATTATCCTGCTACTCGTGTTATTGCGGCTACAGAGGATTGGCATAAAAAATTTGCGAATCATTTTTCAAATACTGTAATTATTACAGATAACGAATATAAAAGTCCAAACCTCTCTATTAAATTAAGTTATGGAAATATTGAAACCAATCGGCTTGATATGTCGGAAAAAGGAAAACATAAAAAATACGGTACCAAGATAGCCTATACCCTTGCAGATATTTATATTGGTGATATTACTTGTATTCAGACTGCTTTTGCTCAGGATACTTATGGTATTGGATACTCAGAAAAATTAACAGATATGTCAGCAAGATTGAAGTCTGTTTTAGCGATAAACGGTGATTCTTATAGTAATAACCGTCATAGAAATAATGGAACAATTATCCGAAATGGTGTGATTTACCGTAATGCAGATACAGATATGGAAACATGTGTGCTGAATTGGGATGGAACGATGAAGATATATACCCCGCAGGAATTAGATACTCAGACATTGATTGACACCGGTGCATATCAAAGCTGGGTCTTTGGTCCAAGCCTTCTGGATGAAAACGGGAAAGCAAAAACAGATTTTCTTACATGGGACTATATCCTGGAATCTCACCCACGAACTGCAATCGGATACTATGAGCCGGGACATTATTGTTTTCTATTGGTAGACGGAAGAAAAAAGAATTATTCCAGAGGTATGTTTACTGACGAAATGTCACAGTTTTTTGAAGACTTAGGATGCAAAGCAGCTTACAATCTGGATGGAGGGCATTGTTCATTTATGACCTACGGAGACAAATTCATAAATCATCCTTACAAGTCAGAACATAAGATTCAGGATGGGATATTTATTACGGAGGGATTATCATGAAAATAAAGAATATCTTTTTGTATATATTATCCAATGGATTGATAATATTTGGACTTACATCACTTGTAATCAAAATATTGGATTGGTATAATCCATTTATGGATTTTTCCGGACATTCAGACATCATACAATGTCTGCTGATTGCTTTTGCAATTATAACAGGAGTATTTTATCTTTTTTCAAAACAAAAAAAGAAATAGATCAGAGGTACATATGCAAAAGATTATGGAATAGATTTCTATCCATAAACGAATAATTTGTTTTGTTTCGTTACTGGTAACGTCTGCTCTGTCTGTTTATTGGTATAAATCGGGCATATTGACCGATAAAATAAAAATGCGTCACATGCTTGATTCAGCTGGGATCTTTGCACCTATATTTTTTATAATTGTACAGGCAGTACATGTTATTATTCCAATATTACCAGGTGCTGTAGGATGTGCGTTCGGCGTTGCTTTTTTCGGAGCTGTCAAAGGGTTTCTGTATAATTATATCGGGATCTGTATCGGATCTATATGCGCTTTCCTAATAGCAAGAGCATATGGACAGAATTTTGTGAAAAGTATCACCAGTAAAAGATTTTTCCAGAAGTACAACCGGGAGATGGCCTCCTGAATCAGCACTTCATTTTCTGGGTCAAGGCTTGCTGTTGCTTCGTCAAGCAAAGTAATAGGTGCATACTTTAAGAGAGTACGGGCAATGGAAATCCGCTGACGTTCACCGCCGGACAAGGTGCTGCCATTCTCGCCCAACATAGTGTGATACCCATCCGGCAATTTCTGGACAAACTCGTCACAACAGGCCACTTTTGCTGCGGCAATCACTTCAGCTTCAGTAGCGTCCGAGCGGCCCATTCGTATATTATCCATAATGCTCTGTTTGAACAGGAAGTTATCCTGGAATACAAAGCTCACAGTTTCCATCAGGGAAGCACTTTCCATATCCCGTATATCAATGCCGCCGATTTTGATTGTTTCCTGTTCCACACCGTAAAGCATGGCTGGACTTGGTGCTATACTAAAAAAGTGGACACAAAAAGCGAAAGATGGTATAATAATAAAAAAAGGAGAGAAACACATGGAAAACACCAAGTATACAGAGGAATTCAAGCAAAGCATAGTAAGCTTGTATGAATCCGGACATTTGGTTCATTCCATTCAATTAACTTTTCAATCTTTACATCGATAAACTCACTTTTGTTATCTTCCTTATTTTTAGAAAATAAGGAAGATAAATACCTCCATAAATTCTAATTTACTTTTCTTTAAATTTTTTATATGCAGCATCAATCCGTACTTTTAAAGCGTTGTAATCATTTATACCGGAAATGAAATCATACAGATCACATGAAATATCACATGGACAAGTTTCACAGTAATCATTGAAATACTCATTTCCGTAGTACTGTCTGACAAATTCAAGAATATCTGTATTTACATCTTCCTCCAAGAGTTTACCATCTAAATCGTACATTAAATATTCAGAGCCGGTCATGAGTCCGTCACGAACTTTTTGACAATCTTCTGCGTCTGCATCTTCTCCCTGAAAATTATTGTTAATCACCCATTTGATAAATAAGCCGATATGATTTGAAGCATACAACCAAATTTTTTCAATCTGTTCCTCCGTAAGTTCTCCTGTAATATTGTGCTTTTTTCGATATGTTTTCTCAGCACTATCCCAGTGCCAGTCAGCTTTGTCGATTGCCATTATTTTGCTCCTCCAAATTCCGATTTGTCAATCTATTTTATTTTCTGCTTCTGGTTTATAGTTCTTCTCAATATATTCCTCCACAGCCTTGATAAACATCTGATTCATGCTCATGCCCATTTCAGCAGCGACAGCTTTTAGTTTCTCTCGTTCACCCTTTGGAACACGAATCTTGATATCGTCAAGGTGCGTTTTAACATACTTTGCCGTGATTGCTTTTCGTTTTTCATTATAGTACATAGAAATCAACCCTTTCGTATTGTACCCATTACTTTAATTATACGCTATCAATGTTATTTTGTCAATTCTTTTTGTAAAAGTTGTCCGGATTTTTTGCAAAATTTTATGTTCGGTACATAATCTGAAAGCCATGTTCCTCCGAACTGATCATACGTCTGTAATCTCCACATTGCAAGCTGTACATCTTCAAACGGAAACATTAGGATTGTATCCAATATCGTACATATCAAGAAGTACAATAAAAGAAAACTTTCTTTTTTCATTTGCCTTAAGTGTTCATTTCAAATACCTCCTTTTAAAAATAACTTTTAATATGATATATATCCACTTGCTATTGCAACTGGAGTACTTTTCAAGTTCCTCCGGCAGCTTCATATTTTTCTGCCCAAGATACATTTCCAGAGCCGCCAATTTCTCCGCTTGAACACTTACAGTAACCAAAAAGACAGGTATATGAGCTGCCTTTGATGGTCTGATTTCCGACTTCCGCTGTCGTCATAGCGTCCTCGATAGCCTGTCCCTGATTCTGTAAATTTGCAAGCTGAGCCTGCTGATCGCTGCTAAGAAGCTGCTTCGTTAAACATACTCTTGTCTATTTCGGGAAGCTCTATTTCCATGTTTCCAAGGCTTACTATAGCTACAACCGGAAGACAGAGCAGTCCAAGAAAACCGCAGACAATGCTCCCGATTATCAAAAAAACTTGACACGAAGCTCTTTGTCGCTGAGAATAAATGCGGCTATTTTCTTCAGAGCCGCCGCAACCGCTGCTGACATTTTATCACCTTTATCTTTCTTTTCACAATAAAAAAGAGCCGCAGAAGCGACTCAATTCAATAATAATATACCGATATTAAGATACGAAGCAAATAATATCCACAGCAAATACGGGATATTCAGATAAGCGGCTGACGGACGAATTCTGTGGAATATAATAATCATTGCAATAATTAACCCCAGCAAAGTCAGAATTACTGCAACAGAAAGTCTTAACATTTTGAATCTGAAAAATACAATGCTCCACATGAAATTTACAAAGAGCTGCGTTCCATAAATGATAAAAGCTGGACATTTTTCTTTCGCATTCGAAGTATAAATAATAAAAGCAGAAATTCCCATTAATGCGTACAAAATTGCCCACATTACAGGAAACAGCCAGCCCGGCGGCGATAGCGGCGGTTTTATCAATTCCTTGTAAAATGAAAATGAATTTCCCGCCAGAAGTCCAGATAAAGCTCCAACCAATTCTGTTGCCACAATAAAAATCAGAAGCTCGGTTATTTTTGGTTTTTTCATGATTTGCCTCGTTTCTTTTTTTTATAGTACATTTTATTCAGTATTTTTAAGTTTATGACTTACTGTGCTTTATCTACCTCCCGCTTTTCCGAACATTTTCACTTTTACGCACACGTTTCATGCCAGTCGGAGAGGAGGCGTTTCAGGACAATTAGCAATCTGCCTTGGCGGGAAGTTGACCACCGCCAGTATCTGCTTACCAATCAACTCCTCCGGAGTGTAGTGGTCAGTAATCTGCGCTGAAGACTTTTTCTCGCAGATCTCAGCGCCGAAATTCACCTTTAGTTGGTATGCAGGTTTCCTTGCTTTTTCAAAGAATTTTGCCTCCGTAATCATCCCCACACGGATATCCAGTTTCATGAAATCATCAAATGTTTCCATACTTATCTCTTCTCAAATACCCTTTTCCAAGCGCTTAAGCCTTACAGCAATATTAGCCTCAAATTCCTTGTCAGAGTAGTTGGGATCACGTGTCTTTCTCCATATATCACAAGGTATTTTATCGCACTCTCCGCAATTCTTAAAACCCATTTGATTTACAGCGCAGTCATATATCGGACAATAATTACCACCTGCGTGAAAAATCTTTCCCTCACATTCGTTACAGCCTTTGCAAATCTTGTCAAGGCAATAGCAGCCCTCGCACACAGAGCCGCATACGTTGATTTCAGACATATATATGCCCCCTTTCGACATAATTATATCAGATGCTTTCGAGAATTTCTTGTAAAAAACCGACATATTTCAAATTTTGGATAAAGCGTGAGATTTTGCTTGATTTATATTCATTGAGTGATATTTCCTAAAATCGTTGAGTAGGTGTGATTGGTCAAAATAACCATACTTTGTCACAGCGTCCATTATTTTGAAAGTTGGGTTGTACAGAATTTCATTCCACAGAAATTGATACCTTATGAGCGCCGCCAAACATTTGACCGAGCAGCCGATATATTCGGCGAAAATCCGTTCAAGCTGCCTTTCGCTGATGTAAATATCCGATGATAAGCTGCCTATATGCAGATTTCCCCTTTTTTCAATAATTGATCCGACTACTTCGGTAATAGCACTGTTTTGATGTTTTGCGTTGAAGCTGTCAAGCAAAACCTTTTCAACTACGGGTATTAATTCCTCAACATTAACAGCGTCAAAAACAAGGGGTTTAATCTTCCTTGTCAGTTTTGAGAAATGTTCTTCCGCACTGAAAAAAGAGTTCTTTGTGTTTTTGAGTTTATCCTCTGAAAACGGCGCAGCTCCCCAAGGATAAAAGCGGATACCGAAAGTAAATTCCGTTTTTCCGCTGTCGCTGTCCGAAATAAATGTTCTGTCATCAATGCCGCAAAAACCACCTGATACTGTATTATCAGTATGATTTGCCCTGAAAATGATGTCCATACAGGTGTCGGGAATAACGAGCGTACTCTCCGGCGATTGTAGAGTGGGGACGGTCGTTCCCCAGAAACACCTTATATACGGTTTCAACGCGGCGCAAGGCTCAAACTCCGCATAGCTTACACTATGCCTAAAAGGAGTTGAAGTTATAGGGCGATATAACGTATTAAGTTCCATATTCCACCTTTCTTAAGCATGATCAATTTAGAATATCTATGCAATGAGATTGTTTCAAAAATTCAGATTTGTCACTCTAACAGATTTTCTTCATTTTACTACAAAATATGTTGAATGTCAAACTAAAATCAAGCCTTTCCCTTAATCAAACCGATAGCCTTAGCGCCCATAGAAACAGTATGACTGACGGACATCATATTTACCTTAACGCTTGCAGTCCAAATATCTTAGCAATCCTCGGTACTTCTGTTGCAGACAGGCAGATTCCCACAGCCAATAACGGGTGCTACGTAATGGACTAATTCTGGACTTAGTCCCCTTTAAGTATGATAAAACTCTTTTCAAATCTGATGAACTTTGCTTTTCTGTTTCTAAATAAAGTGTAGAATCATGTGTTTCTCCCTTCACCTTATGTACTGTACTAAATTGAATCTTTCTTCCGTTAAAACTACAGATATTATCATTGGATGCTTGGGATTTTCTCTTATAGCTTTCTTTCATAAAGTAAATTGGAAGTCGTTCTAATATATCATCTCTTCCAAAAATATCATTAACCATTTTTCTTATTATGCTGTCCACTCCCTTTGACGCATATTCGGTCAAGCAAGTCATTGCCAACATTATTTCACGATTTATAAATATAACGATAAGTGGTTTTTTATTTGTGCCATTATCGATTTATTTTCAAGAGGAGATATTCTTTTTTGATGATGTTGTAGCATTTGTACAAACTGCCGAACTATAAATGATACATGCTGCTGCAATTACTCCAATTCCTATAGCCACATCATCCAAAACAAAAATATGTCCCGTAGGATCACTATAATAAATCGGATTATTAGCGCAGTAAGTATAAAGATTCAAACTCAGAGGATCTTCATTTTTACCCACAAAACTATCCCTTGAAATAAACCTACCGGTACTTGGGTTATAATATCTCGCCCTCAGATAAACAGTAGCTGTTTCCTTGTCGTAGTATTCACCGCAGTAACGGAAAGCATTTGTATCATTTTCATCAATGTTTTTTTCAACACCGAACGCATCATATCTGT
>ERZ857922.1687-NODE-1687-length-25614-cov-3.969795_pt1 | contig 25614 bp, 24 predicted proteins | sample MGYA00519579_ERZ857922 | MGnify/ENA primary metagenome ERZ857922 (study PRJEB31778, sample SAMEA3449375) | human gut metagenome | biome: human gut; feature: human-associated habitat; material: faeces | place: United Kingdom | collected 2010/2012 ... | reverse complement strand
CAGCAAGGCAGAGAACAAGGATATTCTTCAGAAGCTGGTAGACAAATTTAATGAGACACATGAGGACGTGACAATCAAGATCACAGCTCCGGCAGATGCAGGAACTGTATTAAAGACCAGAATGGCGAAGAATGATATGCCGGATATCGTTGCAATGGGCGGTGACAATAACTACACAGAGGTAGAAAGTGCCGGAATGCTGGTGGACTTAAGCAGCGAGGACTACATTTCCAATATTCAGGAATCCTACCTTCAGATGGTATATGATGTAAATAAGGATAAAGAAGAGAAAGCATATGGCGTTCCGTATGCAACAAACGCTTCCGGTGTCATTTATAACGTTGACAAATTCAAAGAACATGGAATTGAGATTCCAAAAACATGGGATGAATTCATTGATGTGCTCGAGAAACTTCAGGATGCAGGTGAACAGCCACTTCTTATGACATACAAAGATGCCTGGACAAGTAACTGCCCATGGAACAGTATTGCATCTGACCTTGCTCCGGAGAGCTTCAATGATGACCGTAAAGCCGGCAAGACCACATTCGTTGGAACACACGAGGAAATTGCAGAAAAATATATGAAGCTTCTTGACTATGCTCAGGATGATTTTATGGGACTTACCTATGATGATGGAAATAAAGCTTTTGCAAATGGCGAAGCAGCCATGATCATCAATGGAAACTGGGCAATCAACCAGTACAAAAATGCAAATGCAGATATCAATGTGGATATGTTTGCACTCCCGGCTTCCAATGAGAAATCCCAGAACTATGTAACCTCTGGTGTAGATGTACTTCTTGGTGTATGCAAAGACAGTGCAAATGAAGAAGTGGCAAAAGAATTTGTATCCTTTATGCTTGAGCCGGAAAATGCAAAAATGTACATTGATGATCAGTTTGCTTTCTCAGCTGTAAAAGGTGTAGAGCAGGAGAATGAGACAGTGGCAGGTGTGAAAGAAGATATTGCAGCTGGAAAGGTTGCAAACTTCCCAGATCATTACTATCCATCCGGATTTGATATGTCCGCACTTCTGACCGAAATGTGCCTGAACTACACAAACGGAATGGACAACGAGGAGAACATAAATCAGTTCCTTGCACAGTGCGATGAGAAATATGACATTGCAAATGTAGACTGATCTATATGACTGATGGAAAATACAGGCGAAAGGTGAAGAACGTGAACTGTCACCTTTTGATCCGTATGAATTGTAAGGCTGCTGGCCACTGAGTGAACAGCAGCCTTGTAAGAAAATAAGGGAGGATTCCATGAAGAATAAAGCCCCACGGAAAAAACCTGCTGTTAACCGGGTTTACTACATTTATGTAGGAATTCTTGCAGTTCTGTTTTTTACTTTCCACACCATTCCATTCTTAAAAGGTGTTATGTACAGTTTTACAGACTGGAGAGGATATGGAGAGTGGAATTTTGTAGGACTTCGAAATTATATCCATATGTTTTCTGATGTGGATACAGGAAATGCATATTTGTTTACATTCAAATTTGCGGTGATCACTACCATTCTGGTAAACGTGATCAGTCTGATCCTGGCCTGTGCATTAAATGCAAAGATCAAGTTTAAAAACACAATCAAAGCTTTTTATTTCCTTCCATATATGCTAGGAAGTCTGATCGTAGGATTTATTTTCAATTATATTTTTGCGAACCTGATTCCACAGCTGGGAAAAGGCCTTGGAATCAAAGCTTTAAGTGTAAATATTCTTGGAACCAATCATGCCATCTGGGGAATTGTTGCGGTATCCTTATGGATCGGATGCGCTTTTAACACCCTGATCTACATTGCAGGACTTCAGTCCATTGACACAGATGTATATGAGGCTGCTGATCTGGATGGAGCGACCGGCTTCAAAAGATTCAGCAAAATCACGTTCCCTCTGCTGGCACCATCTTTTACCATCAATATGGTACTTTCCGCAAAGGGTTATCTGATGGTTTACGATCAGATCATGGCTATGACAGATGGCGGTCCTGGAACCAGCACAACATCTATTGCAGTATTGATCTACAAAAAGGGCTTCGGAGGCGGACAGTTCGCCTATCAGTCAGCCAATGCAGTTATGCTTTTTGTGGTAGTGGTACTGATTTCCGTATTCCAGCTGCGTGTACTTGAGAAGAGGGAGGAAAAATTAGGATGAAACAGAATACAGTGAAAGTAAAAGAGCGTTACAACTGGCCTGTTACGATCCTTCTGATCATTGGAATCGTACTTGTCATCCTTCTGCCTCTTTATATGGCACTGATGATTGCCATCAAGGATCCAACAGATATGAACAACATTCTGGCACTGCCAAGGAAAATCAGACTTCAGAACTTTGCAGATGCCTGGGTAATGACAAATTTTCCAAGAAAGTTTCTTAATACAGCATTTATCACAGTGGTGAATCTGATTTTTACACTGATCACAAACTCTTTTGCCGCTTATGCCATCACAAGAAACCGTAAAAAGAGCAAATTCTTTTCCCTCATGTATTATTACTTTATCAGTGCCATGTTTATACCGTTCCAGGTAATCATGCTTCCGCTGGTTGTGCAGGCAAATACTTTTCATCTGGATAACATTTTCGGAATTACATTCCTGTACATTATTTTTGGTCTGCCTATGAATACGTTCCTTTACACAGGGGCAGTAAAGGCAATCCCGGAGGCACTTGACGAAGCAGCCATGATTGACGGGGCAAATCCGATTCAGATTTTTTCCAGGATCATTTTCCCGGTTCTGAAGCCTACCACAGCTACAGTAGCAATTCTTTCCTTCATGTGGACCTGGAATGACTTTACCATGCCATTGGTACTGTTAAGTGATGAAAGCCAACAGACACTGCAGCTTGCCCAGTATGTATTTAAAAAACAGTTTTCTGTTGATTATAATCTGGCATTTGCTTCTTATCTGCTTGTTCTGCTTCCAGTGCTGATTGTGTATATTTTCTGTCAGAAATGGATCATGAATGGTGTAGTAGCCGGTGCAGTAAAATAGAGAAAACAAATACGCGCCATGGGGATATTTCACTGCGGTCATGTACCGGGGAAGAATATTCTGTGGGAAAATAAATATAGAATATCAGGAGGACAGCCAGGAAATGAAGAAGAACTGGTGGAAAGAAAGTATTGTATACCAAATCTATCCAAAAAGCTTCAATGACAGCAATGGGGATGGAATTGGTGATATCAGAGGAATTATAGAGAAACTTGATTATCTGAAGGAGCTTGGGGTAAATGTTCTGTGGATCTCACCTATGCTGGAGTCCCCACAGGATGACAATGGCTATGATATTTCAGATTATCGCAGAATTTACAAAGATTACGGAACCATGCAGGATTACGAGGAACTGCTTTTTCAGGCGCATGAACGTGGAATCAAGGTGCTGATGGATCTGGTTGTAAATCATACTTCAGACGAACATCAGTGGTTTCTGGAGAGCAAAAAGTCCAAGGATAATCCGTACCGTGACTATTACATCTGGAAAAATCCGGTAAACGGAAAGGAGCCAAATAACTGGGGCGGTGTATTCGGCGGTTCTGCATGGGAATACGACAATGAGACACAGATGTATTACCTGCACCTGTTTTCCAAAAAACAGCCGGACCTGAACTGGGAAAATGAGAAAGTGCGCCAGGAAGTTTACGATATGATGAAATTCTGGTGTGACAAGGGAATCGACGGTTTCCGTATGGATGTGATCAGTATGATTTCCAAGGATCAGGCTTTCCCGGATGGAGAAGTGAAAAGCGGCCTGTATGGAGATTTCGGTCCATACTGCGTTCACGGTCCGCGGGTCCATGAATTTTTACAGGAAATGAACCGTGAGGTATTGTCTAAATATGATATCATGACAGTTGGGGAAACTTCTGGTGTTACCATTGAAGAGGCACAGAAATATGCCGGGGAAGACAGTGGCGAGCTGAATATGGTGTTCCAGTTTGAACATGTAGAAGATGCTTCCCCGCATGCGGAGTTTGGCAAATGGACCACTGAAAGATATGACTTTAAAGCTTTCAAAAAGACGATGATCAAATGGCAGGAAGAACTTCAGGGAAAAGCATGGAACAGTCTTTTCCTGGGAAATCATGATCAGCCAAGAAGCGTTTCCAGATTTGGAAATGACAATCCGGCATACAGAGAGACTTCTGCAAAAATGCTGGCAACCTGTCTTCATATGATGCAGGGAACCCCTTATGTATATCAGGGGGAAGAGCTTGGCATGACAAACGCATATTTTAATAAGCTGGAAGATTATAAGGATATTGAGAGCATTCAGTATTATACGGAGCTGACAGATGCAGGGCTGATGGAGCCGGATTACATGATGAAATGTCTGATGCTCAGAAGCCGTGACAATGCAAGAACACCTATGCAGTGGGACGGTTCAGAAAAAGCAGGCTTTACAGATGGGGAGCCGTGGATTAAAATAAATCCGAACTGTAAAGAAATCAATGCAGCCAGCCAGTTGGATGATCCGGATTCCATTTTCCATTATTATCAGAAACTGATCGCTCTTCGCAAGGAGAAAGATATTATTGTGTACGGTGAGTTTGAACCGCTTTGCCGTGAGGATAATCAGATTTTTGCATATATGAGAAAGCTGGATGAGGAAAGACTTCTTACAGTCTGCAATTTCAGTGAGCAGTCTGCAGAATTTGAAGTTCCAGTAGAATTTGAAGGTTCCAGGTGTCTGATTACAAACCTTGACCGAAAAGTATTTAAGGGTAAAATCGTGCTGAAACCATATGAGGCATTTGTGTTATATAAATAAACAGGTTCCTGGACGAGAAACGGACAGCAGCATAACCAGACTTAAAGGGGCAAAATTTTTTGCCTCTTTTTTTGAAAGACGAGGAAGATTGTTATGATCAGAAAATACAGATACGGAGCTCCTTTGGATACGGAGGCAGTAACAGAGAAGATTGAAACAGCGAATGGCGCTTTTCCTTATGGAAAAATCAGCCTGGAAAAGGGCTTTGATTTTACATATGTGATGGATGAGGATGATATTGTTTATGGGCTTGGGGAGGCAAACCGCGGAATCAACAAAAGAGGTTACTGCTATATCAGCAATTGTACCGATGATCCAAACCATACGGAAGACAAGCGTTCTTTGTATGGTGCCCACAACTTTATCATTGTAAGCGGAAAGACAACATTTGGACTGTTTTTCGACTACCCTTCTGAACTGACCTTTGATATTGGATATACCAGAATGGACACTCTGAAAGTGACATGCGCAGATGCAGACCTGAATGTGTATGTGATTGAAGGTGAATCTGCCTATGATATTGTAAAGCAGTTCCGCCATGTGATCGGACGCAGCTATATTCCCCCGAAATTTGCATTTGGTTTCGGACAGAGCAGATGGGGATATACCACCAAGGAGGATTTTCGCAAGGTGGCAGCAGGATACCGTGAGAATCACATTCCCTTGGACATGATCTACATGGATATTGATTATATGGATTCCTACAAGGACTTTACGTTGAATCCGGAGAATTTCCCTGATTTCCCGGATTTTGTAAAAGAGATGAAAGACCAGGAGCTACGCCTGATCCCTATTATTGATGCTGGTGTAAAAGTGGAAAGCGGCTATGAGGTTTACGAGGAAGGTGTGGAAAAAAGATACTTCTGCCAGCGGGAGGATGGAAGTGATTTCGTGGCAGCCGTATGGCCGGGGGATACTCATTTCCCGGATTTTCTGAACAAGGATGCCAGAAAGTGGTTTGGAGACAAATACAGCTTCCTTATTAGCCAGGGGATTGAAGGCTTCTGGAACGATATGAATGAGCCTGCTATTTTCTATTCCTCAGAGGGAATGGAAGAGGCGAAGAAACTTGCCGGAGAGTTTTCCCAGGATAAAGAAGGTAAGATCCACATTTGGAAAATGCAGGGCGAGCTAAACGGACTCGCAAACAACCCAGAAGATTACCGCAGATTTTATCATAATGTGGATGGCAAAAAGATCCGTCACGACAAGGTACATAACCTGTTTGGCTACAATATGACAAGAGCAGCAGGCGAAGCATTCGACCGCATTGATCAGGAGAAGCGTTTCCTGATGTTTTCCCGTTCCTCCTATATTGGAATGCACCGTTACGGCGGAATCTGGATGGGAGACAATAAATCCTGGTGGTCACACATTCTTCTGAACCTGAAAATGCTGCCGTCTCTGAATATGTGCGGATTCCTTTACACAGGAGCAGATCTTGGCGGATTTGGCGCGGATGCAACAAGAGACCTGGTGCTTCGCCATATGGCACTTGGGGTATTTACTCCGCTTATGCGTAACCATTCCGCAATCGGAACAAGAGAGCAAGAGTGCTATCAGTTTGAGAATGTTGAGGATTTCCGAAATGTGGTAAATACGAGATACCGCCTTGTTCCGTATCTGTACAGCGAATACATGAAGGCCGCTTTAAACGATGATATGTATTTCAAACCACTTGGCTTTGTTTATCCGGATGATAAGATGGCAATCCGGGTGGAAGACCAGCTGATCCTTGGAAATGAGATTATGATCGCACCGGTTTACGAGCAGAACGCAAGAGGGCGTTATGTTTACCTTCCGGAAGAAATGAAGTTTGTGAAATTTCTGACAGACGGAAGTATTTCTGAGGAGATTCTGGAAAAGGGCGTTCATTATGTGGAGGTTGCCTTAAATGAAGTGCCTCTGTTTATCCGTAGTGGTAAGTGTATTCCGGTTGCAGAGGCTGCGGAGTGTGTGAAGGATATTGATACTTCCAAACTCACTATGCTGGGATATGAAGGCAGCAGTTATACTTTGTACGAGGATGATGGCGTGCATAAGGAGTACGATAAGGCTGAGAATTATAGAAAATTAGAAAAATAACAGAATGAAAAGATCCCTTGAAAGTCTTTGGAAATTTCACGACGAGGTTTAAAAGATTTAGGATCCAGAAGACAGAAAATCGGAGCTGGCCATCAATTTCCAGCTCCGATTTTTTCAGATACCATATCGATAAACCACACCAACAGAATCAATCCCAGCATGATTGCACCAGCTTTTTCCCAGGCATATTGATTCATGGAAAAAATAAGGGGCGCTCCGATTCCGCCTGCGCCTACCAGACCGAGAACGGAAGCTTCACGGATGTTTACATCAAACCGGTAGAGGATGATAGAGGTGAAAACAGGCTTCAGCTGTGGCAGGACACTGTGGCAGATGGCGGGAAGAGGACGGACCCCCATGGCCAGCAGCGCATGATAGGGACGAGGGTCCAGGGCATCTAGTGCTTCTGTAAATCTTTTGGTGAGAAGTCCGATACTGCATACGGCCAATGTCAGCACTCCTGTGAAAGCTCCTGGCCCGGATACCCGGATGAAAATCAGTCCATACACCAGAAAAGGCACCGAACGGATTACCATGATCACCAGGTTAAAAAGAAAGGACACAGGAGCAGGTACGAAACGTTTGGTATTTAGAAAAGCCAGCGGTGCAGATACAATGGCTCCGATTACCGTTCCAATAAAAGCAATGCACACTGTTTCCAGTAAAAGATACCCAAGCCCATCTTTTGCAGCCGAGAAAAAGAAGCTCCAGTCTGGCTGCAGAAAGCCAGCAAACATATTTCGCAAAGTCTGTGGACTGGTTCTGGAAAAATCCGGCAGGGAAAGGGTAAACGTGCAGATCAGAAACAGGGCAGCCAGAAACAGAAGCAGCAGTCTGGCCTGCTCTTTTTTTATTGTGTGCTCTTTTCGTATCAAGGCGGCCAGATACCGACTGAAATATTCAATCACACACACTGTTAGAAACAGCATCAGCAGAATGGTCCCCACTTTGTCATACTCCAACCAGGAAATCTTCTCATTGAGAAGCAGTCCGATACCGCCAGCTCCCACATATCCTAAAATGGAGCTGTGCCGTACATTGGTTTCCAACAGGTAAAGTGCATTGGTGAGAAATCCAGGAATGATCTCTGGTAGAATTCCATGGATATAAGCTACATACTTTGAAACACCCATAGCCCGAAGTGCCTGGTAAGCTTTTACATCGGCGGCACTTGCATCCTCGTAGGTAAGTTTTGTCATAATGGCAAAGGTGTACAAGGTAATGGCAAAAGTACCTGCAAAGGTTCCAAGCCCGAAAAGAAAGGTAGCAGTAAGCGCCAGAATCAAGGCTGGAAAAGAACGGAGAATCTGGATTACAATTCTAAGTATCCGTCGTATTACAGCTGGAAATCCTAAGTTTGCAGCGCCAAAAGGCGAGAGTACAAGGGCAAAAAAGATGCCAAGTACCGTTCCGGTAACAGACATCTGAATGGTGTAAAAAAGTGGCAGCAGGATCTTCTGAATATAGGAAAAATCTGGCGGGATCATATCCACGACCAGGTCGGTGAGGTGGCTCCTTCGTTTCCAGAAAGTTACAAGGTCACAGTCTGTGAAATTTGCTGCAAGGAAAAACAAAATCAGAAAAGAAATTGGAACAGCAAATTTTGCCACAATGGAATTTTTGCTTGTTTTGTTATCATTCATAAGCGACACCTCGCTTATTCTCTATCTGAGTATCATTTTTGTTATAAATCTGTGTGGTGATAGAATCAGTCAGATCAGCAGTCTTACCGTCAAATACAACCTTGCCATCTTTCAGACCAATAAGTCGGTCGGAGAACTCCTGGGAGAATTCCAGATTATGGCTGTTCATTAAAATGGTGACACCATCAGTCTCATGAATACTCTTCAGCAACCCTAGAATCTGTCTCCCGGTAACTGGATCAAGAGACGCCACCGGTTCATCTGCCAGCAGGATCGCCGGGTGCCGCATAAGTGCCCTTGCAATCGCCACACGCTGTTTCTGTCCGCCAGACAGATTTTTAACCGGTTCCTCTGCCTTTTCCAGAAGTCCAACCCGATCCAGCAGTTTCAGAGCTTCTTCTTTACGTGTTTTTCCATAAAGTCCAAACACGCCCTGAAAAAAGCCCATATCAGGAAGTCCGGCAGTCAGCACATTCTTCAGACAGGTAGAATTCTCCACCAGACAAAAGTCCTGATAAATAGTTGCAATGGATTTTTGCAGTTCACGTTTTTTCCTTCCTTTTAGAGAATCAAAGCGCTTATCATCCAGAAGCACCTGTCCGCCAGTGCACTTCATCATTCCATTGAGAATGCGAAAGAGCGTTGTCTTCCCCGCCCCCGAAGGCCCGATCACCGAGACAAATTCCCCCTGTGAGACGCGGAAATCCACATCTATCAGGGCTTTTGTGCCATTATGAAATTCTTTTGCGATATGCTGAATCTGTAAATTCATAGATAAAATTGACCTCGTTTAAAACTACTGCCGAGGCAAATAATCTGCCCCGGCAGTTTAAAATATTTTGTAACTATTCAGAAAAGTTGAAGTCTATTCCATAGACTTCAGCAGCTCCTGCGCCTCTCGTTCGCCATCGTAATTGGAGTCATCGCCCCATTCATATCCAACCTGGCTGAACACGCTGATAATATCTTTTCCCTCGTCCGTATTCGCAATCTCAATAAAGGAATCTCCCAGCGCCTGGCGGAAATCTTCATCCTGCATAACTTCAGAAGTTTTGCTGTAGGCAATCATATCATTGTAAATCTTATCTGTAACTCCGATCACACCAGTCTGATTTACCATATCATCTGTGCCGCCGAAAGTCTCTTTCCACTCAGGCGCATATTTGGTACGGATATGTCCATAAGAAACCATCACATCAGCCTGTCCGGAAGCCAGACGTGCAAGAGAAGTGGTATAAGAATCAGACTCCACCGCATTTGCCAGATCGCTGATTCCCTTGCCATATTTCTCGTTCAGCCATAGGCTTGGATAAATATAACCGGAAGCAGAAGTCGGTCCCATAACAGCCCAGGTAGCATCGTTCAGATCATCCCAGGTAAGCTCTTCGCCGTTATTTACCTTTTCCAGTAAAGCCTTTCCCTTTTCGCTTGGACCTGCCAGAATAATAGAACGGTAATAGGTAGACATCTCATCGGTGTTTTCTTCGATTGTACCATCATTCCAATCTTTCGGATCATCAGAATCTTTGTTGATTCCATAGCGAAGGGCGGTAAGAAGAACGTCACAGTCATCAGAGAAAAGTACGTAATTTCCGCCTGAAATAAATCCGATATCTGCGCTTCCAGCACTTAAAGCCTGGCCAACAGCGGTGTAGCTTGTACCTACTGTCATGTCCACGTTCTCCACGTCATACCCCTTGGTGAGCAATGTTTCCTTCAGTAAATCTTCCAGCGGCTCGGTAGCAGTGGTGATAGTGTCGGAATCCGCGTATGGGGAAAATGCAATCTTCAGAGAATCAATCGTCTTAGTGTCCTCTGCAAAAACAGTGACAGCGCTCCCTGCGGTAAGTCCCAGGCATAATGCCATGGAAAGTGCGGATACAATGTGTTTCTTCATAGTGAAATACCTCCATGCTTTTGTTTGATCATATAATGTGTTACTGCGCATTTGAAATATGACGCAAAGCGAATCGCTGCGAATAAAACGGACAGTAACTTTATTTCTGCTGGAAGTCGGTTATAACGAGAAAATTGCCCAATTTCTTACTATAGAATGTTTGAAAAAATTTTTCTGCAAAGCTGGGAATAGAGATTACAGCAATGGATTCTCAAATATGCCATGGTGAGAAGGGCTCATTATTCATGTAAATAAAAATACATGCCTCCCAGCATGTATCGAAAATGACTTTCGAGCAGATGCTGACAATCCACCTGCAAAAAAACAGGTGAACAGGTTTCGGTCGATCCTAACGGGATCCTCTCAACCCGGACCTACGGGCTCCCTCGCAATCTGGTTTTCGTCATCACAAATTCTGATCGCAGCACAAGGGCGCTCCCCCTGGCACTGCATTCCGTTAACCGGATAAATTGTATCATACCTGCCCTGGAATTACAATAAAAAATTCTGGCATAGCATTTGTAAAAATGGAGAAATTATTGCTTATTCGAAATTCAATAATATGGGAAAAACATGGCAGTTCGCCATCGAAAATAATTGACGTGGTATATGCTTTAGTGAGGGAAAGAAAAATCCCCGTAACAGATCAAATTTAAGGTCTGTTATGGGGATTTATGTGTAGGAATAGTTATAAAAAAGTGTAAAACTCTATAATTTCAATCCGTTATTGTGGAAAGCATGCAATTATTTAATTGCATCCAGCGCATTGGAAATATCCGCGATCAGATCCTCTTTATCCTCAAGACCAAGGCTGATACGGATCAGCTCTGCCGGTACACCAGCTTCGATAAGCTGCTCGTCTGTCATCTGTCTGTGGGTGGAGGTGGCAGGGTTCAGGCAACAGGTTCTTGCATCTGCTACGTGAGTCTCAATTGCGCCAAGCTTTAAGTTCTGCATAAAGGTGGAAGCTGCCTCGCGGCCGCCCTTCAGACCGAAGGAAACAACACCGCAGCCGCCGTTTGGCAGATATTTCTTCGCTCTGTCATAGTATTTATTAGATGGAAGTCCAGGGTAATTTACGTAAGCTACCTTCGGATGGCTTTCCAGAAATTCTGCTACAGCCTGTCCATTCTCCACATGCTTCGGCATGCGTACATGCAAGGACTCCAGTCCAAGATTCAGGATGAAAGCACTGTTCGGGGACTGCATGGAACCGAAATCACGCATAAGCTGAGCGGTACATTTCGTGATGAATGCGCCTTCTTTTCCAAATTTCTCAGCATATGTAATTCCGTGATAGCTTTCATCTGGGGTGCAAAGTCCCGGATATCGGTCTTTGTGCGCCATCCAGTCAAAGTGACCGCCATCAATTATAGCACCGCCTAATGCTGCACCATGTCCATCCATGTATTTGGTGGTGGAGTGTACCACGATGTCCGCGCCCCATTCAAAAGGACGGCAATGGATGGGCGTGGCAAATGTGTTGTCCACAATCAGGGGAACCCCTTGCCTTTTGGCTATCCTTGCGAACTTCTCGATGTCGAGCACATTCAGCAACGGGTTGGAGAGCGTTTCGCCAAACAGCAGTTTGGTGTTCGGCCTGAAACTGCGGGCTATGTCGTTCTCGTCTGCATTCTGGTCTATAAAGGTAACTTCAATGCCCATTTTCTTCAATGTTTGCGCGAACAGGTTGTAGGTTCCTCCGTATAAAGAGGAAGAACTGACAATATGGTCTCCCGCCGAACAGAGGGTCATGATGGAATAAAACACGGCAGCCTGCCCGCTGGATGTCAGCATGGCGGCAACGCCTCCTTCCAGTTCGGCTATCTTGGCGGCTACATATTCGTTGGTCGGATTTTGCAGGCGGCTGTAATAGAAACCGTCTTCCTGCAAATCGAACAGGCGCGCCATCTGTTCGGTGGATTCGTATTTGAACGTCGTGCTCTGATAAATTGGCAATACCCTTGGCTCTCCGTTTGCAGGATGCCACCCTGACTGAACGCAAATTGTTCCTGACTTATATTTCTCCATTTTAATAGTTTATGATAGTGAAACTTCTCGCGCAAAGGTAATATATTTAGTGTAAAATAAAGTTATTACAATAATATTTGGTTAAAACAACTATTTTGTTTCGATTTATTGAACTTTATCACTAATTTTGTATTCAAAACAACCTTCAAATAGTTTTTTTCAATGGAAACACTTGATTCCATAGATATTAAGCTGCTCAAACTGCTGCAGGAAAATTCCAACCGTCCCGTCAAGGAACTGGCACGGCTGGTGAATCTGTCGGCCACTCCGGTGACCGAACGTATCAAACGTCTGGAAAAGGAAGGATATATAAGGAAGTATGCGGCTATTCTTTCCAACTCAAAATTGAACAAGGGTTTTATCGTGTTCTGCAACGTCAGACTGACGCAGCACAGCCGGGAGAACCGCAACAGGTTCATTGAAACCGTGTCGCAGATAGAGGACATCACCGAATGCTACAACATTTCCGGCGAATATGACTTCATGCTGAAAATATATGCGCAGAGCATGGAGCATTACAAGAACTTCATTGTCGAGATGCTGAATGCGGAAGAATGCATCGGCATTCTGCAAAGCATTTTCGTGATGGAAGAAATTAAACAGACGTATAGCCTACCCATTTGAAAACATCTGGTCCTTTTAATATAAAGGATCACAACCGCCACATTGACGCCAAATGCTTCCACGAAACTGCCAATCCATTGTTTGATGCGCGATACCCCTTTACTTTGCAGGCAAAACCGAGTATCAACATTAAAAACAGTATCGACAATGGAAGTTTTGATTATTCAAAAAGAAGCGTTTGAGGAAATGGCGGCGAAGTTCAGCCGTTTCACGGAACGGGTGGATGCCATCCTTGCCAAGCAGGGAGGCAAGTCTATGAACGAGTGGATGGACAACCAAGAAGTCTGCCGACAACTCAACATCAGTCCGCGAACCTTGCAAACACTGCGCGACAACGGCACGTTGGCTTATTCGCAAATCAACCACAAGGTGTTTTACAAGCCGGAGGACGTGATGCACATCGTCAAATCCGTAGAACGCAAACGGGCGGACAGAGCCGTTTGATTATGATTGTACCACTAAATCTAACGTAACAGAATGAGTGAAATGATTACCAAGAACCATGCGCTGGTCGCCCAATTCGGCGACACGCTTGACCGTCTGCTGGACGGCATCGAGAACTTCGTGGCAAACAGCCGTCCGACTTTGGGCGGTGAACGCTTCCTGACGGACAGGGAGGTGTCGGCACGGCTGAAAGTGAGCCGCCGCACCTTGCAGGAATACCGCAACAACGGGATTATCGCCTACTACCAGTTGGGCGGCAAGATTCTCTACAAAGAATCGGACATCGAGCGGATGCTTGGGGAGGCGTTCAGATAACATCCATAATTGTGCGCAAAAGGAATACGACCAGAAGGCATCAGGTCGTATTCCTTGTTGTGTCTGGTCGTATATCCTTTGTATCAACAGTTATGCTCCTTTCGGAGATATGCCGCTGGTGAAAAGAACAAACATAGAGGTTCTTTCCGACTGGCGGCATACAGTTTTCCCATGACAAGCCGCCTGAAAGCCATACATTCCTTAGTCCTCAGTTTGAAAGCAACGGCAACCACCATTTCAAGGCTGTACACGTCATAGCTTATCCCGTTGCTTTGTCTGATGTAGCGCATTGTGTCGCTTTCCAATAACTTCTTGTTCTTATAGACGGCACGGATAGCCCTGCGGATGTCGCAGCCGAATACATTGAACGCATCGGACATTTCCTGCTGCGTCATCCAAACGGGAACGGTCGGAATAGTGACCGCACCGTTTTCGCTGATTGTGATTATTCCACGTTCCATAATCATTTCCCAATTTGCTCATTATTAAAGTCTGTTTCTTTTGGCAATTCTTGCCTTTTGTACCATTTGCCTGTTCCGTACATCATTCTGACCGCCATCAGGTTGTCCATGTCCTTAGATATTTTCTTGTCAGTAACCTCCGCATAGCGTTGGGTGGTTCTTATGCCTGAGTGACCCATCATCTTGGCGATGCTTTCGATGGGGATGCCCTCCGAAATCAAAAAGGTTCCGAAGGAGTGCCGACTTTGATGGTAGGACAAGTTTTCTTTCCGCCCTATCGCAACGCCCAATTCGTGTATCTCAAACCACATCTCGTCACGGCTCGGAAGCGGGAATACGGGCCTGGTGTCGTCCGTTGTGTTGTAGAGGTCGAGTATCTGTTCCGCTATCGGGTGCAGGGGGATGAACGCCTCCACGTTGGTCTTCTTGCGGTTGATGCGGATGTAACACCTGCCATCCGCTGTTCTACCGATGTGGTGCGGATGGAGCAGCATGATGTCCACATACGCCAGACCGGTGAACGAAGAAAGAAGCATCAAAGCAAGGGAGATAGGTTTAGAGAAGAATAAACGCAAAGCGTTGTAAATAAGTGGTTTTGCAGTTGTTTGCCATTACAGCCAAACAGCAAGGAAAGGCAGGATAATGCAAGGTTTCCGCTACCAAGTCATTACCTGTTCCGCCACCTGCCTGAAGCCTGAGAAACAGCATTCCTAATGCTTGTAAACAAGCATTATACGTGCGGTAAGGGCTTCAAATCCGCAGATTTAACAGCGTCCGTTCCGTTTGCGCCGTTCTGCCCCGTTTCCAATTCTGTCGGTCGGCAATGTATCACTAATATTGCAACCAAAAAAGTTATGGCAATGAAGACAGAAATGAAAGTGCTGCTCTACATCAAGCGCAGCGGACAGGACAAGGACGGACTGTCGCCACTCATGGGCAGGATAGCCGTCAGGGGAAAGAACAACTCCATCGCGCAGTTCTCCTGCAAGTTCAAGGTAAATGTAAAGTTGTGGAACGCCACAGCGCAACGGTGTACGGGCAAGAGCAGGATGGCGGTCATGGCAAACCGGGAGATTGAACGCACGCTATTGTTGTTGCGCCAGCGTTTCAACGAACTTAAAGACATTAAGGAGGTTGTTTCGGCAGAGGAAGTGAAGAACGCCTACCAAGGGCTGGCGGAATCGCAGGACACCATCATGAAGCTGTTTGCGGAGCATAATGAGGAATATGCCTTGCGCGTAGGCGTAAACCGTTCCGCAACCAGCTATTACCATTACACGAACACTTACCGCCACCTCGCCACCTTCCTGAAAGACAAGTACCGCCTTTCAGACATGCCTGTCAAGCAGTTAGACGAGAATTTCATCGAGGATTTCGACATGTACATGCGCACCGTCAAGCGGTTTATGCCTAAGACCATACTCGGACATGTAAACCACCTGAAAAGCGTGATGATGCTTGCCGTGTTCCGTGGCATTATCCCGTTCAGCCCGTTCAAAGGCTACAGACCACAAAAGCCGGAGTTCAAGCAGATGTACCTTACGGAAGAGGAACTGGGCAAGTTCGCCAGCATGACTTATGATACGCCCAACCGCAACTTCACGAGGGACATGTTCCTGTTCTCGTGTTGGACGGGCATTTGTTACTGCGACATGAGGGCGTTGACGGAGAAGAACCTCGTGAAAGCCGAGGATGGGAGCCTGTGGATTCATACCGAACGGCAGAAGACCGGAACGCCCGAATGTGTAAGGCTGATGGAAATATCGCTCGCTATATTGGAGAAATACAAGGGCATGGATGCCGACGGGAAATTGCTGCCCATGCTTACGAAAGAAAGCATGAACCGCCACCTCAAAAAGATGTCGGTGATGTGCGGCATCAACCGTCCGATTTCATTCCACCTGGCACGTCATACATTCGGCAGTATAATTTGTTTATCGCAAGGAATACCCATCGAAACGGTAAGCAAAATCATGGGGCACAAGCATATCAAAACCACACAGCGGTATGCGAAAGTCACGCAGGACAAGATTGACCGTGACGTGGACAAGCTGAATGAAGCCATCGGCGGCAAGTTCTCCCTGTTCGGGATTGATGCATCCCCTTCCACGATACGCAAGGACAACACCCGGCGCAGGATAAATCCGAGTTGGAAACAAAGGGCTATTGTCAAACAAATGATGGAGGGATAAGCCATGCGCAGCACGTTCAAACTATTGTTCTACATCAACCGACAGAAGTTGAAGAAGAACGGCAAATGCCCTGTCATGGGACGTATTACCCTTGACGGCAAGGTCAGCCAGTATTCTACAGGGTTGGAAGTCGAGCCTGCGTATTGGGAAGCCGACACGGGCAGGGCTTCCACCGACGGGCGCAAGGAAAGCCTTGACTGCGAGAAGAAAAAGGAACTGGTCAGGCTAAACGATGCCCTGTCCGCACTGGAAGCCAAAGCCCATGCCGCCTACAAGGAGAATGTGGACAGTTACGGCTTCGTGTCGGCTGAAATCATCAAGAACGCTGTGATGGGCAAGTCGCAGGTGAAGGAAACCCTGCTTGCGCTAATGGACGAACATAACGAAGAATATGCCAAGCGTGTGGGCATTGACAGGACAAGGCACAGCTATGTCCGCTATCTGACCACACGCAAGCACATTCACAATTTTATGAAGTACAAGTACAACATGGAGGACATGCCGTTGCGCTCGCTGACCATGCGCTTCATGACCGACTTCACGTTTTACCTTTCCACCGTGCTGAGATTGAAAGTGTCGGCATACAACGACTATCTCATCCTGCTGCACAAGATGACGCGGCTCGCCTTGAAGAAGCATATTCTCAAACGCGACCCTTTCGCGGGACACAAGATAGAGAAGGCTCCGGTGAACCACCGCTACCTGACGGGTGAGCAGTTTGAGAAGCTGTTGAAAGCCAAGTTGCCCACATACCGACTTTGTCATACGAGGGACTTGTTCGTCTTTTCGACTTTCACGGGCATCGGGAGGGCGGATTTAGCGAATTTGACGGAGGACAACATCATCACGAAGAAGGACGGTAGCAAGTGGATTCACATCGCACGTCAGAAGGCCAAGGCGGAGTGCCATATCAAATTGTTGGACATACCCTTGCGCATCATTGAGAAATATCGCGGAGAAGGCAAGGACGGCAAACTGTTTTATGTGCCAATCACCGGAAACCTCAACCGCAGCCTGAAAATGATTGCCGAACAATGTGGCTTGGACTGCCATCTTACCTACTATCAAAGCCGTCACTCCTTCGCAACCCTGATTTGCCTGAACAACGGCGTGCCGATAGAAAGTATCAGCAAGATGATGGGGCATTCCTCCATCCGCACCACGCAAATCTATGCGGAAATCACCAACCAAAAGGTGAGCCGTGACTTGGCTGTACTATCCGAGACCACCAAAGGCAAGTTCTCCCTGCCTGATGACGGGATGCCATCGCGTGTGTTCAAATGCGGCAATTACAGCGGCTGGAAAAAGGAATGTAAACGGAATTCAGACAATGAAAAATGATGCGAACATGGAAAGAGGAATAATCACAATCAATGAAAACGGGGCGGTCACGATGCCGACCGCTCCCGTTTGGATGACGCAGCAGGAAATGTCCGATGCGTTCAATGTGTTCGGTTGCGACATTCGCAAGGCTATTGCTGCCATTTACAAAAACAATGAATTGTCGGAAGAGGAAACGGTGTGGCACGTCAGACAGAACGGCAGGATTTGCTATGACGTGTACAGCCTTGAGATGGTGATTGCCGTGGCTTTCAGGTTGCGAAGCCGGGAGGCAATGGCTTTCCGAAAGTTCGTCATTGAAAGGTTGTACACCGTAAGCCGTGAAAAGCCTGTAAATTTGTTCTTTTCGCTGTCCGTAGCCAATCCACGGTGTATGTGTTAGCGGTCAGGATATAACATTACGCAAAGAAAGCCGATGGCGACAAGTTATTTGTCCGACCAATCGGCTTTCTTTGTTTTTACACATTCAGTTTCACGTTCCCATGCGGTAAGCGTTCCTGTAGCCGCTCATCAGCAGTTTTTCGATGTCGGACTCCTTGTACAGAATTTTTCCGCCCAACTGGTAGTAGGACACTATCCCGTTGTTGCGGTAATCCTGCAAGGTACGTCGGCTCACCTTGAGCCATGCCGACACCTCCTTGTCTGTAAGGAACTGTTCGTTACCCAGCGAAGCCTTATGGCTTGCGTCCATTCTTTCGATGCCCTCAAACAGGGCATCCAGCTTTCCGATGAAGCCGACTTCCAATTCACGGTCGGCAAGAATCAGGCCATTCATGATTTACAGTATTTACAATGGATTTAGTGATATTTTTATTTTCAAACTAAATAGTCCTGTCACGCCATGCGGCATCCTTGCGTCTGTCCTCCACAAGTCGGACGATGCGCTGCACGTCCTCCGGCTTGTAGAAAATCTTGTGCCCGATTTGCGAGTAAGCCAGCGTGCCGTTGTCGCGGAGAGTCTGCAAGGTGCGCGGACTGATGCGCAACTGTTGGCAGACTTCTTGGTTGTCCATCCAACGGCTGAGCCGTTTCCCCTTCCTCTTGCGGAGGATTTCATTCACTCGGTCGGACAGGCGGTTGAGCTTGCCGACCATTTCTTCATACTTGTTTTTTGAAATGATTATTACTTCCATACTCATTATATTTACTGATTGTTCTTCTTTTGCCTGCAAAGTAAATCCGTTGTTCGCTTGTAACAATGGATTTGCAATGAGGTGGCAGCTTGTGGCAGCAAGTGGTCGGGAGTGGCGTTATCCACCGAAGCCGTGCCGGCTGTTCCAAGTGTCCGTGATGCAAAGAAAAGCGAAGTTTTGCATAATCCAACCGCTTTGCACTTGCGTGGCAGCATTTGGCGTTGGTGTGGTAGCCAATGGCGTTCTTCGGTTCCTAATACCATCCGAAAATATGTTCTTCTGTTTCTCAAATTGCATTTCCTTAAATTGTTCTGACTGCATTTGATTAAGCCCTTAAAATTTCTAATGCCCGTTTCATGTACAATGGCAAAACGGCGCAGCCTGAACCGTTCAGACAATGCATAAAGTGCAAAACCGTACATTGTTGCTACAGCCAATCCATTTGTTTGACAGCCTGCAATACAGATATTTCCTTTGCAACCGATAATCGGTCGAATGTGCGCACTGTGACCACTATTGTTAAACATTTAATTCAAACAAGTATGAAGAAGAATTTAAGCAACCAAAGTATGGATGCAACATTGCAGGATTTTTTAGGCAACAAGCCGAGTATGGAAACGCCGAAGTCTGAACCCCAGCCTGCCGACACACAGAAACAGCAAGAAAAGGCAAGCGAGGCTGTACTGGAACAGGCGGATGAAACTCCGCAGGTGGTACACCGTATCAGCGGCAAGCAGCGGCGGGCATCGTTGGAGGAGTACAAGGAAGCCTTCCTCCTTGTTCCGTCCATCGAAGACCGCAAGCCCGTGTTCCTCAGCCGCAGCACGCGCGATGCCCTTGACCGTATCGTCCGCATGTTCGGCGAGCGGCGGATGAGCGTGTCGGGACTGGTGGAGAACATCGCCCAGCAGTACCTTGCCGCCTACGGGGAGGACATCGAAGCATGGCGTAAACTCTGAGAATTAAGAAACGGATTGACGGGGTACAATTCAGAGTTACCCTGAACCATTCCAACGGAGTTTTGAGGGGAGCAAGTTTATGTTTCGGGCATACCGAAACCGCCTGCTCCCACTCCGAAACTCCGTGGAAGCTACATCCCGTTGGTCTATTATGTATGTACACTTTAATCATTAGAAATCAATGGAACAGAAACGGAAATTTGACAGAAGGAACAAGGGAGGTCGCCCCAAGAAGGGAGCGGCAGACAAGCTGAAATACCGCCTCACGGTGAAGATGGCGACATCCGACTACTATACGCTGAAAGGCAAGGCACGGAGTGCGGGCATATCCGCAGGGGAGTTCCTGCGCCGTTGCATGAGGGACGGGCAGGTGAAGGAACGGCTCACGCCGGAGCATACGGATTATGTCCGCCAACTTTGTGGCATGGCGAACAACCTGAACCAGCTTGCGCACAAGGCGAACGCCGCAGGCTTCGTCACGGTGAGGATGGAGTGCCGCATACTCGTGGCACGGATTGAGGAACTGCTGAATTTAATCCTCTTATGACAGCCGGATATGATAGCTAAAATCATAAAGGGAAGCAGTTTCAGGGGTGTGGTAAACTACATTCTTGACAAGGGAAAGGACGCTAAAATCCTTGCCTGTGACGGTCTGTTTGCCGAGGACAAGGACACGATAGCCATGAGCTTCGAGGCACAATCAAAGATGAATCTGAGGGTAATGAAGCCTGTCGGACACATCTCGTTGGCTTTCCATAAGGAGGATGAACACCGCCTGACCGACCGCGCAATGGCAGGGATGGCGTTGGAATACCTGAAGGAAATGGGAATAACCGACACGCAGATACTCATCGTGCGCCACTTCGACAAGGAGCATCCGCACGTGCATATAGCGTTCAATCGTATCGCTAATGATGGTAGGACAATCAGTGACCGCAACGAGCGGATACGCAGCGCACGCATTTGCAAAGAACTGACACGGAAGTACAATCTTTATTTCGCCAGCGGCAAGGAACGGGTGAAGCAACACCGCCTGAAAGAGCCGGACAAGACTAAGTACGGGCTTTATTCCATCCTTAAATCGGAGGTTTCGAGGTGCGGAAACTGGCGGCAGTTAGCCGCTAATTTGGAGAAACAGGGCGTGGATATGCGGTTCAAGTATAAAGGCAAGTCGGACGAGGTGCAGGGTGTAGTTTTCACCATGAACGGCTATTCGTTCAGCGGTTCCAAAATTGACAGGCGGTTCAGCTATTCCAAAATTGATGCGGCGTTGAACACCAACCGCTACAATGAACGACAAAGGGTAATGTCCGACCAAGCGATAGACAAGGAACAACCGATGTTACAGACATCACAGTTTGAACCAAGAGGCAGTGATGATTTGTACAGCGGCTCAATAGGTCTTTTCATGCCGGACAATACAAATGCTCAGGCAGATGAGAACTATTTTGAGGAAGAGTTAAAACGTAAGAACAAGAAAAAGAAACAACGTAAAATAAGATTCTGAATATGGATAATAACGAAGTATATGCACTTTTCGAGGGTATTAAGAATGATCTCAAAGGTATTAGCAAAAAGTTGGAGAACGCTCCCAAAGTAAGCAATGACCACTCAGGAGGACAATCTTCAACGGTGGACTTGAAGCCAATAAAAGAGCTGTTTGACAGTTCCGCAAAGGAGCATCAGGCACAGACCAAAGCCATGCTGACCGAGTTCGCGGAAGCGGAAGTAAAGACATCGAACAGGATTCTGAGTTTGTTGCGGAATTTGAAAGATTCGTTTGTCCGAAGTTCGGAAGAACAGAAAAACGAGCCACAGGAACATATCCACCGCCATAGCTTTGACATTCAGTCGAGCAAGGTGTTTTCTCTTTTGGTCGGCATGGGTATCGCTTGCACTCTTTCCGTCTGGGGCAACATCGAGTTATGGAAATCCAAGCGGAAATATGCGGACGATGCGTTGAAGTTCCGTGTCATCCGCTCATGGGGAGGCTGCAACGCCAATCATATTCTTTGGCTGAATGACGTGTTTGACATTCACCGCAACGAAGAAGCCATCGAATGGATACGGCAGGAGGCGGACGGCTACGACAAAGGGTTAAAGACTTTGTCGGACAGTCTGATGCAGGAGAAGTTGAAAGTGGAACTAATGAAGGATAACCAAAAGTAAAGTGAATGGCATCGGTAAAAGTGAAATTCCGTCCTTCCGCCACAGACGGCAGGGAGGGCAACATCTACTATCAGGTGATACACAACCGCGCGGTTCGCCAGATTACGGCAGACCTGCATGTACATGAAAATGAGTGGAACGCCGGAACATCGTCCGTAACGATTCCCTCTTGGACTGATGCGGACAGGAAGCACCACCTCCGTATGATTCAGAAACACATCAGCCGTGACGTATTGCGGCTGGAGAACATCATCTGCGACCTGACGCTCAAAGGTGTCTGTTCGGCAGATGCCATTGTGGACAGTTATCGGAAACAGACAAGCCTGCAATCGTTCTTCAATTTCATGGATTCCGTCATCGGGCAACTGAAACGCCTGAACAGGGAACGCACGTCGGAAACCTATGCGTCTGCTTTGTCCAGTTTCATGCGTTTCAGGCAGAACAAGGATGTACAACTGGATGATATGGACGCAGACCTGATGATGGAATACGAGGCGTGGCTGAAAACAAATGACGCATCCCTGAACACCATATCTTTCTATATGCGCATCCTGCGCGCCACCTACAACCGTGCAGTGGAAAAAGGGCTGACCGTACAGAAACATCCTTTCAGACATGTCTATACGGGAATGGACAAGACCGTGAAACGCGCCATATCCCTGAAGGACATCCGCCGCATCAAGGAACTTGACCTGACAGGAAAGCCGCATTGGGAACTGGCAAGGGATATGTTCCTCTTTTCGTTCTACACCCGTGGAATGTCGTTCATTGACATGGCTTACCTGAAGAAGTCGGACTTGAAGAACGGCATATTGAGCTACCGTAGGCACAAGACTGGACAACAACTCCACATCAGGTGGGAAAGCTGCATGGAGGAAACCGTGAAGAAATATGCCGCAGGATGTTCCGGTGATTACCTGCTCCCCATCCTGAAACTGCCTTCCAAGAAACTCCGCACCCAATACAAAAGCACGCTGTTCCGCATCAACAAGTACCTGAAAGAGATTGCCCGACTGTGCGGCATTGCCGCGCCGCTTACCATGTACGTGAGCAGGCACTCTTGGGCGAGTATCGCCAAAAGCAAGAACATCCCCATTTCAGTCATCAGCGAGGGCATGGGACATAATTCGGAGGAAACCACGCGCATCTACCTCGCGTCATTGGACGGTTCGGTGATAGACAAAGCGAACTTGCTTATTCTGAAAGACTTGTAATCGGAAGTTGTTTGGGAATAATGGGGGGGCTTCTGTCGGGAGATACACTATCGGATGCAAAATTACACATTTTTGTGAAAAACGGGCAATTTGCACTCCATAAAAATGCGTCAAACAAGCATTAAAGCAGCATTGAAACGGCTGTTGTTTTACAAGTAACAAATAAATAATCTGATTATCAGGCATTATGCTCTCCCGACAGGAGATACACCTTACATGAGTGTATCAACGTGCCTGAAACAGCCGACATATTGGAGAACAGCATCTTGCAGGTTTCCCCCGGATTGCTGTCCACCCTGCTCAAAGACCATACGACGAGCAGGGGCGATGTAGTGTGCAACATATTCTGGGCGACTTCCGACTATGAACACCTTGGCAAAGGGTATGGCTACCATGACCCGATATTGCCCGAACTCATCACGGGCGACAACGGTCAGGTCATCATGCCCCGCGTCCTGAAGCACAAGGACACCCAGTCGGCGCGTGTCCGTGACATGGCGGAGGTGTTCACTCCCGCATGGGTATGCAACGCACAGAACAACCTGATAGACGAGGCGTGGTTCGGCAGGAAAGACGTGTTCAATACGGAATACACGTCAGAGGACGGTACACACGGCTGGGAAACGAATCCCGAAAGAATCTCTTTCCCCGAAGGAAAGACATGGAAGGATTATGTCCGTGACACACGTCTTGAAATTACCTGTGGCGAAGCACCCTATATCGTCAGCCGCTATGACACTACCACGGGCGCGGTCATTCCGCTTTCTGATCGAATCGGACTGCTTGACCGTAAACTGCGTGTAGTTAGTGAGAATACTGAAACTTCCGGCGAATGGCTGGAAGCCGCACAGGAAGCCTACAAGAGCCTTTATGCTTACGAATGGCAGGGAGACAGCCTGCTTATCGCCCGTGAATCCATGCTTGCCTCCTTTGTCGAATACTACCGTGCCAAGTTCGGAAAAGACCCATTGACGAAGTCCGTCAACTACATCACCTACATCATTTCGTGGAACGTGTGGCAGATGGACGGACTGAAAGGTGTCGTGCCGGACAGTTGCCACGACAAGGTGCATACAGAAATGTCACTTTTCGGTGAGAATACGAAAACCGTCACACCTTGCGAGGGATGCAAGACGGACAACATTTACAAGCACAACGGCACTTATTGCCTTATAAAGGACTGGCACGCCAAAGACTCGCAAACCGGGCGTAAGGGCAAGCGAATCCGATATATCGACCTCCTAAAATGAATGCCTATGAAATACTTCTCTTCCCTCAAACTGAAGCTGATATACGTGTTCCGCATCAACGATGCCGCACACGAAGGTTGCCTGAAGATAGGCGAGGCCACTTGTGACGATGAAAGCGTCATCGGGCTGGCACCGAACAGCAAGCCGCTGAACGATGCGGCAAGGAAGCGCATCAACCAGTACACGCAGACCGCAGGCATACGCTACGAACTGTTGCACACCGAACTGACGCTGTACAACTGTGGCGGCTTGCGCTCGTTCAACGACAAGGAGGTACATGCCGTACTGGAGCGTTCCGGCGTGAAGAGGAAGGTGTTTGACAAGGAGAACAAGGCTAATGAATGGTTTATCACCACGCTCGATGTGGTAAAACGTGCCATTGCAGCCGTCAAGGAGGGCAAGGAATCCCTCTTGCTGGGCGAGGTGGCGCACGGGCGCAGCCCCATTGTGTTCCGCCCCGAACAGAGGGAAGCCATTGAGAAGACGGAAAAGCAGTTCAGGAAAGGCAACCAGATGCTCTGGAACGCCAAGATGCGTTTCGGCAAGACACTCTCCGCCTTGCAGGTGGTCAAGGACATGGATTTCAGGCGCACGCTTATCCTTACCCACCGCCCCGTGGTGGACAGCGGATGGTTCGAGGACTTCGGCAAGATATTCTATGACCGTCAGGATTTCGCATACGGTTCCAAGAACAACGGGGAGAGTCATGGCAGCCTTGAACACCGTGCAAAATCTGACGGACTGCATTATGTCTATTTCGCCTCCATGCAGGACTTGCGCGGCTCTGAACTTGTCGGCGGCAACTTCGACAAGAACAATGAGGTGTTCGCCACGCCTTGGGACTTAATCATTGTTGACGAAGCGCACGAGGGAACGCAGACCGAACTCGGCAAGGCGGTAATGGCCGAACTGGTTAAAGATGACACAAAAGTCCTGCGCCTATCAGGAACGCCGTTCAACTTGTTAGATGACTTCAAGGAGAACGAAATCTACACGTGGGACTATGTGATGGAGCAACGCGCTAAGTATGAATGGGACAAGTCCCACTTCGGCGACCCCAACCCGTATGCGGCATTGC
>ERZ857922.1653-NODE-1653-length-26083-cov-4.262218_pt1 | contig 26083 bp, 13 predicted proteins | sample MGYA00519579_ERZ857922 | MGnify/ENA primary metagenome ERZ857922 (study PRJEB31778, sample SAMEA3449375) | human gut metagenome | biome: human gut; feature: human-associated habitat; material: faeces | place: United Kingdom | collected 2010/2012 ... | reverse complement strand
CTCAGGTCGTGACGTGGCAGATCGACCGCAACGTCAACATCACCAACGTCTGCATTTCGGGCTGCAAGTTCTGCAACTTCCACTGCAAACCCCACCAGACCGACCGGGCGTTCATCACCACGATGGAGCAGTACTGCGAGAAAATCGACCGCACGCTCCGTCTGGGCGGCGACCAGCTGCTGTTGCAGGGCGGCCTGCACCCCGGACTGAAAATCGACTTCTACGAGCGGCTGTTCAGCGGGTTGAAATCGCGCTACCCTTCGCTGCGGCTGCATGCGCTGGGCGCGCCCGAAGTGGCGCATATCGCCCGCATAAGCGGGCTGACGACGCTCGAAACCCTGCGCCGCCTGATGGCCGCGGGACTGGATTCGCTGCCGGGCGCAGGAGCCGAGATACTCGATTCAGACGTGCGCCGGGCCATCTCCCCCGCCAAACCGTCGGTCGAGAAGTGGCTCGACGTGATGCACGAAGCCCACTGCCTGAATCTGCCGACCTCGGCGACGATGATGTACGGGCACGTCGAGACGCCGCACCAGCGCATCGACCACCTGTTGCGCATCCGCGACCTGCAGACCCGCTGTCCCGAAGGCAATTACGGCTTCATCGCCTTCATTCCGTGGATTTTCCGTTCGACGGGCACCGAGCTGGAACGGCAGGGCGTGGAAACCCGCTTTTCGCCGCTCGAATACCTGCGCATCATCGCCGTGAGCCGGCTGATGCTGCACAATATCCCCAACATTCAGGCTTCGTGGCTCACCGTAGGCAAAGCCACGGCTCAGGCGGCCCTGCACAGCGGGGCCAACGACATGGGGTCGATCATGATCGAAGAGAACGTCGTATCGTCGGCCGGGGCGCACAACAGTTTCGACGCCGAAGGCATTCAGTCCGCCATCCGCGAAGCGGGCTTCATCCCGCGCCTGCGGGACCAGCTCTACCGGATGCGGAAGTATGCGCCGCAAACCGGGGAGCTTGCGACATCGCTTCAAGACGCCTAACGGCGCATCACGCCGCAGTGCCCAAGCACCTGCCGCGGCGCAGTATACACCACCGCAACGGCAACAGCCGCACTATTATACGGCCACGGCCGCTACACAATGCGGCCGTATCCGGTACGCGCCCGCATCATCTGCAAGTCGCCGCAAAATGCGTCCGCGGCAACGCACGCCTGCAAAACGAATCGCCGCAGAACGCGCACACGCTGCAAAGTAAAAGGAGATGCCGAAAAGCATCTCCTTTTTCATAATCCACGTCTCCGGACACGGAGCCAAAGCCCCGCAACCGCCATAAGACCAAGTGCAGGAAAGGGTTGAAAAATCCCGCCCCGCTACTCGATCACGGCCGCCCAGCCGCCGTTGCGAACCATCTCCACCTTCACGACGGTCGAAGCGTCCACCTCGCGCACCCGTTTTCTGTAGTCCGTGGCCTGCAGGTCGGCATTCACCCCGTCCTCGAACGAAGTCATCGTAAAGGTACGGCCCGCAGGCAGGAAGTCGAGCGCTATTTCGGTCGTATAGGGCCGGTCGTTCGTAATGCCGCCGACATACCACTTGTCGCCCTTGCGGCGCGCCACGACGACCTCCCGGCCGCATGCGGCGCGCAGGACGCGCAGGCTGTCCCACGTGGTGGGAACCGCGGCCAGAAACTCCGTGCAGGGATGCTCGCGGCGGTAGAGCACCGGATTGTCGGCGAGCATCTGCAGCGGGCTTTCGAAAACCACGTACAGCGCCATCTGATAGGCGCGCGTCCCCGTCCCCATCGGATTGGCCCCCGTCGAACGGTTGTCTTCGGGCTGCGCCGAGAACATCGAGCCGGGCGTGAAGTCCATCGGTCCTACGGCATTGCGGATAAAGGGCAGCCAGTTGCTGTTTTCGGGCTTGCAGCGGCCCCCCTGCTCCATGCCGAGCACCCCCTCGTAGGTAAGCAGGTTGGGATAGGTGCGGTAAAGCCCCTTGGGTGTATAGGAGCCGTGCATATCGACGAAAAGGCGGTGCCGGGCGGCGCACTTCATCACCCGTTCGTAATAGCCGACCATCCACTGGTCGCTGCGGTCCATGAAGTCGATCTTCACTCCGGGAATCCCCCACTCCTCCAGCGTCGCGAAGAGCCGGTCCATATCCTTCTCGACCGCCAACCACGTCAGCCAAAGTACGATCTGCACGTTGCGCTCCCGGCCGTAGGCGATCAGCTCCTGCAGATCGAGATCGGGATTGGGATGGAAGACGTCGGTCGTCGAAGCCGACCAGCCCTCGTCCATGATGATGTAGGGAATACCGTATCGGGCGGCGAAGTCGATGTAGTAACGGTAGGATTCGGTATTGCGCCCGGCCCGGAAATCGACGCCCGTCAGGCGCATGCCGTTCCACCAGTCCCAGCTGACCAGCCCCGGTTTCACCCAATCCCAGTCGGCGTCGGCCGCAGGTTCGGCGAGCAGCCAGACCAGCTCGTTCTCGATCAGGGCGGCGTCCTTTTCCGCAACGACCGCCACACGCCACGGGAAGGTGCGCGTTCCTTGGGTGCGGGCGATATACGGCTCCTCCGCGACGATCTTCAGACTGCGGTCGCCGGCGGGGGCATACTCCTTGGGCACACGCGGAAACAGCGATTCGAAGCCGCCCGCGCCGTCGCCCCGGACGAACATGCAGGGGTAGTCGCGCACGTCGGATTCGGCCAGCAGCACTTTCTTACCGCCGGGCATTCCGACCAGCACAGGCAGGTAGCTCATACGGTCCGCCGAATCGTATTCCGCCGTCGCCACACGGGTATAAGGCTCCTCGTACATCGACCGGAAACCGTCCACCTCGGAAAGCCACGCTTCGCTTCCAGCGGGAAATCCCAGCCGGCACGCCTCGCCCATGACCTCGACCTCGCCCGGAAGCGATGTCACGAAACGGTAGGCCGCACCGTCGTCGAACAGCCGGAACTCCACGGCGTAACCGCCTGCGAAATTGAGCCGCACGGCATTGTAACGGTTGCGCACCGAAGCGTTCTTGGTCGGATTGCGCCGTTCGAGCACCTCGTCGGCCGACGAACGCTTCACGCTCCGCAGGCGGGGCTTTTCCCCCAGCGTCCTGTCGGCAAGCGTCAGTGACAGCGTACAGTTTTCCAATATCTTGTCCTCCCCGGACCAAAGGCCGTAAGTGATCCGGTCCGAGACATCGACCGCAAGTCGGAGATTTCCGCCGGGCGACGCGGCCTCGACGGTTTTGGCTTCGGCGGCGCAGGCCAGCGTCAGCGTCAGCGCGCACAACAGCGTGAATAATCGTTTCATCATCATTCGGGATTAGCGGAACGCCATAAAAAAAGAGGGCCGCAGTCAGACCGCGGCCCTTCGGAAATTAACCTATTTAACCTCTATCGAATTCAGCAGATCGGTCTTGCCCTCGTTCACCAGCTTGAGAATCAGTTCGCCGAACAGCGTGTTCTGCCATGCGAACCACGAGCGGGTGAAGTCCGCGGGATCGTTCACGTTGAACGACTCGTGCATGAAGCCCGTTCCGGCGTCGGTGGTCATCAGCATCTCGACGCAGCGTTTGATCTCGGCGTCGTCCTGCGACGTGAAAGCCTTCATCATGATGCTCATCGGCCATGCCATGTCGTAACCGATATGCGGACCGCCGATGCCCTCGCCCGCCGTACCGCGAAAGAAGTAGGGATTCGCCTCGCTCCACACGAAACGGCGCGTATTCTGGTAGATCGGATCGTTCACGTCCATATCGCCCAGATAAGGCATCGCCAGCAGGCTCGGCACGTTGGCGTCGTCCATCAGGAAGCGGTTGCCGAAACCGTCCACCTCGAATGCGTAGATCGTGCCGAATTCGGGATGGTTGTAGGTCGCATACTTCTTGAGCGCGGTCTCGACCTCGGCGGCCAGCGCGGTGCACTCGGCGGCCAGCGCCGGCTCGTCGTTCACCTTGATCAGAATCTCGGCGGCCTTGCGCAGCGAAGTCACGGCGAAGAAGTTCGACGGCACGAGGAACAGGAACGTCGTGGCGTCGTCCGAAGGACGGAACACCGAAGCGATCAGCCCCACGGGGTTCACCGGATTGCCCTTGCCCGCATTGCAGACCGTGTCGAGCTGACGGTCGGTCACACGCATGAAGGTGTAGGGCCCCAGTCCCTCCTTGCGCTGCTGCTCGCGGAAGGTCTTCAGGATATTCTTGATGGCGGCCATCCAGTGCTCGTCGAAAACCGAAGCGTCGCCCGTCGTCAGCCAGTACTGATAAGCCAGCCGCAGCGGGTAGCAGAGCGAGTCGATCTCCCACTTGCGCTCGTGGAGTTCGGGGCGCATCTCGCTCATCCACTGGTGGTCGGGATTCGGATCGTAGGGATCGAGGAATGCGTTGGCATAGGGATCGAGTTCGATGCACTTGAACTGGCGGCGGATAACGCCCGCCAGCATGCTGCGCAGGTGCTCGTCCTTATTGGCCAGCTGGAGATAGGGCCACACCTGCGCACCGGAGTCACGGAGCCACATGGCATGGATATCGCCCGTATAAACGATCGTATCGTCCTTGCCGTTGGCATCCTTGCGGGCGCGGACCGTCGTGTCGAGCGTATTGGGGAAGCAGTTCTCGAACATCCACGCCAGCTTGGCGTTGGTCAGCACGCCCTTGATGCGGGCGATCTCCTGTTCCACGGCTTCCGAACGGAACAGACGTTCGGCTTCGGCGGGACGGTTCGTCGCGGCATATGCGGCCGGCGTCTGCGCTTTGGTCTTCTTGCCGGGCTTGGCCATACGCGTATTGTCGGCAGGCATCGGAGCTGCGGCTTCGCGCGCAGCGGGCTGCGGGGCTTCGGCGGGAGCGGAAAGGCTCACCGTGCGGGCCGAGACGCCCTCTGCGGCGCACACCACGGCGGCCGCAAGGCAGATGTTAAGGATTTTCTTCATTTTCATTTTGTTGCAATGTGTAAGTTGAGTATGGTTATTTTGTCTGATCCAGTTTCACGCCGCTCATGCGTCCGTACATCTCGGCCATGGCGCCCTGCGTCAGCAGCCACTTCTCGGACTGCTTGTCCGCCCCCGTAAAGTCGGTCTCGAACAGCCCCTGTGCATCGCGGGCATGCTCCCACGCATAGTCGAGCGTGCGCTGCACGTCGCCGAGGTAAGCCGCATTGCCGTCGATGGCGTAGAGTTCGGCCAGTCCGCGCACCATCACCGCCGAGAACCACACGTTGCCCTTGTTGATGATGCGGAAGGTCTCGCCGCCTTCGGGCGTGAACTCCCCGAAGAAGCGGTCGTAGCAGGCCGCCGCCGTACGCTGGGCGTCTTTCAGGTAGCTTTCGTCGCCCGTCGCCTTGTAGAGCAGCGCCCCGGCCTGCACCATCTGTCCGCTGTTGTAGGCGAACTTCGCGCGGCCGATCTTGCCGTCGAGGCCGATGTTGTCGAAATAAAGGCCGTCTTCGGGATCGAGCAGGTGTTCCTTGGTCCAAGCGTAGAGCGCCTTGCCCTGCGCGAGATAACGTTCGTCGCCCGTGGCGGCGTAGAGTTTCAGCGCGTAGACCGTACCGGGCGCGTTCGAGCAGGTATTCTTCGAATGTTTCTGCTGTTCGCACCAATAGATGCCGCCGCCCAGCACGTCGTCCGTGCCGCTCTCGATGAATTTCCAGATCATCTCGGCTTCGGCGAGGTACTTTTTGTCGCCCGTGGCTTCGTAGATATCGCAGAAATCGATGCCCAGCCAGACGTTGTCGTCGTAAAAGCGGTCCGAAGCGGGAGCCGTATTGATATAGGAGGCATAGGCCGCGGGCATGCGCGTCGTGTCGAGGTATTGGGCCAGCCCCGGCAGTACGCGTCCGTCGAGCACGCTGCGGTACGACGCGTCGGCTTCGAGAATCGTATTCACGGCCGAGAGGGTTCCCGAAAAGGGCCAGAGGTAGGAATAGGGATTGGGGCGCGCCTGATCCGCCGAAGCGAGGTAGCTCGCCGTATAATCCACATTGAACGGATAGTTCTCGCGCAGCAGACGGTTTTCGGCCACGCCGTAATGCGCATATATCGAATCGAGCGTCGCCTTTGCGCGATCGAGGTTGCGGGCGTCACACGCCGCGCTTCCGTTGTTGCAGCAAGCCGCGAAAGCAGACGCGGCAAAAGCCATAATAAGCAGTTTCTTCATCATTTATCGGTTATTTTGCAGGCAATACGGTTGTATACCATGTTTTCTGAACGCCGAGCGCCCGGTTGATGCCTTCGACGACCAGCGGCTCCATCCGCAAATAGCCGGAAAGAACCGGATGGCAGCCGTCTTGGGAGAACTCTTCGGACATTCCGCCGCTGCCGTTGTCGAGCGCCCGATGGTAATCCACATAGGGAATCTTCTGCTCCGCGGCATAGCGTTCCAGCATCGTATTGAGTCGTCGGACCTCCTCGGCAGGATCCATTTCGGGCCGCCACGAGAAGCGGTCGCAGGGCAGCAGCGAGCAAAGCACCACCTTGATCCCGTTGTAGCGGGCCAGATCGCACATCGAGACGATGTTGCCGAAGACGTTTTCGAGTTTTATCGGGCCGTTGTTCCGCGCGATGTCGTTGATGCCCGCCAGAATGACCACGACCTGCGGTTTCAGGTCGATCACGTCGCTGCGGAAACGGGCAAGCATCTGGACGGTCGTCTGCCCGCTGATACCGCGGTCGAGGAACCCGTTCCGTTCGAAGAAATCGGGATCGACGCGAATCCAGCCGTCGGTGATGGAATTGCCCATGAAGACCACCTCGACGGGTCGGTCCAACACGGCATTCTGAAGTTCGTAACGTCCGTACTGCGCCCAGTCCGCCGGTCCTTCGGCACGAAGCGCCGCCACGGAGAAAAGAGCCAGCGACAAGAGTACGATTTTTTTCATGCAGGTCATACGGGTTTCGGGTTTTCGCTAACAAAATTAGAAAACGCCGGGGAATCGGCAGTCCGTATCCATGAAGAAATAGTACAGATACGTGCCAAACACCCCAGAGCAGGCATTTTCGCGCTTCCGCCCCCGCATATCGGGGCGTCGGGTCCGGTTTTGCAACCGCAAAAATACGATTTTTGTCTGTTTTCAGGTCGTTTCGCCACAATATTTATCCGATTTCAGCCGTATTTTGCATAAATTTGCACAAAAGAGTTCAAACCCACACAACCGAAAGTTCCCATGATACGAAAAACCGGTCTCGTCTGGCTGCTCCTGCTGTTCTGTACGGCAGTCCGCGCCAGCAACCTGCGGCAGATATCGAGCCGCGAAGGCATCTCCAACAACGCCATACTTTCGCTGGCTCAGGACAAGCACGGATTCATCTGGGTCGGAAGCTGCGACGGCCTGAATATGTGGGACGGAGAGCGGATGCGGCTCTTTCCGAACGACTGGGGCGGAGAGACTCCGCTGTCAGGAAATCTCATCGAGGAGATCGCCGTCACCACGGACTCGCTCTTCTGGATCCGCACCAACTACGGACTGGATCTCTTCGACCCCGACAGCAAGCGGGTCGAACGCCATGCGGACTTCCAAGGGATGTACAAAATCGTGACACGGCGCAGCGACGAAGTGCTCGTCGTCACGCAGGACAACAAGTTCAGCTGTTACGACCCGGCGGCGCGCCGGTTCAGCTCCGTACAGCCCATGCCCGGCATCGACTACGCCGACATCCTCGACATGCAGCTGGACGACGACGGCGCCCTGTGGGTATTCTCCCGCAAAGGCATCTTCCGCATACCGGTCGCATTCCCGGACAAAAACAACGACCGGATCGGCATCGGACGTCCCGAACGGTTTCCCACGGTCTCGAATCCCGAATATGCGTTCGCCGAAAACGGCAGCGGCTTCTTCATCGACGAAAAGCACATATTCTACGAATTCGACATCCGGGAGCGCCGTCTGATCTACATCAAGGAGATGAGCGACGAGATGGCACGCATGGGCAGCGTGTCGAGCATCGTCCGCGACGGCGGCGACTACATCGTCTCGTTCTACACCAACGGCGTCATACGGCTGCGCACCACGCCCGAACAGAGCGTGAAATACGCCACCGAGCACATCAACATCCCCTGCGGCGTCTTTTCGCTGCTGCGCGACGCCCGGCAGGAGATCGTATGGATCGGCACCGACGGACAGGGACTCTACCAGCATACGCGCAACGCCACGGCGTTCCGCTCGATCACCTTCAACCAACTGCCCTACAACCTCTCGAAACCCGTCCGCGCGCTCTACATCGACGACGAGCGGACGCTCTGGGTCGGAACCAAAGGCGAAGGCATCCTGCGCATCGCCGACTTCTACGACCGCAAGGAGTTCACCCCGGCGCACGTGCAGCAGCTCACGGCCGACAACAGCGAGCTGCTCGACAATTCGGTCTACGCCTTCGCCCGCAGCAGACGCAACCTGCTCTGGATCGGCACCGACGGCGAAGGACTGAACTACTATTCGTACGGCGACCGGTGCATCCGCACGCTCCGCACCCCGGCGCCGCTCAAATACATACACGCCCTGTACGAGACTTCGCCCGACACGCTGTGGGTGGCCACGGTGGGCTGCGGCGTATTCCGCGTGACGCTGGGCGGCACGGCGTCGCAGCCCTCGATACGCGGGGTCGAGCAACTGCATTTCAACGACGAACTGGAGATCAAAAACTTCTTCTTCACGCTCTACCCCGAAAACGGTTCGGCGATGTGGTTCGGCAACCGCGGCGGCGGCGCGGTCCGCTACGACATCGCCGGCGGCGGCAGCGAAGTCTTCAAGTTCGACGCGGGGCGCAGCGCCATCGCCAACGACATCTTCGCCATCCACCGCAGCGGCGACGGCACCATGTGGTTCGGCACAAGCGGCGGGCTGATCGAATTCCGGCGGGATTCGACCTCGCACGTTCCGGGCATCCGCAACACCGTGCACGGCATTCTCGAAGACCGCAAAGGCGACCTCTGGCTGAGCACCAACCGCGGTCTTGTGCAGTACTCGCCCCACACGGGCTACGTGGTGACCTACGGCTATTCGTACGGACTGAACACCATCGAATACAGCGACGGGGCCTGTTTCGCCGACCCCCGGACGGGCACCCTCTTCTTCGGCGGCATCGACGGACTGGTGACAATCGAAGATACGGGCTTCCGCGAGCAGGAGTACAATCCCCCGATGCTGTTCCGCGACATCCGGCTCAACGACGGCATCCGCAACATCGGCGACATGCTCTCCCGCGACGGCGTGCTGACGCTCAGACACGGACAGCGCATCTTCGAGATCACGGTCTCGGCGCTCGACTACGTGAACGGCAGCAACTACAGCTATTACAGCCGTCTGGACGGCTACAACGACCAGTGGACCGGCGCGTCGTCGCAACTCTCGTTCGCCGATCTGCCGGCCGGCACCTACCGGCTCGACGTGCGTTACCGCAACAACATCACCGGGGCCGAAAGTCCGGTCTATTCGCTGCCGATACGTCTCAAACCGGCGTGGTATGCGACCGCGGCAGCCAAATGTCTCTACGTGCTGTTGCTGCTGGCCGTAGTCGGGGGCGTCATCCGCCATTACCTGCTCCGCTACCGACGCAGACGCGCCGAGAAGCTGCAGCGGCTCGAAATCCGCCGCAAGGAGGAGGTTTACGAATCGAAGATGCGCTTCTTCTCGAACATCACGCAGGAGCTGTCAATGCCGCTGACGATGATCTCCGCTCCCTGCCAGCAGATACTCGCCTACCGCAAGGCGGACCCCTATGTGCTCAAATACGCGCAGACCATACGGCAGAACGTCTCGAAGCTCCACGACCTGATCTACATGCTCCACGAGTTCCGCGGCATCCGCACGGGGCAGAACGACGAAAGCGAAAACATCGAGCTGGTTCCCGTGGCCGAGATCGCGCAGAGCATGGTCGAGACTTTCGGCGAATATTCGCAGCAGAACAGCATCCACTGCCAGCTGGACATCGAGCGCAACCTCGTGTGGCCGACCGACCGCGACGGACTTTCGACAATCCTCAACACACTGCTGTCCAATGCCTTCAAGCATACGCCCTACAACGGCGCCGTAAGTCTCACGATCCGCAGCGACAGCGGCAAGCTCCTCATCTCGGCCTCCAACGACAGCGTGGGCGTCAATCTCGAAGACATCGAAGCGATTTTCGACCGCTACCGCGTACTCGACTATTTCGAACGCAAGAGCGAGCGCGGTCTCTCGTTTCAGGGCGACCTGCGCCTGGCGATCTGCCACAGCATCGTGGTCCGCATGCAGGGCGAAATCAAGGTCGAAAGCACTCCCAACGCGCAGACGACCTTCACCGTACTGCTGCCGCAGCTGAAAGTCACGGCCGAAAACGCCCCGACCGCAGACAACATCGTGCCCGCGTCCAAAGAATACGGACTGCCCCTGCCGACCGTGACGCGGCGCGAATTCCCGTTCGACAAAAACCGCAGGACGGTGTTCATCGTCAACGACAATTCGGAGATCATGAATTTCGTGGCCGAGCTTTTCGCCGCGGACTACAACATCAAGATGCCGTCGGGCAAAACCGAGATGATCGAGCTGCTCAAGCAGATGCACCCCGACATCGTCATCTGCGACGCCCTCTCCGAGCAGTCCGACTGCCTGTCACTCATCCAGTTCATCAAGCAGGGCAAGCTGACCTCGCACATCCCGGTCATCCTGCTCTCGACGGCCCAGCAGATCGACGAGCGCATCAAGGGCGTGGAGTCGGGCGCGGACATCTGCCTGACGCTTCCGTTCAACGTCGAATACCTCAAAGCCGTGGCCGAGCAGCTGCTCCGCCGCAACCGGTCGCTCAAGGACTACTACAAGTCCTCGATCAGCGCCTTCGAGCTTTCCGACGGGCGCATGCTCCATCAGGACGACAAGGAGTTCATCGACCGGATGCTGAAGATCATCAACGACAACATCTCCAACACGGAGATCTCGACCAAATTCATCGCCGACGAACTGGGCGTAAGCATCCGCAACCTCTACCGACGGCTGGAGGGCATCCTCAACCAGACGCCGACCAACATCATCAAGGAGTACCGGCTGGCCAAGGCCGAACAGCTGCTCACGACCACGAAGCTCTCGATCGACGAGATCATCTACAAGGCGGGCTTCGTAAACCGGGGCACCTTCTTCAAATGCTTCTCCGCCAAATACGGCTGCACGCCCAAAGTCTACCGCAAGGAGAAACTCTCGCAGATCCGTCAGGAAGTGGGCGAAGAGAGCGAAGATGCCGCAGACCGGTCGGCGTAACGTCCGGCGGAGTCCGGCATAGCCCCCAGCGAAGTTCCGGCATGACAGCGGCCACAACTGCGACATCGCATCCGGCGAAGCTCCGGCATAACAGCCGCCACAGTCACGACATCACATCCGGCGAGGCTCCGGCATAACATCCGGCGGAGCAGATCAAACGAAGAAAGAGCGGGCCGAAACCCGCTCTTTCTCTTTGCCTGTCCTGAGGACCTTGCGCCCTACTCGATCAGCAGCGCCATGGCCTCGATCATCGTCGAAGCGCTGACCTGCTCGTTCAGACGGCCGTCCCACGAAGATCCCGGCTCGCCCCAGAATCCGCCGAAGAACCACTTCGATCCCTCCGACTTGTCCACGCCGTCGCGCCAGCAGACCAGCCCGTTGTAGATCAGGAACTCCTCGATCTCCCGGCGCAGCCCCGCATCGGCCTTATCGACCGAAGCGTCCTTCCAGACGTTCATCGCATAGCGGACGAAAATCCCCTTGAAAAGCGCGTTGTCGCCCGAACCTTCGTTGTTCAGCACCCCGTTGGTCACCATCGACTTCATGGTGTAACGCGCGGCGCGCGCGGCGTCGGTCATGTATTTGGCGTCGCCCGTGGCCTTGTAAAGCTCGTGCGCGGCGCCCATGAACGTACCCTGATTATAGGTCAGCGCGCCGCCGTTGATCACGCCGTTCTTCATGTTGTCGGACACGGCGCCCGTCAGCGGATTGTAGAGCGTCGAGCTGAGCCAGTTGTAAATCTTCTTCGCATCGGCCAGATACTGATCCCTCTCGGCTCCTTCGGGGCTGTTGGCCCACAGGCGCATGGCGCAGAGGGCGCCCGGACCGTTCGAGCAGGCGTTCTTGCTGTTCTCGGCGTCGAAGCTCCAGCGGATGCCGCCGCCGTTCTCGTCTTCGGTCCAGCGGGCGATCACTGTCTCCTCGTAGGTCTTGCGAGCGGCGGCGAAGTATTTCTGTACTCCGGTAGCCTCGTACATGCGGATCAACGTCAGGATGATCCACTCCGAGTCGTCGGTGTAGGCATTGCCGAAACCGTAAGTTCCCCAATAGCTGTTGCCGTAGTTGTTGCCCTTGTTGTCGTACCATTTGGACATGTAGCCGGCATAGGTGCTCCGGCGGGCGTCGCCTTCGGGAATACGCAGGTAAGCGTCGATAAGCACGTCCATCGCATGCGCCTGCGGCCAGTAGCAGTAGGTCGATTCGTTCGTGCGGTCCTGATCGGTATACCAGAAGGTGCCGCGGTCGGTATTCATGAAATTCTCGATCAGCTTCTCGTCGATCTTGTCGGCATGGGCGGTCCAGTCCTCCCCGTAAGCGGGTTCGAGCTTCTCGGCCGGATCCACCACCTCTTTGCCGTAGTATTTGTCGTCCACCTCGCAGGCTCCCAGCAGGGTCGCCGCGGCGGTAAGCGCTAAAATGTATTTTTTCATAAGTCTGTCGTTTTTTACCGGGGGGGGGCACGCCTTGCGGAGCGCGCCTCCCCCGGAGAGTTGGTTAATCCAGATACTCGATATAGTTGTAGTAGTGCTCCGTATCGGGACTCATGTTGAGCTTGATGTTCACCCGCTTGGAGTCGTTGCCGCGGTAGGCGTGGAGCATCTTGAACGCGCCGGCATCGTCGCCGTTCACATCGGCGATCGGCCAGAATACGCGGAAGCGCGAATCGTTCTCGGCAGGCTTGGAATTCAGGTCGCCCGTCATGCCGGGATTGGCGCCGAACTTGGTCTTCACGCCGTCCACCTCGGCCCAGAAGAAGTAGCGGTCGTCGTCCCAGTCCCTCAGGTAGGGCACCACGCCTGCGGCATACCAGATGCCGTTGCCCTGATAAGGCAGCTTGATCTGCTTCTCGGTATGCTGGGTCTTGACGTTCGGCGAGAGGTAACGCATGTTCTCGATCTTCTGGAGCTTCGCCGTGCCTGCGCCGAAGTCGAGCAGGATGTAATAGATGGCCTCTTCGGACGAAACGACGCTTGCGTCGCTCTCCCGGATCGCACCGCCTTCGACGACGAACTTGCGCGCATCGGCCGTATCGCCGTCGGTGAAGTTGTACCCTGCGGCGTCAGTCGTCAGCTTGGTGAAAATCTCGAATTTGCCAGCGCCCAGCGCCTTGAGGGCCTGATAGCCGGAACCGAACTCCGAAGCGGCGCCCGTGATGTAGGCAGCGGTCGGAATACCCTTCATGCGGGTAACCGTGAGCTTGCGGCCGGAGGAGAGCGCCGTCCACGAAAGCAGTTTGCTCTCTACGGCCCAGTACAGGTCGCCCGTGCCTTCGGCGGCAATGCCCGCGGCATCGGCGATCGACTCCAGCTCGGAGAAGGAGACGTCCACGGAGCCGTTATACTGCGCCTCCTTGCGGCCGACGGCCTTTTCCAGCGCAGCGTCCGAATAGAAGACCAGCGTATAGCTCGTCAGCTTGCCCGCAGGGTCCGAATCGGGAAGCTTGTTCCACGCGAAGGTCTGCTTGGCGCCCGCCTGCGCATTCAGCACGACGGAGGCGTTGTCATCGGGCGAGATCAGCGTCACGGGAGTGGCTTCGGGCGCGAAGTCGAATTCGTAACGGTGATAGTACGCCTCGGCTTCGGGCGAGCAGTCCACGACGATCGTGCAGGTGACGTTCCTCAGCACGGCGATATGCTTGAAGGAGTAGTCCCACTGATTGATATTGCCCGTTTCGCGCATTGACAGCCTGTACTGCGGCCCGGTCAGGCCGGAGGGCATGTCCGAATCGCTCATATCGCTCGACGAGTAGCCCCAGATGTAATCCGTGCCGTCGATCACCGCGTCGAAACGGTAGCGGTTGTCGCCGTCCCAAGTGATCTGACGCTTCCAGACGCCGTTGCCGGCATATTCCATCACGGCATCGGGATCGGGCGTCCAGCACCAGTGGTATTTCACGCTTTCGATCTTTTCCATCTTCACGGTACCGGCCTTGAAATCGACCAGTACGCGGTAAACGCCGTCGCCCGTGCCTGCGGCGTCGGCGCCCTCGGTCAGGCGGCCTTCGGCGACGCCGAACGTACGCTTGCTGCCCGCCGCATTGCGGTTGATGAAGCTGAACGAGCCGGTGAATCGGGTGTAAATCTCGAACTTGCCGTCGCCCAGCTCGCGCATCTGTTTAGCCGCGGCGGGATCCGTGCCGAACTCGGAGCCTTCGCCCGTCACGTAGAGGTGGTAGGGCGCGTCGATCGAAGCATAGCGCTTGACGGTGAGTTTGTGCGGCTCGGCCGGCGAAAGCTGTTCGGCTCCGCCCAGTCCGGCGCTGACCGTCCAATAGAGGTCGCCCGCAGCGTCAGGCTCGATGCCGGCGTCGCCGGCAATCGCATTGAGCTGGCTGTGGAGCATTTTCAGCGAGGACTTCTGACCATTGTTGTCGGCCAGATAACGGCCGATCTCCTTTTTGGCCGCATCGAGGAAAACCACGGTGTAGACGGGAGTTCCGACCTTGGAGACCTCCCACTCGAAATAAAGGTTGGCATCGGCCTGTTCGATCAGATCGAGGGCGTAGCCGTCCGACGGATAGAGCAGTTTTTCGACCGCGCTGAAGCCGGTATCGTCATATTCCGTATGCTCGGTACAGGCCGCCAGTGCAAAACCCGCGAGCAGCAGAACAACCAGTTTATTCAGTATGTTTTTCATAGGTTCAATTATTTTTTAGCCGACGATCTCGATTACATGCGTACAATTCTCCACGTCACCGGACATAATCAGGGTGATATCGACTTTCTTACCGTTAAAATCGCTGTGGAACTTAAACTTTTCGGGACCATAGGCATCCCCGGTAAACAGATTCTCGGTCAGAATGTAATACTCCGCGCCGCTCAGCGCGCTGGGGCTGCTGTCGTTGCCTTTCGTACCGGCCCATACATACGTAACCCCGTCGAAAACCGGATGGAAGTTGTAACGCTGGTCGAGTCCCCAACTCTCTTCCCTGAATTTGACGTTGTAATCGGAGAATTTCCAGCAGCCGTTGCCGATATACTCCATATTGCCGTTGTCTTCGGTGCGCGGTGCGAAATTGAATTCCACGCGGTCTATATGCTCGAAGGTGATTCCGCGGACATTGAGGTCGAGCTTGATGCGGTAGACACCCGATCGGTCGATCGTGGCGGGTTCGGCGCTCTGGTCGTCCAGCACGCCGTTGACGACCGTATAGGTCGTGCGGTCGTCGCCCTTCGAGCTGACGAACGTAAAGCCCTTGCCGGCTTCGAGCTGCTGATAGAAGGTAAACTCGCCGTCGCCGGTCCTGCGGCCGACACAGGCATTCTCAAGATCGCTGCCGCCCTCGGTAGCTTCGCCCGTGAGGAACAACTGGTCCGGAATCACATTGAAGCCCAGCAGACGCGTCAGTTCCAACCGGCGGGGCGTCGCAACCACAGGCGCGGTATCCACGCCCCGGCTCGACACGACCGACCAATAGACGGCACCGTCGGCCCCGACGTCGATGCCCGCGGCATTGGCGATGCGGTTGATTTCCTTATGGACAATATCCACGCTGGTCGACGAACCGGCGTCACAACGGTAAATGATCTCGCCGCCGGGCTTGCCGAAGAAGACCACCTCGTAATGGGGAAGCTGTCCGTCGGCAGCCAGCGCCGGCTCCCACGAAAAACGGAGCGTCGCCGTCGAAGCGCTCTGCAGCTCCACGTAATAGTTGTCGGCCGGCAGCAGCAGCGTCTGCACCGGAGTGACGCCTCCGGGCTTGTACTCCAAGTCTTCCGAGCAGGAGATGCCCGTAAGGACGAGGGCCGCCATCAGTATGTTCAATATCTTTTTCATTGTTTTCGATACTTTTTTGATTGACGATTAATAACCCGAATTGTTGGGCAGCAGCGTCGGCACGAGCTGCGTTTCGGAGAGCGGAAGCGACCAGAGGATGTCCCGGCTGGAATTGAACTTGAATTCGTCGATCTGACGGCCTCCGTTCAGCTCCTTGGCGCCGTAGACCGCACCGTTCAAAAGGTCGATGACGCCCTGCGACTTGGAGTCCTTGTAATTGATCCAGCGGATCAGGTCGAAGTAGCGCAGTCCTTCGAGCGCCAGCTCGACACGGCGTTCGTCGCGTACGATCTGGGTGTAATCGCCCGACGAGGGGAAGTCGGTGCCGCTCAGCCCCGCACGCTGGCGAATCGGCTTGATCGTCTCGTTCCACACCGCGGCGTCCATCTCGTTCAGGTACGCCTTCGCCTCGGCGTACATCAGCAGCACGTCGGCATAACGCATCATGATGATATTGGTCCACATTTCGAGGTTCTTGCCGTGGGTCGTATCGAAATACTTGCGGGTGTAGAAGCCCGTGGGCGAACCGTTGTCCGTACCGGCCTTGTCGTTGCCCGAAGTCACGTTGATCGTGCCTTTGGTCACGTATTCGCCCTTATCGTTGCGGTCTTTCCACACATAGCCGTTGTAGACGACCGTAGCGGTCAGACGCGGATCGCGGTTCGCATAGACGGTCTTGTCCGCGGGAACCGAGCCGTCGGCATTGAGGTAGCTGTCCACCAGCGCGCGCGTCGGAGCCTTCTGACAGAGGTTGGCGCCCATCGTCAGGGGAACCATCGAATAGAGCGTGGACCACTGCTTGTTCAGCTCGACGGCGGCATAGTCGAGGATCACTTCGCTGTTGTACTCGGCGGCCGAGGTAAAGAGGTATTCATAGGCCGGAATGCCGTCGCCGGACCCTTGGGTCAGCAGGCTGTAGGTGCCGTAGGTGCCCTGCTCGTGGATGAGCTTGTCGCAGATATCGGCGGCCTTGCGCATGTTGTCCGAAACCGAATTGCCGGTGCGCTGCACATTCTCGTACATATACATACGCGCCTTGAGCACCATGGCGGCGGCTTTGGTGATGCGGCCGTTGTCGTCGGCTTTCAGTTCGTCGCGGGTGGGCAGGTCGCCGACGATCTCGTCGAGTTCGCGGTGCAGCGCACTCATCACCTCCGGATAGGGAGTGCGGGAGACGCGGCGCGACTCTTCGAGCGAAATATCCTGCAGGAAGAAGGGAATGTCGCCGTAGAAATTGGCCAGACGGAAATAGAGGAATGCACGGATAAAGCGGATCTGCGCCTTCATCCCGGCGAGCCGTTCGGGGTCCATGCCCGGCACCTCGTCCACGAAATTCATAAAGACATTGCAGGTCTTGACACCCTCGAACACCCATTTCCACTCGCTGCGGAACAGTCCCGTGTTGGGCGTCGCCTGCCCCATGCGGATCGTGCGCGTATCGGGATTGCCGCGCTGTTCGTACAAGTTGTCGCTCAGGGCTTCGTCCTGCCAGATCTTGTCGTGGCCGAACATCTGGTTGTAGGCCATGTTGAGCACCATGTTCGCACGTTCGGGCGAAGTCCAGAAAGCCTTGTCGGTAAACTTGTTGGTAGGCTCCTGATCCAGATCGTTGCAGCCTGCGAGCAGCATCGCTCCGGCGGCGAACGTCACGGTGATATATTTTAAAATCGTCGTTTTCATAGTTTTCGCCTTTATTTAAAATGTGATGTTCAGACCGGCGCCGAAGTAACGCAGGTTCGGGTAGTTGCGGCCTGAGTTGGCGCCGCCCGAATTCATGTTCGAGCCGAACTCCGAAGATTCGGGGTCGATGAACGAACAGTTGCTGAACGTAAGCAGGTTCTGGGCGTTGAAGTAGATCTTGAAACGCTTGACGCCGAATTTCATCGAAATCCGTTCGGGAAGCGTATAACCCAGCTGGATGTTCTTCAGGCGCAGGTAACTGCCGTCGAACATGTAGAGGTCCGAACCCATGCGGTAGTTGTTCTGGTTCGAGGGGTCCGAAATATCGGTCAGACGCGGCCAGCGGGCGTCGGTGTTGGTCGGGGTCCAGAAGTCGAGCTGGTGTTCGTACATCGTGTAACCGTAGTTGGAGTGGAACGGCTCGATCAGCTCGCCGCGGACCATCATGTCGCGCTTGAGAACGCCCTGCAGGAAGATCGAGAGGTCGATGCCTTTCCATGCGACGTTGTAGGTGAAGCCCAGCGTGTAGCGCGGGAAGGCGTTGCCCAGATAGTAGCGGTCGTTCTCGTCGATGGTGCCGTCGCCGTTGCGGTCCTTGAATTTCACGTCGCCCGGCTTGACGCTCTTGCCCGTCGGCACGGCCGAATGGGCGATTTCGTCATAGCTCTGGAAGAAGCCGTCGGTCTTGTAACCGTAGTAGGAGTTGAACGGCAGCCCCTCGCGGGTGATGCGCCAGAACTCCTCCTGTCCGGAAATATCCTCGAAGCCCTCGTATTTGAGCACCTTGTTCCACGAGTCGCCGATGTTGAACTGGAAGAAGTGCGACCAGTCGCGTTTCTTGAGCGCATAGCTGAGCGTCAGCTCCCAGCCCTGCGTGCGCATCTCGCCGGCGTTGTAGTTCTGCAGCTCGGTGCCCAGAATCAGCGGGGTCTGGGGCTTGACCAGAATGTCGGTCGTATGTTTGTTGAAGTAGTCAAAGCCGAGGTTGAGCTTGCCCCGGAAGAACGAGGCGTCGAAACCGACGTTGAAGGTCTTGGACACCTCCCACTGCAGGTTGTCGGTACCGAGCTGGAAGCCGGCGCCGCCGACGCCCACGTTATTGAAGGCATAGGTGTTCGAATAGACGTTGTAGGTGGTGAAGTACTGGTAGTCGCCCACCGACTGGTTGCCCAGCGTACCGTAGGAACCGCGGATCTTCAGGTCGCCGACGTTGTCGCGGTAGCTCTCCATGAAAGCCTCCTGCGAGAGACGCCAACCCAGCGACACGGAGGGGAAGAAGCCCCAGCGCAGGTCGGAACGGAATTTCGAGGAGCCGTCGTAACGGAACGAGAATTCGGCGTAGTAACGGTTGTCGTAGTCATAGGCTGCGCGGCCGAAAACGGAGGTGAGGCTGGTGCGGGTCGTGTTTTCGGGCGTCACCGAAGACCGGCCGTCGCCCGAAATGACAGCCTCGGTGCCGTCGCCGTTGATACCCAGATCGGGGTCGGCCCATTTGAAGGAGATCTGGTTCGCTTCGGAGGTGTAGGACTCGTTCGAGGCGCCTAACAGGGCGGCCACATGGTGCTTGCCGAACGTCCGGTCGAAGTCGAGCATCAGCTGAGAATTGATCAGGTAGGCGCGTTTGTTCCAGTCCTCCGACTTGTTGTCGTTGTTGGCCGAACGGCCTTCGCCGACCGGATTGCCCGCAGCGTCGGTATTGTAGAACATCACTTCGTGCGTCCGCGTATAGCGGTGGTCGGCGAAGATATCGGCACCCAGCACGCCGCGCAGTTTCAGCCCGTCGATGATCTTCACCTCAGCCGACAGGTTGGCGTTCACATAGTCGTTGCGGTACTTGTTGTAACCGCCCTCTTCGAGCAGGCCCAGCGAGTTGCGGTCGGTCAGTTTGTCGTTGAGCAGGTATTTGCCCGTCACGGGATCGTACTGACGGTAATAGTAATAGGTGGGAATACGCATCGCGTTGGCGATGGTCGAACCGTCGGTCGTCGTCTTGCTGTTCTCGTGCGAATAGGAGAGCAGGGCCGTTACCTTCACGCGCTTGTATTCGGTGGTGATGTTCGTACGGAAATTGTAACGCTGGCGGCCGTAATCGGGACCTTCGAAGTTGCTCTCCTGATCGTAATAGCCTGCCGAAATCATATAGGTCGTATTGGCGCCGCCGCCCGATACGCTGACGTTGTAGTTCTGCTGCATGGCCGTCCGCAGAATCTCGTCCATGTAGAACGTGCCGTTGCCGTGCGCCTTGAGGTCGCGGATCTGTTCGGCGGTAAAGGCGGGAGCCAGCCCCGAATTGGCTTTGGAAATGTTGAGCAGCGTGGCGTTCTGCCAGCCTTGAACGGGCGTGTAGAGCACTTCGGGCTGCTGCCAGCCGACCATAGCCGTGAGTTCGACGGTCGGAGCCTGATTCAGCTTGCCCTTCTTGGTGGTGACCAGCAGGACGCCGTTGGCGGCGCGCGAACCGTAAATGGCGGCCGTACCGGCATCCTTCAGCACCGAGACGTTCTCGATGTCCGAGGGATTGAGCTTGTTGAAGCTGGCGTTGTCCGACACCAGACCGTCGATGACGATCAGCGGTTCGATGTTGTTCATCGTACCGATACCGCGGATGTTGATGTTGAGCTGGTTGTCGGCCGGGTCGCTGCTTCGCTGCTGGATGACGAGGCTGGGCGAAGTGCCCTGCAGCGCCTGCGTCAGGTTGGCGACGGAACGTTCGGTGATGGCTTCGGACTTGATCTGGTCCACGGCGCCCACCGCACGGCGGCGGGTGGTGGTGCCGTAGCCGATGACGATCACTTCGTCCATCAGCTGCGCGTCTTCCTTCAGCGTCACGTTCAGCAGCGTGCGGTTGGCCACCGGAAGCGTCTGCGTCTCGTAGCCGATGAACGAGAAGTCGAGTTCGGCATCGGCGGCGCACTGGATCTGGTATTCACCGTCGATACTGGTCGAGGTTCCGACCGAAGTACCCTTGACAATGACGGTAACGCCGAGCAGCGGCGCTCCTGCGGCGTCCTTCACAACGCCCTTGACGGTGACCTTGGATGTCTGGGTCAGGGGGCTGGCATTAACGGTTGCGGCTGCAAACCCAAGGGGGGGGGTAATCAGCAGCACCAAAACCGTCAGCATGATTTTGTGCCCAAAATTGGTCATAGATATTGTGTTTTGGTTTAGTTAAAATATACTCCCCGCACCCGGTGACGCGGATGCGGTTCATGGATTCAGAAAACGGGAAAATAACAGGATAAATTACGGGATTCCGCAAAAAAATCGGCGGAAAGGATCAGACAGGAGTTTTTTTCCATAGGCTAATCTGGTTTTAAGTTTTAGGTTAAACGGTTGGTTTTTCGTGAAAACAAAGTTGAGAAATAAGATGCGGACCGAAAAATATACGGACGGCAAATTTCTCCGCCGTACATGATCCGGTACTATTTTGTCACAAAATTGTATTTTCCGATCCGGGACACAAACGTACTCCCGGCACCGTCCCGCACCCCCGATCGGCGGTTTTCACGCCGTTTTATGACAATTCGGGCACAAAACCATACAAACCGCGTCACAACGCCGTCCTGACACAAAAACTCCGGCCCGGCTTTACAGCCGGGCCGGAGCGCCTAATTATACCACTTAAAAACTTGTTACTTCACATCCGGACGGATGAAAGTGCCGCTCACCGGAAGCACGTCGTCGATGCCGTTGTCCGAAGCCGTCATGGCGAATACCGCCACGTTCTTGTTTTCGGGCAGCGTCACCGTCCGCGCACCTTCGGGAATATCGAGAGAAACCATATACATGTAGGAGAAGTCATAAGGCAGGTTGCCCACGTCGCCCTGATGGCGGTGCGTGCCGATATGCGCGATCGTCGCATCCTTGAGGAACGCTTCGCTGTGTCCGCGCCAGCCCCACTGTCCGTAGAAGCCTTTCCAAAGCGGCACATAGACGGCCTGCTCGGAGTCGCCCACCTTGAAGAGGGCCTCGCACTCCTTGTCCGAAGCGGCCACCAGCATGTAGAGCTTCCTGTAACCGCCTTCGGGCAGTTCGATCTCCTGACTGCGGCACGTCACGGCGTCCTTGACATTCTCCTCGCCCATCACGAACCGTACGCCGTTGCAGGTCAGCTCGGCAGGAATCAGCTCGGCGGCGAAGCTGCCGCGCTGGTTGTCGAAACGGTAGTAGGTATAGAACTCGTCGGTCGTGAAGGCCACCGTGTTGTAAGGCAGCGTCACGGGCGCGCTCTTCACCTCGAACGCGGACTTCTGCGCAGGAGCGGCCAGCCGCACGCGGTAGGTTTTGGGAGCGAATTTGCCGGCCGAAACGATCAGCGAACGGCCCTCGGTCTCGGCTGCGCCGATCTTCTCCTCGATGCCGTTGCACTCCTCGGCCGAGAGAATCTGAGCCGGGAAGGTGATGCGGGCGTTCTCGACGGGCTTGCCGGTCAGCTCGTAGCAGCGCACGATATATCCGTCGCCGTCCTCGGCCTTCTTCAGCGCACGCACGCCGATCTGCGGAGTCGAGGACTCCAGCATCGAGAAGGTGCGGCCCAGCGATCCCGCATGTTTGGGAGCCACGTAAGCCACGAGCGGCAGGTTGAGCTGCTCCGATGCGGCCACAACGCCGCTGCGGTCGGTTCCCTTATGTCCTACGATCGAATAGGTGAAGTGATTGACACCCAGATCGAGATCGCGCTGGTGCGGATAGCGTTTTTCGGTCGAAGGAGTGTGGATCAGCGTCAGACGGATCGTATTGTCGGCGGGTTTGTCCCAGCCGTATTTGCAGTCGTTGAGCACCGAGATGCCGTACGAACCGTCGGCGTCGGTCAGGTCGGCCCACTTCAGGGCGGGCACTTCGTATGCCGTGGCCGTGTTGTTGCCGCGCTCGATAAAGCCGATACCGAGGTCGTAAGCGGCTTTCGCGTTGCTCACCGACATCGGGAACTCGGCTTTGAGCAGCGTATTGCGACTGTTCCAGTCCACCGTCGTACGGATGTCGATGCGGTCGTCCTGCGCACCGTCGGTCAGCGTAATGTACTGCATGAACTTCGAATCGCCGTACGTGCGCTCCACCTTGAGCGAAGCGCGCACGGGCCCCTCTTCGCCGACGGACACCGAAACATTGTCGGTAACGGCGCGCGGAGTCTTGTCCACGACCTCCTTCAGCACCTCCCATGCGGGCCACTCGTTCGACGGATTGCCTTCGAAAATCGCCAGCCGGAAGGCCTTGCCCTGCTCGACCAGTTCACGGCCGTAACGCTTGTCCACGAGCGACGCGATATCGCCGTTCCTGTCGAGCGTCAACTTGTAAACGCCATTCTCGATCGTATTGCCGTTCACTTTCAGCGCCGACGATTTGGCGGGCGATGCCGGACGGACGTCGTAGACGGCATATCCCACCGACTTCACGTCGGCGGCGAATGCGATCACGGCCTTGTCGCCCTCGCGGCTGAGAATCTGCGCGGCCACGCGGCGGCCGTCGGGACCGTATACGGCCACGCCCTTGGCTTTGGCGGCGAGCGGAATCTCGGCCTCGACAACGGCTTTGACGGGATAGGTCACGGCGTTGTAGACCACCACGGGCGTACCCTTGACGCGCGTATCGAGCGAATAGCTCAGCGCGCCGACCGCCGTGTTCATCACGTCGCCGCCCTGCCGCAGGGCGATCAGCTCGTCGTTCCACGACCACGTATAGGCCTCAGGGATACTCGTACCCGTCAGGTCGTCATGGAACTGGTGCCAGATGAAACGCTGCCAGATCTCGGTGAGTTTCCGCTGGTCGTAAGCCAGCGCACCGAGCCAGTCGGCGGCGACCGAAGCGCGCTCGGCGGCGCCGGTCAGCTCCTCGTTGCGGCGGTTGTAGTATTTCATGGCGGTCTGCGAAGTATAGCAGCCCGTAGCGTGCACGTCCATCAGCAATTCGCCGTCGAAAGAGGGCAGCTCGGCTTTGCGGCCGAGGTAGGCCTTGAACAGGTCGTCGCTCGTGGCGCTGATGATCTCGATCGGGGCATTCGGATCGTTGATCGCCTTGGTCAGACGACGGCAGGTGGTCACCGTACCGCTGTTGCCCTTGTCGCCGACCCCTTCGCCGCCGCCGGCATAGTAGCGGAAGCAGGTGTTGTCGTAACCGTGGGCGGCGCGCTCCATCAGGCGTTCATTATACTGCACATTCTCAGGAAGTTCCGAGTTATAGCCGCCCGTATCGAAGGCTGCGATCACCGAACTGCCGTCGATGCCGTACCACACGCCCCACGAGAAGGGATTCTTCTTGTGGTAGGGAGCGTCGTAAAAGTCGTGGTTGCGCCAGCTGAGCTTCTGCGTGGACATGCCGATCAGGCCGCTGTGGGCCGCGATCGTCGGCAGCGTATAGCCGAAGCCGAAGCAGTCGGGCAGGAAAATATCGGTCGAACGCACGCCGAACTCCTTTTTATAGAACTCCTGTCCGAGCAGGATGTTGCGGAAGAACGACTCGGCCGAAGGCATGTTGGGGTCATTGGCGTCCCACGACGCGCCGGCGATATGCCACTGGCCCGAAGCGATGTATTTCTTCATCCGCTCGTAATGCATAGGATAGTACTCCTTCATCCACGAATAGACGACGCCGCCTTCGAAGCTGAAGCGGTAGTCGGGGAAGCGTTCCATGAGGTAGAGGTTCTGGAACAGCGTGCGGGGGATGTACTCGCGGATGGTCGTCTGTACGTCCCAGTTCCACTGGGTGTCGAGATGGGCGTCGCTGACCATGTAGGCCTTGTAGGTCTTGGGCGCCACGGACTTGCCGTCGGTCTGCTGCGCCGAAGCGCCGCCTGCGGCAAAGCACAACGCGGCCAAGGCCAGCATAAATCGGTTCGGTTTCATATCTGTCAGGGTTTAAAAGATTTTGAGTTTTCACAAAATTACGTAAAACAGCCGAGAGTACAAGTACTATTTTATGCAATAAATGTATTATTTTACGATCGGCCGGCCGTTTCGGGCTGCAAATTCAAAAAAAGAGGCGGAACATCGCAACCGACGTTCCGCCCGTGAGAAATTCCGCGCGGCAGATCAGATAGCGCCCGCGATCAGGAACACGGCGGCAACCGTAAGAATGGCGTACAACTCAGGGAAGGCGGCCAGAATAAGCGTCTTACCCATCACGTCGTGGCCGTTGCCGATAGCGGCGATACCGTTGGCGCAGACCTTCGACTGGAAGTACGACGAAGCGAGGCAGACAAGACCCGTCAGCAGACCGGCGCCGAAGATGGCGGCACCCTGCAGCAGCGTCATCGAATCGGTCAGGAAGCCCTTGATGATGAAGTAGCCCACGAAACCGTAGAGACCCTGCGAACCGGGAATGGCCGAGAGGATCATGTAGCTACCGAAAGCGCCGCCGTTTTTCTTCATGGCGCCCACCGACGCCATACCGGCGATCGAAGTACCGATACAGCTCGCTACGCCCGAAAGGCCCACCATCAGCGCTACGCCGAGATAGCCCAAAATAATTGCAGTTGTTGATTCCATAATTGTAATTTGTTTTAGTTGTTATTTGTTTTCCGAATTTTCGATTTTGCGCAGGGGATCGAACGAACGCATCGACATCTCGAAACCTGCATTTTTATAGAATTCGACGAACGTCAGACGCATCGGGTGCACGAACGACGAAATGGTGGACATGAAGAGGTTGATGCCGTGGCCGACGAGCAGAATCGGAATCATGATCAGCAGCCGCACGACGATGCCCGAACCTTCGGGCACGAAGCCGTCGGCCAGCGCGTTGAACACCGTGGCGAGGATGCCGCCAGAGAGTCCGATGGCGAACAGACGGATGTACGACAGCACGTCGGAGAGGATGCCCGTCAGATTATTATAGGTATCCCACAATCCCAGACCGAAGTTCAGCAGCGGATTCTTGCCCGGCGAATTGAAGAACAGCATCAGCACCGCACCCACGCCGAGCGTCGCATAGAACGCGGGCGACGAGGTGGTGTAGAACGGAATCACCCATTCGGGATTGAGCAGCGGCAGACCGCCGGCGATGCTTCCGCCGAGGATCACCAGCAGCCAGCCCAGCGTACCGAGCGAATAGCGGAATCCGACGGTAGCCGAGATCATGACGACCTTCAGCATCATGCCGAACACGATCTGCACCACGCCGATCGCCAAGGCGATCGAGAAGAAGCTGCCTTGGAAGTCGAAGAACGGAATCGAAGGGAAATACTCCTTGAGATTCACGCCGAACACCGAACCGCAGGCCAGCCCCACGACGACCGTCGTCAAGCCGCACAACGTGGCGAACCACGCGGCCTGACGCATCATGCCGGGTTGTCGGTTCTTGGCCAGCATCCACGCCCCCAGCAGGGCCAGAATGGCGCCGTAACCGGCGTCGTTCAGGCAGATGCCGAAGAAAAGCATGTAGAACGGCGCGAAGAAAGGCGTCAGGTCCATCGTGCCGTACTTCGGGCGGGCGTACATGTCGCCCACCAACTCGA
>ERZ857922.1647-NODE-1647-length-26183-cov-7.153016_pt1 | contig 26183 bp, 20 predicted proteins | sample MGYA00519579_ERZ857922 | MGnify/ENA primary metagenome ERZ857922 (study PRJEB31778, sample SAMEA3449375) | human gut metagenome | biome: human gut; feature: human-associated habitat; material: faeces | place: United Kingdom | collected 2010/2012 ... | reverse complement strand
CCGTTGGCAGGGACGGTTGGTTATTTCTCTTGAAGATATTGCTGATCGTTGTCTGCGACAGGCCAGATTCCTGCGCTAATCGATAAATAGTCCATCCACGCTCGGCCATCAGCTGCCGGATTCGGTTTTGTGCATTGAACATATATACCACCTACTATGTCATTAGTTTACACCTCATTTGATTATCCTTGTAGAACTCATCAGTATGGTATATGGCAATCAAATGATGTGTACTTTGTGGTGATATACTATGCAATTCCGGCGTATTACCCAGAGTTAGAACTGCAAATTGTTTTTCTCTCAGGTTTCAATGCAAATCACCTCTGTAAAGCAAAATCCCGCAAGGCATGGATTATACACCGATGCCTTGCGGTTTCTCTGTACTTACAAATATGTTATTTCAGGGAATGGTCACTCACGGGTCAGCCGACGAATATTGCCGATGATGAGCATTAAGTCATCGTCATTCAGCTTTCGCAATTCTTCAATGGCCGTTTGCAGGAGTGCGGGATTTTCTTCGGATTCATCGAAGAATTGGCTTGGTGTAATATCAAAATAGTTACAGATTTGAAGAAACTCTGCCATAGGTGGCAACGATTTGCCAGAGGATATGTTATAAACATAGCTTCTGCTATGCCCGAGATCATAACTCATTTGATATTCAGAGACACCCTTTTTTAATCTCAGCTGAGTAATTCGATCACGCACGAATTGTGTGTCCATATGATATTCACCACCTATCTTATGATTATTTTAGGTGATGACCGAAGAAAAATAACCCACGATTTTACGCCGTTTGCCTTGAAAGCATACAAGAGTTTATGCTATAATACAGAAAAATATGTTTTTGCTCTGCGATTCAAGTCATTTATCGAATTGTGCTTGTTTATAGCGTATCAGAAATGTTTTAACCCGCATTGCATTGCAACAAAAAAACGAGTGCCACGGGCACTCGTTCAGGCGTCGCTTCTTTTCGTGAAGTATCTAACTTGAGGACACAAAATCCGGCAAGATTCGATTAATATTATTCTACAAAATGTTGTCGGATTTGTCAATATGTCGCGCTCTGATTGCCAGAAAAACTCCCATTATTTTGGCAGAAGGAGGTCAGACGCTCCTGAATCCGTGTATTCGTTGCGATGTCTACTCTCAAAGCCGTCATAGTAGCCGTCAGCAAGGATCAATGAGAGGAGTGTTTTTCTGTGTCCAAAAGAGGCGAGAATATTTACAAGCGAAAAGATGGTCGTTGGGAAGGCCGGTACATCAAGGAGCGTTCTGCTGACGGGAAGGCGAGATACGCATATGTCTATGGGAAAAGCTATGCAGATGCGAAGCAAAAGCTGCTGGACAGGCGGATTGCCCAAGCGCAAAACATCGACTACTCTCCCAGCCATACAAAGTACGGGGATATTCTTTGCAACTGGATTGCCATGTCCCGCGTTCATATAAAGGAGTCGACTTATTCCCGATACGTCCATCTTGCAAATGCCCACATTCTGCCTTACTTAGGAGAACTACCGACAGGCAAGCTGACGACCCAAGCGGTCGAAAAACACATCTCTTTTCTTTTGAACAAGGGGCGTGTCGATAAAAAAGGTGGTTTGGCACCCAAGACCGTTTCGGATATTTTAACTCTTATCAAGGGGTCGATTGATTATGCAAATTGTTCTGGGTACTCAGTTAATTGCTATCTCGACCGGTTGACTGTTAAAAAAACGCAGCTTGATATGCGTGTCCTAAGTGTCGAAGAGCAACACAGACTCTGTGATATTCTTATGCAGGATATGAATCTGACCAAATTCGGTGTGCTGCTCTGCATGTATACTGGGATCCGTATCGGAGAAGTCTGCGCTTTGAAATGGGAGAGCATAGATTTTTCGGAAGGCATTTTGTCCATTCGGGAAACTCTGCAGCGCATTCAAGCCACGGATGTAGGGGCCTGTAAGAAAACGAAAATTGTTATAACTGAACCCAAGAGCAAAAAAGCCATTCGGGATATTCCGCTGCCTGGTTTTGTCCTTGAATACGCTGCGTCGCTGAAATGCAATCCTAAAGCATATATACTGACCGGATGCAGTGACAGATATATCGAGCCACGTTCATTGCAGTACACTTTTAAGAAATACACTAAAGAATGCGGCCTGGCCGATGTAAATTATCATGCGTTACGACACACCTTTGCAACTCGCTGCATTGAACTGGGATTTGATGTTAAGACCCTCAGTGAGCTTTTGGGCCATTCCAGTGTAAATATCACCCTGAACAGATATGTTCATTCTTCAATGGACACCAAGAAAACCAACATGCAGCGGCTCACATTATAGCCGTCAAAAAAACCGTCAAAAAGCCGCCGGATGCTTGCATAGCAGGCATCCGGCGGCTTTTGTCATGAAGTTAGATACTTCACGAAATAATTCAGAGATGGAATGAGGATAGTAATGATCGAAGGAAAATGGAAGATTGATCGTAGCTATAAGAACATTTGTATTGAGATGATGACTGAAAACTTGGCGTCTCTCCGCGCCAAAGCAGACATCACGCAAGGGGAAATCTCAAATTTGATTGGGATATCTCGTCAAACTTACTACGCGATAGAAACTGGCCAACGCACAATGTCTTGGAATACTTATCTGTCGCTAATCTTTTTCTTTGACTCAGTAGTAGAAACCTCACAAATGATAAGAGAACTTGGTGTATATCCGACTCAGTTGGTAGAGCAATTTAACAATATTGCCACCACATAAATAAAGGAGAAAATAGTATGGCTATCGCAGAGGTAATCAAATTTGAAGGCCCGCAAGATGCGCTGGTTTGGAAATTTCCCATAGAAGATTTTAACGCAACATCTCAATTAATTGTAGACGAAACTCATGAGGCATTGCTCGTTGTAAACGGTAATGCTGCAGATTTGTTTACTGCAGGTCGTAGGACTCTGTCTGTTCCCAACATTCCCATCGCCAGAACACTTATTGAAATTCCTACCGGAGGGAATTCCCCATTCCCCTGTAAGGTTTTTTTCATCAACAAAGTTCACGCAATGGATCTCCTTTGGGGCACGCAGGGTCCTATTGCTTTAGAAGATCCTCTATATGACATTTTCATGCATGTCATGGCCAACGGAAGTATGTCTGTTTCTGTGGAAAATTCCCGCAAGTTTATGCTGAAAATCGTTGGTTTCAGGGATCGTTTTACCCCCGATGATTTAATTGCAAAATTCAGAGGGATTATTTCCAGCCACGTCAAGGATTGCATCTCTAAAATCATGATTAACGGCATGCTGAGCTATTTCATGATGAATGCACACCTATTCGAACTGAGTGGCGTTATTAAAGAACGTTTAGATAAAGTATTCGAGGAATATGGTGTCCGAATCGAGTTCTTCAACATTGAAACGATTGAGGTTCCAGAGGCCGATTACAAAAAGGTCAGCGAAGCGAAAGAACGAAGAACGAGCAGATTGATCGAAGGCTATACATGGCAAGAAGAGCGGCAGATGGTGATTGCCGAAAAGTTTGCCAGCAATCAAGGTACTATGGGAAATATTGGCGGAGCTGTTGGCGGCTTTATGATGGGTGGTGCCATGGGAGGCTCCATCGTTGACATTGCGAGAAGCGCACTTGATCCCGAAAAAATTCCCACAGAGAAACCGCCCAAGAATGCGGCTGGGACGAGTTCCCATGTTGGGCAAGCTCCATCCTCCATTGATGTAAATGACTTCTTTAAACCCAAGTCCGAAACCTTGCATGAAAGCGAAAATAGCAAGTGCCTCAAGTGCGGCGCAGATCTTCCTGAAAATGCAAAATTCTGCCTGAACTGCGGAGAGCGCATACCTGTAGAGGCTGGGATGGTTATCTGCCCCAATTGCGGTAAGAGTGTCCCTAAAGCAAAATTCTGCCCTGAGTGTGGGCACAAGTTCGGCAATTCCTGTCCCAATTGCGGCGCATCTCTTGCCGATGGAGCAAAATTCTGCATGGAATGCGGCACTAAATTATAAGGAGAATAAACATGAAAAAAGGAAAAGCAACAGTAAGCATTGGACTCATATATGTAATTCTTCTCGGTGTGTTCAATCTGCTCGTGTTCACTATCTTTAAAACCCACACCAAGGTGTTCTGGCTCAGTTATGCATTTATGACTGTAGCTTTTATCGTCCAAATTCTAAGCATGTTCCTGTCTTTTAAGACCGCTGATGTTGAGACCGCTTTCTTTGGAATCCCTCTTGCATCTTTCTCAATCTACTATCTTTGTGCATCTCTGATAGTTGGTGCAGTTTTTATGGTTTTCCAGAATGCCGGGTTTACGCTGGCGTTGGTGATTCAGACTTTGATTTTGGCTGCATTCCTCATCATTGCAATCATTTCGTTGCTTGCCAGAGATACCGTTCAGGCAATCGGTGAGAATGTGAAGCAGAATGTAACCAACCTCAAATCTATTTTGGTAGATGTCGAGATGTTGTCATCTTCCTGCACTGATCCCGAACTCAAGCAGGCACTGAACAAGCTTGCCGATACCGTCAAGTATTCAGATCCGATGTCCACCGCTGCTGTCGAACTTGTTGAGCAGCGTATTATGCGCAAGATTTCCGAGCTGAGAGTTTCTGTCGATAACAATCAAATTCCTGATGCACTTCAGGTGTGCAAGGAACTTGAGTTGCTCTATGTGGAGCGTAATAAGAAACTGGCTCTTTCTAAATAAGTAGTAAGCAAAAGATTGGAGAGCGTCCGGTATGGGAGTGAGTTTTGTTGCGAGAAAATGCACGCAATGTGCAGGCAGATTGCAATATATCAAGGAAAAGAAACTGTGGAAATGCCTATATTGCGGTGCTGAAATTGAACGGCAGGAACAATACGACGGCCTCTTTACAATCAAAAATGTTGTGAGGCAGTGTTTGCTTGATACTGCATTTCGTCGACTGGACAGCGCAGCAAAAAACCTCGTCGAATGTGAAAAAATAGATTCGCGCTATGTTGGAACTTTAATTGCAAAAATCACACATGAGATGATTAGCGTCATTACTCCGGGGGCATGTTCGGAACGGGACGTTCGCAATCTTTTCGCTCAATTGAAAAAGAACTACGAGCTTTTGCGCGGAATCAGCCCGACAGTTACCGAGGAGGAAGAAGTTCTCTACGAGTTTTTGGAAGAGCCGGATATCTTTGCGACATTGGTCCTTGTATATGATTCGCTGAATGACTCCGCCCGCCGGGACTATGTTCTCCAAATGCTTGACGCCAAACAGGTCTACTCCAAAGACGCCAACGGCAATCTCCTTACATACGCTCTCAAAAACGGTAGACATGACCTGGCGGATGATGTTCTGAGCAATACAAACAACATCAATGTCAGCATGGCGTTATCCGAAGTACTTCAGAAGTATCCTGATGGCGATAAGAAGCGGGAGCATATAGCTGATCTCATCAAAACGCATGCACTTGCTCACGAAGATTGTGCTGTCATCGAAAAGTATTTGACTTCTCCCTGCGACTCAATCGACACCAAGGCTACTGTCATTAATGCAGCCGTAGCAAACGGTATGGATGTGAGCCTTGAATTTGTAGTCCGCAATATTTTGCCTGTAGCGGGAAATGAAAATACACTTTCCATTCTTGATGCCTATTGCAGCAAAAAACTTGTAGATGATGATGTCTTTCGTATCCTCAACTTTGCGTGCGCTTGTAAGGATTCCAAGACCGCGGTTGGAGCACTTGACTGTCTGAAGCGTGGCAACCAGTATGTGCTCGTTCCCAGTAAGACAGTCATTGCTATGCTTTCCGAGCGTGACTTAACGGCTTCCGACAAGATTTCCATACTCGACAAATTATTTGAGTTTAAGGTTGAGGCCAAGAGCGTTGAGGCCGTGATGACCAACTATCTCTGCTTTAACCAGGATCCAGTGGCCACCCGAAAAGAGGTTATCCTTTACCTTTTGGACAAATCCCCTCAACTCCCCACAAGTACAGTTCAGAACTATGTCCTTAAGTGCGCTGTCGACGGGAATGAAAAGCCTGCAATTGTGAAAGCCATATTTGACAAGGGACTGAACACAAGTTTCTTTAATGAACTCTTGTCAAAATATATGAATTCATCAACAGACAGCAACGAAGTCAAAGCAGAGATCACGGATATTCTTTCTGGCGGCGGTTTGAAGATTGACCCAAGTTCATTTATTGAGTATATCTGCGGAACACAGGCCGATGTTCCGACGAAAATTCAGTTTATCAAGAAAATGAAAGCCAACGGTTCACAGCTTCGAAGTGATGCGGCGAGTACATACCTCGAAAGAACCGCTCCTAATCAATTCAGTTCAGAACTTTTCTCATTGATTTTTACTCCCGCCAGTTCCTTCAGTGCAAAGGCAGCAGAGCGCTATCTGCTTTATTGCCGAGATAGAGAAGCAATCAAAGCGCAGAACTTCCGCACGATTGCAGAACGTTGCTCTGGCGGCATCGGAACAATGACATGTCAGGTAAGTCATGCAGGAGATAGCATTTCCTGTAACATCTTACAGGCTTATGTTTTACTTTCGGATGACTCTCAAGGTGTTACCCAAGACATCGTTGGATGGCTGGTTGCACAGCAAAAAATGAAGATCAACGCTGAAATCACTGCTTCCGGGAAAAGTATGAAGTTCAAAAAATATGTAGTAGCAAACAAGGACAAGCTGAGTAACACGGCTAACCTTATTTGCGAACAGTACAAAGTATATTCAATGCTATTTTAGTCAGAATGGGGGCTGCTTCGTGGTTAATACATTGGAACTTGCAAACGGCAATTTTGTTACCATGGCAGTCGCCGAAGTGACCGCCGTGCCTTACTTTGAACTCTACGACAAGGCGCTTGATCGTGCAAATTACATGAATCAAGTTTTGTTTACGCAAATCATTTCATCCATGCATCGCAAGTCCATCCCTAACCAAGCATCCTTTGAGTTCCTTTTCCAAAGTGTCCCTGTCAGCAACCAAACCTACAAAGCACAGGTAAAACTGTATTTCATTGTGAGAAGGATCGGTGCAAACAGAATCGAAAACGAGAAAGCTGTCGCCGATACTATGTCCAGCATCCAAATTGATCTGGAAGAGAAAAATTATGTCGTAGAAGCCTTTGATAAAATCAGCGATTATGAAAGCTTTGCGCATTCGCTTGAAAAGGCAAATTGCTCACGAGTTCTCTCAGTCTCAAAGAAAGAGAAAGCTATTCCAAATGCTTTATCAGCGAATGGTCTTATGTACTATAACGAAGTGGTTGACCCGTCCGAAAATATAAACACGGCTGCAATCACCAATGCATTGACCCAATATCCGAATAGCGTTATTTCTCTGCAGATTATTCCGACAAAATACAGTGTCCAAGAAATCTATGGTATTGAAGAGAATAAAAATTTTCTCAACCATTATGTTAGTCAAATCCGATTTGGGCACGGCCTTCGGGTCGATGCCAATACGCAGATGCTTGTAGATGCATACGACTATTATTCAGAAGCCAATAATGAGCCGCTGTTTCTCTATAATTTTCTGATTTATTCAGAAGCAAACAGCGCTGCGGATTTGGCAAACCGGTTGATCGACTCTGTGGAGGTGGAAGGGAAAGCAACGGGCAGTGCGTTGACTGCAGTCGATGTATCTGATTTCGCTATGGCTCCTGCGCAGAATATTTTTGCCAGCCCATGGATTTTTAACAACATATTGCTGTACAAGGCGAGGGATTTGCGTTTTTGGAGCGGGAAGGCAGCTCCTGTGCATCTACAGCGTCTAAAACATTTAATGACGATGCGAGAGTTCCGCGGAGTTTTCAAATTCCCGATTGATGACGAAAAATTGATTGGGTTAGATAGTAAAAAAGTCCTTGCCAATCGGGAACGTCTGCATCAAAGCATTATTGCGGAGGGTAACTTTAAGGTCGGCATTATTCAAAATGTAAGTATGTCCGGTAAAAACGCAAATGCACATGCCGGTATTCCTTTGAATGATTTCACGAAGCACGGTCTGATTGTGGGTATGCCAGGTTCCGGCAAGACAAACTTCTCGTTAGGCCTACTGCTACAATTCTGGAAAGACTTCCATATTCCGTTCTTGGCAATTGAGCCGACAAAAAGCGAGTATCGGTCGCTGATTGATGCCATCCCAAATTTGCAAATTTTTACGCCGGGAAAAACGGCAGTATCTCCGTACATTATCAATCCTTTTGTGCCGCCGAAAGGCGTGACTGTAGAGAGTTTTGTGCCAAGCCTGATGTCAGCGTTTAAGGCCGCATTTTCCATGCCGAATCCACTACCGGATCTGTTCCTCTCGGCAATCAATGATTGCTATAACGAATATGGGTGGAGAAATGACAGTACCACCGATGACCCAGATGTTCAGTTTTTCGGGCTATATGAATTTATTAAAGTGTTCAAGCGAAAAATGCAGCGAATGGATTACAAAGGAGAGGTCAAATCCAATATGGAAAGTGCCGGTGTTGTCAGGCTTGTGAGTTTGATAGAGCAGAACAGCAATATCTATGACACCGTTCATACAATCCCCCTCGAAGATCTTTTAAGCAAGCCCACTGTAATTGAACTAAATGCCATCAATAATAAAGAGCAGAAATCCCTCATTATGGCTTTGCTTTTGATCATGATGTGCGTCTACACGAAAAACAATGTTGCCGGCGATGGAAAACTGAAAAATGTAATGTTGATTGACGAGGCGCATGTCCTGCTTGCCGGTAGTGCTGCCAAATCTGATGAGAGCGCAGATTCGCAAGGATCCACAATCGAATCTTTGGAAGACATGATTGCCGAGATACGCTCTTACGGTACAAGCATCATTATCGCTGACCAGTCCCCCACAAAGGTTGGCCGAAACATTGTAGCTAATACGAATGTAAAAGTTATATTCAAACTGGTCGAAAAAGAAAACAAAGATGCAATCAGCACCGCCACGAATATGAATGAGGCAGACTATGATCTCCTCGGACGCCTTGGAGTCGGAGAGGCCCTTCTGCACTACGGGCGTGTATATAGTCCCCTGCACATCAAGACATACAATGTGCATGACCGCGCAGAAATTCGAGATGTCATTTCAGATACAGAAATTGCTTCAATGACCACCTATTGGGATAGTCATCAAAAGCTCCTTATCCCCCATCGTGAGTGCGTCCATAACGGTATGTGCAAGGATGGTTGTGACTTTAAGCTGCGTTCTGGTGCGGATTTCGTTGCATCACGACTTGTAAATACACTTCTCTATGATGTAGCAGACAAGACCGCATTCGTTAAACTTCTGGTTCAACTTGATCGGCCGATATTGGAAGTGCTAAAAGACAATCCCACGATTACTCCCAGTGTAAGACTTAGCAACTGCATCAAAATCAAGTTTCTGCGCAAAGCATTGCTTGTGAAGAGTTTTGGGATAACCAAAGCCGAGTATGAAATGATACTGAAACATCCGAATTTCTTGAAGGGAGGAAGCAGAGATGCCTGACGAATTTTGCGTTCCGGACGGAAACGATTTCAGCGACACGGGGCCTGATATCGTTGATTCTGATAGTTTTGACGTCACATCGGATAGCAGTGTCGACGACTTGTCTGATATTATGACGGATAGTGTAGATACCAGCGCCCCTGTGCTGGATGACGACTTCTATCATGCGACACCAAATTCTGATATTCCTATTCTCCAAGAGGATGGCTCTGTTGCTTCTCTGGAGGAGGTCATGGCGGCAAATGCCGAAACTGACAGCGGCCCTCTGGATGAGGTAGAACCCTATGTAGCGACGCCAAACTCCGACATTCCTATTCTTCAAGAGGATGGCTCCGTTGCTTCATTGGAGGAGATCATGGCGGCAAATGCTGAAACTGACAGCGGTCCTCTGGATGAGGTAGAACCCTATGTGGCAACGCCAAACTCCGACATTCCCATTCATCAAGAGGATGGCTCTGTTGCTTCGTTGGAGGAGGTCATGGCAGCAAACGCCGAAACTGACAGCGGCTCTCTGGACGAGGTAGACCCCTATGTGGCAACGCCAAACTCCGACATTCCCATTCATCAAGAGGATGGCTCCGTTGCTTCATTGGAGGAGGTCATGGCAGCAGACGCCGAAACTGACAGTGACTCTCTGGACGAGGTAGACCCCTATGTGGCAACGCCAAACTCTGACATTCCCATTCTTCAGGAGGATGGTTCCGTCGCTTCACTGGAGGAGATTATGACGAGGAATGCAGAGACGGATAGCAGTCTTGATTCTGCGTCATCTGATAGTGCCGATAATGGTGATTCGACTCTATTAAACGATGAGGCTGATGCCATTGGGGATGTCAACACAGAGACAGAAGGCCTCCCTGAAACTGTTGGTGAGCCTATCCACATGACCCAGAGCGATGTGGAATGGTACATAGAAAACGCTAACGATTCTGAAAGCCTTCGCCAGATGCGAGATGACATTGCATCTGGTCGAATTCAGGTTGACGCTGATACTGAAGTGCCATCCGACGATTCCGTTGATGAGGCATCTGGTCCAATTCTTACCCGAGATCATAACGAGCAATGGGAAATTGGAAATCACGCTATTGACGATACCATTGAGGCCATGCGCGATGATCTTCGGGATAAGGGAATGGAAGATGGGCCGGAAATGGAAGCCATCGTGATGACAGAACGTGCAAGGATGCAGGAAGAACTAACAAGAAATATCAATGGTGATTTTTCTGATCCATACCAAAAGCCCGATTTTACTGAACTCATGCAAGGTAATGGGGTAGATACAGTAGATACATCTGCTCAGAATATTCCCACTGATGTGCAAGAAGCTGATACTGTTGAAGCCGCTGATGTAGTTGCAGATGTCCCGCAAGATATCGACTACGATGCTGTGTATTCAGGCTTAGACAGTTATGATTTTGATGGCATTGACTACAGTTCAGATGTAGACAGATTAGATTCCTCTCTCGAGAACTTCCAGGATGGGGCTTGGGAAAATCTCTCCGTCGATGAACAAAAGGCTGCGATGAGTGACTTGGCAGACTATGTTAAGGATGTCATCGGTTTTGACAATCCCCCGCAGATTGTGTACTACAACAATCCTGTTGATGGTGACTATGGTGGCTACTCTCCCGGCACGAACACCTTGGAGATTAACGAGCATATGCTCTATGACAATAACGAAGCTGCTGATACAATTGCGCATGAACTTTGGCATGCTTACCAGCATGAGCGAGCTATGAATCCGCAAAGCGCCAAAGACTATCAGTATCAATACGGATTTGAAAATTACATCCGTCCCGATGATGATTTCACCGCATATCAAGACCAACTCGTTGAGGCTGAAGCCAGAGCCTTTGCTCAACAGTTTAAGGACAGATTAAGTACGAAAAGGAGGAGCATTTAATGGAAATCATTCGGAAATATCTGATTGAAGAAAGGAAAATGCCCGTAGTTGTTGCCGATCGCACACTCGAAAAACTTGCTCGACATCCCGACATTTCGGATGAACTGAAAAGCTGGATTGCTAATCGGACGTATGAGACGAATACCCCTGTTTCCGTCGAAGGCTATACCGGAGCCGATATTGCAAGACTCGCACCATTCATGGATGGGGTTGGAGTATTCACATTTTTGGTTTCGCTGAGGGAACAGCCCGAAAAGGCAAAAGAACAGATTACCATGGGGTTTCCCCGAAAGTAAAATACAGAGTAAAGGAGGTTTTCCGCCGTGACTGATGAAGAAATCCAGCGTGAGCGAGAAGAAGCGGAACGGTTAATCCGCGAAATCAATGCCACAATTGACCGCATCAATCGAGTCAACCAGGAAAATGCCCAGTTGGAATATGAGCTTGAACAGTCCATCAACAATGTCAAAATTCTAATTGGAAATTGCGGTGAAATGGACAAAGCCGTGTATGAGCAAATGGGCTTTCTGTCTGGCAAAGTTGGTGAAGCAGATATCAGCACAAAGCATGTTTTTGATGCAATTAACGAACTCACCACTCAATACTTCACTTTCAAGAAGATTTCCACAGCGTCGAAAAATGTTACTCAATTTACCGATGAGTACCACACTCGATTTTCCTATTACAATGAGCTGCGTCGTATATCCTTAGGTTATGTGGTTGGACTCGATTCTCACATTATTTCAAGTGATAATGCCCGTAAAAAAGTTGAAAAAGCATATTTGCAGAATACAGAATACTGGCTTGCCTATTGTATCTCTGCAGTAATGCTTTGGGCCAGCAATGAGCCTGAAGCTGCACAGAGAGCAATGAGCAAGAGCCTTTCTGTCAATTACTTCAATTCGTGCCTGTTCTACTTGCTGATTAATCTCAGATTCAATCGAATCGAGGCAGCGAAAAAATGGTATGTGAATTATCTTGACCGGGCAGATATGAATGACCTCGGTGACGAATGGCAGTACCTCCTGCAGGCCTATTTGTTTGGCGCTTTTGGCTCAGACGAGGAGTTCCAAAACATTGTGGCACAGTGCTTCCAAAATATGCTTGGACAGGTTGAGGTAACGACTGTTGACTTCGCAAAGAAGTTCACTAAGAAAGCCATTGAGTTTGCGGAACTCTATGTTCACAAGTCTGAACTGGAGTACACCACTCTGCGCCGTACTTGCAGTGAATATAGCGAGATGCACAGTCTGCTATCCACGGCGGAGAAGAATGCCGAAATTGCAAAATACTATGATTCGCTCTCGAACGCAGAGGGTACTGAGGGTGAAGATTTATCCCAGCGCATCGAAAATGTTTTGTACTCTTTGGTTAACGACTATGATGATGACGAACTAAAGGTCGTTCAGAAAATCAAGTATAACGAGGCTGTTATTAATGCGCGAGGCGATATTGCTATCGCACAGGCCAACTACGATGCGATGTTTGCCGAACAGCAGAAAAAGAAAAACCTCGGCGATTTGCTTCTATCCTGGGCCTTTGCAGATGATAGCAGTCAGGCCGATGTATCCGTCAAGCGTTTCTCCATTTCCTTCATGAAGGAAGCAATTGCAAAGGGCTTTGAGAAGTTCGTGGAAAGCTACCGAGCAAAGGAAAAGGAAAAATACACTTTCACTATCGATGATTGCACCCTCACTTGCGGCGAAGATGATCTTGCTGAGGCAGAAAAGAAATTGGACGCGCACTATGACAAGAACAAGCTGCGCGACACATTCAAAGATAAATTTGTCCTGATTTACTCTGTAATGTGTGCCGCATCCGTTGTGTTGCTGCTGGTTCTTCTGGCCTATTTCTCCCCCGTAATCCTTACTATTGCGATTCTCGTTGGACTTGCGGGTAGTTTCCTGCTCTGGCGCCGAATCGTGGATATGGGCAAGATTCTAAAAGAGAAGAAGCGCAAAGGCAAACTACTCTTGAAGCAAGCCTTGGATGAACTGACTCAGTGGCGTAAGGCTTATAAAGAGGCTGATGCCCAGAGTGCCGATATGCTTAATGCAATTGCAAGCTTTTAATACAGGAGGTAGCAAGATATGTCTTACGCACAGCAGGCGATTAACAGCCTGGATCAGACTATCAACTCGTTTAAATCCCGAGTTGATGTAAAGGTCAGTGATGTCAGCACTTCGACCGCTAATATTCAGGCAACAACCAATAGAATCTACGAGAATATTGAGCGGTTCAAAAACGACCTTATGCACGGCGAGGAAAGCCAAATCGCTCATGAGAACATCTTGAGAATTGACCAGATTATAAAGGAGCAGTTCAGCAACCATATTGCAATCCGCAGAACTGTTATGGGCGTTGTCCGTGATTTTGATATTAACCTTGTTCGGAACAGCACCATTCAGGAACTGTCAGAAGAGTTATGGATCACCAGTTCCAGATACTGGCTCTCCTATGCCCTTATCGCAATTACTGCATGGGTGAATAACTACCCGGAGGTAGCAAGAAACGCCCTTGCCGAGAGCGGCAGAAAAGATGCAATCAAGACTACGCTGTTTTTCTGCCTAATGAATCTCCGTTTCGGCCGTATGGATGCTGCCAAGAAGTGGTTTTATGAGTATTTCAAGACACTCGATCCCACCATGCTCCAACAGGAGACAGCTATTTTGCTGCAGTCTTTCCTTAATGGCATCTTTGGCAAAGATAAGGAATTGGAGCAGGAAGTTATCAGTCTGATTGACGAGTGGATCTCTATCATTAATGATAACGAGCAGATTTCTACCGAGCTCCTCAATGCTTATGAGACCTACATCAACAATCTGAGTGCTCCGGTTCAGTTTAGTTATGAATCCATCCTGCAATTCTGCGTGAACTCCAGCGAATTAGAGAACTCCTATAAAGATGTTTCCAAGTTTGAACTCCTCTTACAGTTCGTGAAAGGCTTAGATGTAGATGCAGCCCCTCAGGATGATACAAATTACAAAAGCCGCATTGATGCTATCTTGATGAACCTCATCTCCAACTACGACGCAGAAGAGCTTGAGTTAAAGAAGCAGCAGGAGTATTACCGTTGCATTGTCGAGAATAATGGCGACATTCCCCAAGCCGAAGCTCAATTCCAAGCCATGGAGGAACTTGAAAACACTCAGTTTAACATTGGCAAGCAGATGCTGAAGTGGGCTATTTACGATGACAATGATCAAACCAATATACAAGTCCGCAAATTCGGTTTTCAGAATACCAAGGCGTGGTTCAAAAATGCTGTTGACAGGTTTGATGCAAAGTTGCAGGAGGCCTTTCCGTCTGAGTACAAACTACATATCGACACTTGGGATGGCATCAGTAACGGTAATGATCAGTCAGAGCAAGTCGAAAGTATCAAAAATCACTTTGAGAACAACAAGTTTCAAAATATGTTTGTCAATACGCCAAACATTGCAGCGGCTATTCTGTTCATCGCATCTGCTGGTCTTGCCTTTGTGACGCTGTACTCTCTGGTTGTTACAGCTCTGGCAGCTGGTTTCCTCGGCTTCCGGGTATTCAAAGCGATTCAGGGCTACCCTGTTCGTGTTCAGGCTGCACTTGACAATTTGAACGCTGTAATGAACGAAATCGCAGAGTTCAGGCGTTATTATGAAGAACAGCGCGCCAAAAAGGGCGAGCTCCTCAGCACTGTTGAATTTCTTTAATTTTATATTAGATAGATAAGGAGATAATGTTATGAGCAACGAAAAGAATACTCAGGATCTTGAGTTCGAGCAGATGATGGAGCAGCGTATCCGTGACAACTTCACTGCACCTGCAACAGACGGCGTTCAGATTTCTGATGAGCGGCTTAAAGAAATGAGCAAAAAGCTTCCTGAGTGGAGTCTTGAGCCGCCTTATAGCTTTCTGAAATGATAGGACTCCAAGAACGGGCGATTGCTGAAGCGCCCTCTACATATCAGGAATGGCTTGATTGTTTCGAACGTATGAAGGAAGTGCCTCTATCCAACAACAGAGATCTTGAAGTGCTTTCGCTTGGAACTTTTGCTGGAGCCGGAACGATGCAGGCAGCATTTGAACGCCAAATGGTGGATACTGTCAATGTTGTTCTAAATAAAAGTACGAAGCGTTTTATGCGGGATTTGAATGAGTGCATTGCTTTCAACGAATTGGCACAAGTAGATGTTCTATTCAAGCGGCTGAAAAAGGACATCCACAAGGCTACATTCTTCGTAAATCTTTCGTTTCTGCCCAACAGTTTTAAAACTGAATTATATCGTTCTGTTACTGAACAAATGACGATGTTTTGGGATAACATGATTGCTTTCCTGCAACAGCAAGCAAATGATTTTTCTAACTCTGATTTGGAAGATGCACTCTTTCTAATCAGACGCATAAAACTATTTTAAAGCAAGGATGAGCGCATGGGAAACTACACTTCAACCAAAGCTGAGATTAAAAACTATATATGTGCCAGAACACCGCTGGTCGTTGTGGACTCTCCAGAGCGAGAAAGAGTTGAGCGCATCCTGAAAGAGATTACTGCAGAACTGAACATAAATATTTCGTATTACACAGACGCTAAACAGGTTTGCACAATGAATGGCGATACAACAAAAGATGTAGATAGTGATCCACTTCCGTTTATTGCGTCTTCTTTCAGAAAGAATCGAAACTCCACTTTTGCCTTTGGCGATATCAAGCGGATTAGCGAGGATAATGCCTACAGCCGAGAGGTTTTAAATATCTTGTACTTGGCAAAGGAAATGAATTGTACTCTCATCCTCATCACTGCGGATCCTGTATGGTCAAGACTGGCACAGTTTGGTATGTTGACTTCTCTGGATTATCCGGATGTTGAAGAGCGTGTCAGCCAAATCGAAGCATTTGTCGAGCGGTTTAATGGACGCTTCAATATAGACTGGGACTCCTACGATATTCGAATGGCCGCAACATTAATGCGTGGTTTTAGCGAAATACAGATTGATAATATTCTGTCTGCAACACTTATCAGCAACCATTGCTTAAACAAATCCCACCTGGCCGCACTCACAGAGCAAAAAAGTAAATTATATGCGTCTGTGTCATGTATCCAATCCGTTCGTGTTGACTACGATTTATCGGTTTCAGGCCTGGATGCTTTGAAAAAATGGCTTGAATTAAAGAAGAGTATTTTCTTCGCTTCTGATGCCGCCTTAACGGAAAGAGACCTGGATACTCCGAAAGGTATTCTTCTTGCCGGAGTTCCTGGCTGTGGTAAGTCTCTTTCAGCAAAAATGGTGGCTAAAGAATGGAATCTCCCCTTGTTCCGATTTGACATTGGATCTGTCTATGACAAATGGGTTGGCGAGAGCGAAAAGAAAATGAAAGAGTCTTTGCAGTTCATAGACAATGTATCCCCTTGTGTTGTTTGGATTGACGAGATTGAAAAATCTCTTTCTGTTTCTGATTCTGGAAATGACATAGGCAAGCGTGTTTTGGGACAGTTCTTGTTCTGGTTACAAGAATCGAGGAGCAGAGTATTCCTTGTTGCAACCGCAAATGATGTCTCGCTGCTACCTTTTGAACTATTCAGAAAAGGCCGCTTTTCAGAAATATTCTTTATCGATCTTCCGAATTGTTCCGAACGAAGAGCAGCCATCACACAATATGTGGGGCGTTCCCTACACATTCATTTATCAGAAAAAGATATATGCCAACTGATTGCAGCTTCAGATGGATTTTCTTACTCTGATATAGAATATGCAATCAAAGAAGTAGCCCAGTCAGCGCTTATAGAGGGGCAAGCTGTAATTACCCCTCAACTATTACTTAAGTGTTTTGAGAATGTTGTTCCGATCTCCAAGAATAATCCCGATATGGTTGAAAAAATACGCAAGTGGGGTTCAGAACGAGCTGTTGCAGCATCAAACATAGCAGGAGGAAAAGCCGATGAGCAATTATGATTTGCAGAGCAAGCTCAATCAGCTCCAAGGTGAGCTAAGACAGGCTGAGCGAGTTAATGCGGAACTCCGTGGAGAACTCTCCACTGTAGAACAAGGTGTGAACCGCGCACATAGAGATCTTGAAGATTATAACGATAAGATCAGAGGTACCCTTGACAATTGTAACGGGACGATGACTTCCTCGCATCAAAGAGTAATTGATGCCATTGAGGTGCAGGGCGAGATTGAAAGAATGTATGTCCGCTTCAAGCAAATGGAGTTGGCCAACAAAAAGATCCGTGCTGCAAACAACAAAAAGTATTATGACTTTGCAAACTACAGGACTGTAAGAAAAATTGTTCAAGGAATGATGGACAATTTAGATGTTACTATGGTTAGCGATAAAACTATAACCAAGTCCGTCGAAGTACAGCACCTTCAGACTCCTGATTACTGGCTGACATGTGTCCTGATCAGCATTATGGCATGGAAGAATAATGACCGCGAACTCTCTGATCGAGCCTTGGCGCGTGCAGTCAGACTCGACAAGAAAGATAGTGCCATTTTCTATATGCTGTTTAATCTACGGATGGGCCGTGACGAAGCAGCCCTAAAGTGGTTCTATACATACCAAGAATGCGACCTTAAGGGCAGCGATCAAAGGACCTTCCTGATGCTGTTTTCTTTGGTGAGCAAAACTCTGGCAGACAATGTCGACGACTCTACTAAAAATGAAATCTTCTCTTTCATTAAAAAGGTCATCGATTCTAATATGAAAGCCTCCGGCTATGATGAAGCTGATATTGTCGGGCAAATTCGCCAGTATATCAGACGTATGCAGCCGTCTGACCAACTGGAGTATTCTATGCTCAGAAAGTATTGCACAGAATTTGACGCCCTGTCAGATATTATGATGCAAGCCAAAAATAATATCAGCATCCTTGAGTTTATTTTACAGACAGTTAATGTTCCCGCTGAGCAGAGAAACACCTTCTTAAAAGGTTATATTGACGAACTGATTGCTACACCGAATCAGGCAGAGAAAGATGTTTATGATGAAATTGCGTACAATGAGCTGGTCATTCGGTATGAAGGTGAAGTGGATTTGGCGCGGGAGGCATTTTCCGCAGAACAGACCAAGAAGGCAAATGACCTGAACCTGATTGCTGAGATGATCGATTGGATTTATGAGCGTGATGTTCAAGATGTCAATGGCCAAATACGCTTGAATATGTTTACACTCACAAAATCATTGCAAGAACAGGCCGTCGATGCCCATGTCGAAGATTATCGAGGACGCCGCAAAGTCACGCACCAAGTATCGATTGGAGAATACTCCACAGAGGTCAATTTCAAACGAGAGGATGAAGAGTACAGCAAAGTATCCGCTTTCTTCACTCAAAAGCGCGATGGAGCTGTCGCCGAGATTAAAAGCTGGAAATCGTACCTTGGTTTTGGCATTGGCGCAGCCGCAGCAATCGGTGCGTTCTTTGTTGGATATTGGTTGTTCGCTGTTGCTCTGATTGGCATAGGGTATGGTGTTGGTGTAATGATCTCCAACAAATCCCAGATAAAGCATCTGGAACAGAAGTGTGCCGAAAGCATTAAAACGACCAGCGATATTCTGCAGCAACTATTTGCAGAGTTTAGCAAGTATCAGGCTGAACTCGATGAATACGATAGCTATTATGAACGTATAAAGAACGAATTCAGCAAAATCTAAACGAGTCGCTGGAGAGTATTTGGAGGTGGAATAGTGGGATTGAATCTATTGCTTCTTGTCGTAGGACTCGTTATTTGTTTTGGCGGAATTTACATCCGCAAAGTGTGTTCTGCAATTTTAGGCCTGATTTGGGGTGCTCTTTGCTCTTTCGCAGTCATCTTAATGACTGTAGGCCTTTGGGGCATTGATGATGAGACTTTCATTATAGTAGCAGTTTGTGCGATTGCGTGTGCTCTGATATCTGTAATATACGATAAGCTCTGTGCCGCAATAAATGCGTTCTTATCATCATTCTTCCTGGTTGCTATCCTTCTGCTAATGGCAGATAGCATGGAGAGTGCAACATTGATTATAATTGCGGCCGTCATCGCATTGATTGTAAGCATAATTTCGGTTAAGATCTACAACTATTCATTCATTATTATGACCGCTTTTTCGGGAGCTTTCATTGCCTCGATAGGTGGTTGCGGCATTATTTATAATGCTGATGCTTCTCGTGTGTTTCTAAACCTGATGCTTGGCGATGATGTGGCTGGATTTATTCTTATTGGAACTTTGGTTCTTGGTGTCCTTGGATGTATCGTCCAATGGAGAAGGCTCAAAGGGAAAACGGCAAATGGAGCAAATACAGGGCATAAAACTACTGTCTCGGAGAACACTGCCGGTGCTTTTGCCCCCGCCGAAAAAGCTTCCATCCAAAATCCCTTTGTTCGAGAAATCAAAGAGAACTGGGGATTGCTGCTGGCACCCATAGTTGTCACACTGTTTTGGAACCTGTGGGGCAGTCGACTGTTGTGGACTCTTTTCCCATCAATGTACAATTACGATTTTCTGCCACAAACATTGTGGCATTATATGCCGTCAATCATTACAGCGATTTTAAGCGGATGGGAAATGGCAACGTTTATTGTCGCCATTAAAACAAGAAGCAAGAATTTCTGCATTCTTTGGATGCTTCCGAACATGATTATCGCACTTGTTTACCTCGTAAAAATGTTTAGACTCCTTACGACTTATGGTGGGTTGGCATGGATATTTGATTTGGCATATGTTATTGCCTGTTTCGTACCATTTCTTTCATGGTGGATCATTCGAAAATTGGAAAAAGCCTTTGCTGCTTTTTCCCGCAACGATATTAAAGCATATGTACTGTGTGGTATATGCGCGTTCCTTGTATTACGAATAGTCGGCAGCATTACTTCCTTCATCGAGAGACAGCTAATTGCATATGACGGCTATACATCGATTGGGGAATCCTTATTGCTTCTGATTTTAAACATTATCTCTATGACAGTCGTTATCCGAGTGATCTACAGGCATAATGCCTACGCTAAGGACCATTGCACGAGTGTGCTTAATAATAACAAGGAGGGCGAATAATGTTAGATCAGGAATTATTGGCTAAAGCTGAGGCCAATGATGTGCAGGCGATATTTGAGGTCGCCAAAGCGTATTACATCGGAGATGGTGTCGAGGAAAACAATGAAAAAGCCTTTGAGTTGTTCAGCAAAGTTGTTGCGCTCGACCCGAATTTCCCAGATGTGTACAGTCGTATTGGTAGATGCTACGAAAAGGGCTGGGGTACTGCTCAGGATTTGAAAAAAGCCGTCGATGCCTATACTACAGGCGCCAATCTTAATAGTGCTGGATGTCATTACTATTTGGCCTTGGCCTATGAGAACGGGACTGGTGTTGTGCAGGATGAACAGAAGGCTATCCAACACTATAAGATTGCTGCCGATTTGGGCGACACGGATTCCATGGTAGAAATGGGGCATCGATACAGAACTGGTAATGGCGTTGAAAAAGATGATGTCATTGCCACCGAGTATTATCGTAAAGCCGCTGAAAAGGATGACTCCAATGGTGTTTACCAGCTTGCCAGAGCTTACTATGATGGCCTTGGCGTAGAAAAGGATGTCCCGAGGTCAACTCAGTTATGGGAAAAGTCTGCAGAATTGGGACATTGGGGCGCACAGTTCTATACCGGTATCAACTATCTTACCGGAGATGGCGTTGAGAAAGATGTTAAAAAAGCGGCGTTTTGGTTTGAAAAGGCTGCGGAACAGGAGCATCCGGATGCAACATACAAACTGGGGGCGTTGTATTTGGATGGGGTTGGTGTTGAGCGTGATCCGACCAAGGGCATTGCGTATATCATTCAGGCAGCGAACTTAGGTGCAAGTGATGCATATTTTCTGGCTGGTGTTACCTACTTCCAAGGCAATTACGGATACCCCGTCGATAAGGCAAAGGCCATTGAGTATTGGACAAAGGGTAGTGAAGCAGGCGAAGGCGGCTGCACAAAGAATTTAGGCATTGTTTACAAGACCGGCGATGGCGCTGAACGCGATCCAGCAAAGGCATTAGCTTATTTTGAAAAAGCTGCTGAACAGGGGAATATTGATGCGCTTGAGCAGTTAGGCCTCGCCTATGTCGGTGGGGGTATTTCCGGCACACACGACGAAGAAAAGGCCTTAGAATATTTCGAACGTGCTTATAAGGCCGGCTCTGCCGACGGGGCATACTTTTTGGGGCTTCTACTCGAGACGGGTGAACAGGTTGAACATGACCTTGCACGTGCTTATTCTGTTTATTTGTTTGCAGCCGAAAGAGGCAATTCCGATGCAATGATTAAGCTCGGCTATTTCCTCCATGAGGGCGAAGGAGTCGAAAAGGATGTAGCCAAAGCAATTGAATGGCTCGAAAAAGCCAAGGCCGCAGGTAACCCCAAAGCCGAAAAGTACCTAAGCATCTCCTATCGCAATGGTGAAGGTGATCCCAAAACAGCATTTGAACATTATTTGAAGCTTGCAGAACAAGGCGATGCCGAAGCGCAATATCAAGTCTACAATGCGTATGAAAACGGTAATGGCGTTGAGAAAAACGAAGCGTTGGCAAATGAATGGTGTAAAAAAGCCGCTGACAATGGTCATATTATTGCCGCCGCTTTAGTTGGTTTCCATGAGATGATTTTTGGAAAAGAAACCGAGGCGGTTAAGTATTGGGAAGTTGCTGCCAAGGGTGGACATTTGAAAGCAGCTACGGATCTTGCAAATCTCTACCTCGAAGGTTCAGATGATGTCCCTGTGAATAAGGCAAGAGCTATCGAATTACTCAATGACGCAGCAAATGCAGGGTTTGCTGAAGCACAGAATAGTTTGGGCATTTGCTATATGACGGGAAACGGCGTTCCTGAGAACCCTGCTGAAGCAGTTAAATGGTTTGAAAAGGCCGCTGTTCAGGATGAAGAGTTTGGAATGAAGAATCTTGCCGTATGTCTTCGTAACGGCAATGGCGTTGTAACCGATAAGGCCAAGGCAGCTGAATGGTTTGAAAGAGCTGCTGCCAAGGGAAACATCCAATCCAAATCCTGCCTTGCGGATATGTATACTGAGGGTGAAGGTGTTCTTGTCAATTATCAAAAAGCTGAGGCACTGTATAAGGATATAATCGCCAGCAAAGATGATACATACTATGATGGGGCGATTTTTGGATTGGCATTTCTTTACTCGGCAAAGACAAACGATCATTATAGAGCATTCCCACTTTGGCAGGAGGCTGCACAGAGAGGTAGCGACACAGCACAGTACAACCTCGGCTTGTGCTATCACAATGGCTGGGGTACAACCAAAGATGATGACCAAGCACTTTATTGGTGGCGAAAGGCTGCAGCACAAGGACATCATGATGCGCAGCATAACATTGATGTGCTGATGAACGAGAGAAATTCCTACGGCAATAGCAACTATCAGAGTTCTTCTCAAAATTCTCAGCCGGCTAAATCCGGTGGCTGCTATGTGGCTACTGCCGTCTATGGCTCCTATGACTGTCCTCAGGTTTGGACGCTTCGCCGCTTTAGAGACTATAAACTCGCAACTACTTGGTATGGCCGCTTATTCATTCGTGCCTATTATGCTGTTAGTCCGACAGTCGTAAAACTGTTTGGCAAGACTGAATGGTTCAACCATTTTTGGAAAGCAAGACTTGACAAGATGGTTGCAACACTGCAGGAGCAGGGCTACGAAGATATTCCGTACAATGACTGACCGGCACAAAAGGAGAGAATTATGATTAAAATTGATGAGCTTCGTGAATTCCGTCCTACATACCGCTTCGAGGATGGAGCAAGCATCTCGTTGGAAGCTGTACAAAACGCATTAGCGACAGAAGCTGAGAAGCATGATGTCCCTGTTGCTTTCTATGCCGATCAGGTAAAGTCCGGCAGCTTGTTCAATAAGCAGATCGAGGATTGCATCGTCATGTACCATCCGGAACATCGATATGACTATTTCACCTTCTGCATCCGAGTTCAGCACCAAGGATCCATGGCTTATGTCGCCGTCAATGACTTCGGGTCCAGCAAGCAAATGGATAAATTCGCCCGTGCAGAATACGCCAAGCAGGATCGAAAGGGAAAAGAACTGTCGTACCAAATTGGCTCAATGATTGGTGCCGGAATTCGAAATATAGGAAAAAGCAAACAAAAGCTGGAGGAGGAACAGAACTACTACGGTGCTGTCCAGTATGTTCTGGATCAGGTCATTGCCTAAATTTCCCCATAAGACACAGAAAATTAGTCTGGCATTAGGAAGCAGGTGATGAAGGATGCCATATAAAAAATCGAGGTTCAATTTTACATATAGGCAAAGTGAAGATGCCTATGTAGTCTTCAATACATATAGCAAAGCGTTGGTTGTGTTAAGCAGTGCTGAGTTTGAACAATTTAATGCTCAGCATTTTGATGATTCTCAGATGGTGCGGGAATTGGCTGACAACGGGATCCTCGTTGACGAGACATTTGATGAAATTGGTTTTATGACATACTGCCATAATATGACCAAGTTTTCCAAAGGCTCGTTGCATCTTGTCTTAGCTACTACCATGGATTGTAATTTTGCATGTCCCTACTGTTACGAAAACCGCAGAAAGGGAAAAATGAGTATTGCAGTTCAAGACGCAATCGTTCAGTTCATAGAAGCAAATATAAACAACGGTGTCCACAAGCTGGATGTTACATGGTATGGTGGAGAACCGCTCCTGTATCCAGACATTGTCGAATCTTTGGCAGCAAGGATTAGAAGCCTTGCCGACAGATCTGGCTGTGAATTGACGATGTATATGGTCACCAATGGATATTTGTTTACTCCTGATTTAGTTGAGCTAATTGATCGAATCGGAGTTGTAAAAGTTCAAATTACCCTGGATGGATTGAAAGAGCATCATGATTCCCGGCGTCACTTGAGAGATGGTAGAGGAACTTTTGACAAAATTGTTGAAAATCTTAGGCTGTTTGAGGAATACGCTATCAGGGTTGATATTCGCATGAATGTCGACAATGAAAACTGCCGTGATTACATTGGATTACAGCAAAAGCTTGCAGAGCTTGATAATCCAAATGTCGTTCTCTATCCTTCTCCAGTTGAAGATATTAATCCGGATACAGTAAACGAAGTCAGTGATTTCATGACTTTTGACGAGTTTGAAAAGTTTGCCGGAGACATATGTAAGGAGGGTGACGCAACCTCGGCTGCTACCAAAGTCCTTGATGACAGGTATTGTTACTGTCAAGCTGAAACAGAAAACAGCTATGTTATTGACGAATTGGGTAACTGCTATAAGTGTTGGGATCAGGTTGGACGTGTGGAGACATGCTGCTTTAATATTACATCTCCCGACAAGAAGAATTATTCCAACATTGTCAAGTTCATGTCTTGGGATCCATTTCGAGATGAGAAATGCGGTCAGTGTGTTTTCCTCCCTGTCTGTTTTGGCGGCTGCAAGTTCCACCGGTTAAATACCGGTAAATATGACTGTGGTTTTACAGCAGAATCAATGAAGAGTTATCTTGAAAACGAATTCTTCAGTGATTAAAACCTTTGAAGGAGGTGAATTAAATGAAGGTTATCCAGAAAGCAAAGACTACACCAAAGACTTTCACACCCCATGCTAATGCGTGTGAGCATGATTGCCTTGCTGTCTGCAAGAAGTGCCCGCCGAGAACCTGCTAATTTTCTCGTATAGGCATCAACAACTCGCGGGGATGCACTTATTTTACGTAAGTGCATCCCATTTTTATATGAACAGGTATCTATATGTATTATTGCTTTTTAAAAGAGGATATAGAGCAACTAACCTACGATCCGCTCATCATTCAAAAAGAATATGCAATGCGGCTCGGTTCTCTGTATGTTGGCAGTTTGGAGCAGCAAACAATCTATGATGCTTCTGGTACGAAAGTCTCTATCGCTGATAAAAGAGTTTTGTTGCGGTGTACTTACGACAACATGATAGCTGGGATTCGATTGCTCAGCAAGCAAGGAGCGAATCTCGTAGAAACAGAGCATGATGTTGAAAGAATAGAATCTTGGTATCGGTTAGGACTTACAAGAAGGTCGATACAAGAGGTCGAACTCTCAGAACTGATGTCTGCACAGAACCATTTAGGCATAGAGGATAAAATTTTCCTGAAGTCGAAACACAAGGGGTTTAGTGCCATAATTGGTGTTGTCAGGATCGCACGGCATGATGCTGAGACTGTCGCTTTCTTAGAGGAACAGAGTCGGAGGTATGGTAGTCGCATGGTACTTTCAAAGTACCTCCCAATAAAAAACGACTCGTTAGGCACACGCGAAACCAGGCACATTATTTTGAACAATCAGGTTGTCAATTCATCCAGGTCGCTCCATTCACTTAAACACACCGTGCCAAAATCACACAAAAATATAGCCATACATATGGCAAATCACATTAGAAGCTTGGGTGTTTTCCCAGCCAACTACGTATTAGATTTAGGTGAATTTGTTGACTGTAATGGCGATTCGTATATAGACATTGTGGAGTTAAACCCCATATCGTGTTCTATGTGCTATGTGAATAATAGCATCTATGCCGATGTAGTTCCAGAGATTAGCGAATGTCAGCACCAACTGATGATGGGTGTTGAGTTTTGCTACGATGCTATCGCAAATCCAAAGAATTACGATACGCTGAGAATATCCAATAAGAATTATACTTATGTTTCGGATAACCAATACTCTTTTTTATAGTTTGCACATTATAGAGGATTTCATAGCAATTCTGAAAGTGGGACTTGTTCTTTCTCTGTATTAAATCTCCGATAGAGTGAGTCCTTCTGGGAGGTCCATCATGAACCTCCCCTGGGTCCAGCAAATAGGCGCAGT